>Ga0118677_10005768_pt1 | contig 21450 bp, 12 predicted proteins | sample AliMusrvi5mmetaG_FD_86154 | JGI IMG/M metagenome (GOLD analysis project Ga0118677, IMG submission 86154)
CTTCGCACGGAACCCACCCTCGCGGGCGCATCCCTCCTCTCCGCCTGCTCGCCAGACGTCCTGGCCGTATCGAGTTCACTTGTGTTTGGGGCTGGTCGTTCGCCTTGTGCAGCTCCCCACGACGCATCGCTGCGCCGCAGTAGCACTCGGCTACCCGTCGGTTCCACGTCACTGACGGACTCAGACTTTCACTGGTTGGTTTCATGGTTTCATCAACGCACGGAGGGTGGGCGTCCCGCCCACCTGAGCCATGGAAAGTGAGAGAAGCGAGTGCACGCACAGTGCCTCTCACCCCATAACATGTGGGTGGGACACCCACACTCCTTGAGGCCCCGCCAGCGCCATGTTCAAGGAGGGTGGGCGCCATGTTCACGGACGGTGGGCGTCCCGCCCACCTGAGCCATGGAAAGTGAGAAAATCGAGTGCATGCACAGTGCCTTCTCACCCCATGACATGTGGGCGGGACACCCACACTCCTTGAGGCCCCGCCCCTCTGAGGGGCGCTCACAGGCGGGCTAGGGACCCTTCGGTGACGCCGAGCTTTTCGAGGGCTTGGACATGTTCGAGGAGAGCTTGAGCGGTTAGAACGCCGAGCATGAGGTCTTGGTAGGCGCGGATCGTGACGGCGGCCTGTGCGGCTGATTCATCGAGCAATTCAACGCGGAATCGGGCGAGGCCGGTGGCGCGGAGCGCCTCATAATAACGTGCGCCAGTTTGCGCCTTGCCATTGAAGAGGGTGTTGCGACATCCCACGTCGGCCTGCAGACGGTGGAGCAAGCCGACGCGGTCGCGCAGGTGAACGACGTGATTTTCACAGGGGCGGCCACAGTCCTTGTAGGTGGTGCCGCTGCTGAGGAAGGCGCAAAAAACACAGTGCTGCATGTGAAACAGCGGCATGTGTTGGTGGAGGGTCAGTTCAAACCAGGTCGGCGGAGCCGCTTGCAGCAGGTCCAGCACCTGGGAAATATTCAAATCGTATGATAGCGTGAGAAGGTCGAGACCTGCCGCCTCCATCAGCAGCTTGGCGGTGATGGGATTGGCCACATTGAGGGAAAAATCGCCGGTCTTGATCAAATCGCCGCGATCCTTGTAGTAATGCAGCGCCCCGAGGTTGCGCAACAGCAAGCCGTCTGGCGCGGCATGCTCGATGAGCTTGAGGTAGCCCAGTTCACCGGGCTTGAGGATGCGCGGGGTGGCCAGATGGATCGCGGGCTGATAGCCAGTGGTGCCACCGGATCTAACCATCTGTACGGCGGCTTGGTAGCGGCGGGGGTCCTCAAAATCGCAGTAAAGGATGGCGACTTGGCAGGAAATGGCGGCAGCGACTTGTTCGAGGCTGCGGCACAGGACAGACAGGCAGGGGGCAGTCGGCGGAGTGGGCTCGGCGGATCGGGTGGCGGCGAGGATCGGAGCTTGGGGCTGGTAGCTGGCTACCGGTCGGCTCAAGCCGGCACTCCAGGCGCTGCGCTCGGCGGCGGTGAGTTTGGCGACAAGGTCGCGGCGGAGTTGGTTGAGGGCGGAGATGGCGAGGTGGCAGCCACCCTCCAGGCGGTTGTCCAGAGCCGCGAGGACGTAGGAGGAATCCCCGAGCCGACCGAGCTGGGCAGCAAGCATTTCCGTCGTTAGAGGATGCTTGGCGGCAGGTTCCAGCAGGAATTGGGAGCTGACCTCAGCGAGCTGACGGACGTGCCCGGCCTCGTGGCTAGCGGCCGCAAGCGTCAGCGGGCGGCCCGGGCTGCCGGTCACGGTCAGGTGAAGCGGGAAGCGTTTTTCAGTGGGTCGGGCGTTCTGCCAGAAGCGGCGAATCTCGGACTCGAGTTTTGGATCGGACGTTTTGTAGAGCGTGTGGCCGGGTTTGATGCGGTCAAAATTGATGCCGCTGTACGTCCGGTGAAACACCAGAATTCCGTCCTCGATTTTCCAAACACGGGCACCTTGTTCGAGGTCGCGGTTTTCCCCGGCATCAAACACAACCCCGTCACCGGGGGCAATGGATACTCCGGTGGTGACACCGAGTTTGATCCATCCAGGGCCACAAGCCGCAATCGTGCCTAACAACGGCCCGCGCTTCTTGCCGTAGCGACCGTGGGTCAGGTACGGGTGATTTTCCCCGGCGAGCCAACCACTGCTCAGACCGCGGGAAAACGTCATTTCCAAGGCGTAACGATCGTCTGCCGTGACTGGGGAAGGAATACTGCGAGTGTTAGAAACATCGCCACAGGCATCGATGGCCTTGCGATAGACGCGGGTCACAGCGGCGACGTACTCAGGCGACTTGAGGCGGCCCTCGATCTTAAATGAGCGCACACCGGCGAGCCACAAATCCGGGATGAGATCCACTGCCGCGAGGTCTTGCGGGCTGAGCAGGTAGCGCACTTCGCCTAGGTCACGGGCTTGGCCATCAACGACGATTTCGTAGGGCATGCGGCAGGCCTGGGCGCATTCGCCGCGGTTGGCGCTGCGTTGGCCGAGGGCTTCACTGGTGAGGCATTGGCCGGAGTAGGCGACGCAGAGGGCGCCGTGGACAAAGACTTCCAAGGGGGTGGTGGAGCCAAGAGCCGAGGTCTTGATGCGTTGAATCTCCTTGATCGAAAGCTCGCGGGCAAGGATCGCCCGGGCCAGCGGCACAATGCCCGCCACAAACGCCATGCCTTCTGCCGAGGTGAGGGTCATCTGGGTGGAGGCGTGGATTTCCACATCGGGTGCCACGGCCCCGGCGAGCCGGGCGAGTCCGAGGTCCTGAATGATGATGCCGTCCACCCCGGCCGCAGCGATCATGCGCAGTTGGGCTTCAGCTGCCGCCAATTCACGGGTGAACACCAGCGTGTTCATCGTTAGATACCCACGCAAACCGTAGCGGTGCAGGTATTCCATGAGTTCGGGCAGATCCGCATCGATGAAATTATCGGCCCGCAGCCGGGCATTGAACTTGGGCAGGCCGAAGTAGATCGCATTGGCACCGGCGGCCACTGCCGCCCGGGCGCAATCCCAGTTGCCTGCGGGCGCTAGCAATTCGGGACGTGAATCAGGGTCGGGTTCGGGCATGCGCCGACTAAAGCAGAGCCTGCCACAAAAAAACAGGGGCATTTCTTGTGACGATTCCTCCGACGTGTCCGCACACTCTCTCTAACGTATTCCAATCACCTTCCAATTGCGAAATTCAGTCCTTGCGTCAGCGGCGAATACCCGGTGAGATTCGGCCTGTAACCCAGATGAACCATCATTCAAAAATTGCATCCACCTTTACCGGCGCGCTCCTGCTCGTGCTGATTGCGGCTTCCTGCTCTGTTGAGAAGCGCGGGCAACAGCAACTCCCGCTCCATCCCATCCAGGAATCCCATATCTCGGACAAGCCCTTGCCCGGCTACGTTCCCACCGGTGTCTGGCGCGTGATAGGCAGCAACGGAAATATCGTCTATCTTGCTGGAACCTGTCACATCGTCCCGGATAACCAAATTCCTTTTCCCTCCACCTACTACGCTGCCTATCTGCAATCCCACGATATCTTCTTTGAAATCGATCCCGATTCCATGTCGGTCAAATTCATGATGCTCAGAGCCATGCCCGGTGTTATCGGCTTTATGGTCAATCACAGCTCGGAAATGCGCAACCCCAAGGGCCAAACCTTGTCCCAGTGTCTCTCACCAAATACCGTGAAATTACTCCGTGCTCACTACGGTAGCAAGTATGCCGAAAAGGAACGCCTCTCGCCCCTAGGTCTGCTCATGGAGCACGACCTCATGGGCGACGGAGACCCGAACAAGGGCGGCGTTGACGACCTCTTCACTCTGCTCGCCCACCGGGATCACAAAAAAATCACATCCCTCGACGGCCAATCTGTTATCAAGGCCATCAAACCAGCGCTTGAGGCCTCCATTGACGAAGCGCGCAAGGATATCGCCAAAAACGGTGCTGACGCCGCCGTGAAGAAATCCATTTTGAGAACAGGCGGCCTGGATGCCACTTGGCGATACGGCATCACCGACCGGGAGGCGCTTAAAGAATTCGCCAGCATGAAGAACGACTACCCAGTGATGTACCAGATGCTGCTTCCTCAGCGCAACAACCAGTGGATCAAGTCCATTACCCGCGCCATCGAAAGCAAACACACCACCACCGTCTTCGTCGGCGCTGGCCACTTTCCCGGCCCGGATGGATTGCTGGCCCTCCTCCGCAAGGAAGGCTACAAACCCCAACAAATGTATGGCATCGACCACCCCAAGGTCACAATTGCACCGGCGTCCAGATAGCCTCCTGTTTTTCCACATATCAGCTTGACCGTTAGAGGGTGACAGCGCATCTCCACACGTTAACTGCCGAGCGCTGCCCTAACCTCATTCATTCCTAAGAAATACACCTATGAATCACAATTACGTTAGAACGTGCAGCCTCGCTGCGATGCTGCTGGCACAGACGGCACTGGGCCAAGCTGCCACGCCTGCCGGGCAGGTGCTGTGGTATGACAACCCGGCCGGAAACTGGGAGGCGGAAGCGCTGCCCATCGGCAACGGCCGCTTAGGCGCAATGATCTTCGGCGCTGTCGACAAGGAGACGGTTCAAATCAACGAGGACAGCCTGTGGTTAGGCGACGAGAAAGACACCGGCATGTACCAGAACCTCGGAGAGTTCGAGGTGGCTCTGCCACGGCAAAAGCCAGCTGAGAACTACCGGCGCGAACTGGATATTGGCCGCGCCATGCACACGGTGACCTATACCAGCGACGGAGTGGCTTTCCGCCGTGAGGCGTTTGCCAGCCTGCCCGACCAAGTCATGGTGTTTCGCTTCACCGCCGACAAGCCAAACAGCCACAGCGGCTCACTCACCTTCAAGGACGGGCACGATGCCAAGCCATCCATAACATCTAACGCGATAACAACTTCTGGGCAGTTAAAGAACGGCCTGCAATATGAATCGCAGATCCGGGTCATCAACGACGGCGGCACACTTACCGCCACTCCAACGGCCATCACGTTCCAGAACGTCACCAGCCTGACGATCATCGTTGGCGCAGGGACAGACTACCTCAACCAGCGCAGCAAAGGCTGGCGGACCGGTGAAGCGCCACACCGCTTGGTGACGGAACAGCTCGACAAGGCAGGCAAACGTCCGTACGACGAACTCCTAGCGGACCAGCTCAAGGACTATCAGACGCTATTCAATCGTGTGGCGCTAGACACCGGAAAAACAGATGCCACCATCGCCGCGCTGCCGACATCCAAGCGCTTGGCCGCCTACAAGCAACCCAACGCCAAGGATCCGGAATTCGAGGTGCTGCTCTACCAACAGGCTCGTTACCTGATGATCAGTTCATCGCGCAACCGCCTGCCCGCCAACTTGCAGGGCCTGTGGAATAACAACAACAATCCTCCGTGGCGCTGCGACTATCATACCGACGTCAATGTCCAAATGAATTACTGGTTTGTCGATCAGGCGAATCTATCGGAGTGCTTCCACCCACTGGCCGAGTGGTTGTTTTCCGTGATCCCAGTGCGCAGCGACGACACCCATAAAGAATTCGGCAGCAAGCGAGGCTGGATGACGCGTTCGGAAAACGGTGTCTTCGGAGGCGCTTCCTATCTTTGGGTTCCCGGCGATGCGGCATGGGTGGCGCAAAACATCTGGGACCACTATGCGTTTACCCTGGACAAGGAGTACCTCCAAACCAGAGCCTATCCGATTATCAAGGAGCTGTGTGAATTTTGGGAGGATTCCCTCAAGGAAGGACCAGAGGGCAAACTCATCAGCCCCGAGAGCGTCTCTCCTGAGCATGGCCCGAAAGCACAAGGCAACTCGTATGAGCAACAACTCGTCTATGATCTTTTCACCAACTACATCGAGGCCTCCCTGGCTCTCAATGTGGATGCACCATACCGCCAGAAGATCACAGCACTGCGCGACCGTTTGCTAGGCCCACAAATCGGCAAGTGGGGCCAACTTCAAGAATGGATGGCGGATATTGACGACCCGAAGGAAGACCACCGGCATCTATCTCACCTCATTGCAGTGCATCCCGGCCGGCAGATCTCACCCTTGACCACACCCAAACTCGCAGAGGCGGCCAAAGTCTCAATGAATGCCCGCGGTGATGAAGCCAATGGCTGGAGCCGAGCTTGGAAAATCTCAATCTGGGCCCGCCTGCACGATGGCAATCGAAGCTATAAGATCCTCAACGGCATGGTCAGGGGCCAGTTCACACAAAATCTCTTTGATCAATGTCCCCCCTTCCAAATCGATGGTAACTTCGGCTATGCTTCGGGTGTCGGCGAAATGCTCGTCCAATCACACATGGGATGCATCCACCTGCTTCCAGCCTTGCCCGACGCATGGCCCACAGGCTCGGTCAAGGGATTGCGTGCCCGCGGCGGCTTCGAGGTGGACATGGCGTGGGCAGACGGCAAGCTGACATCGGCGACAATTCACAGTCTAACTGGAAGTGCCTGCCAAGTGCGCTACGGTGCAAAGACCGTGAAACTAACGATGACACCGGGAACTGTGATCCACCTCAACAGCAACCTGACACACTGAGTTGAGAATTTTAGTAACCCTACCATGAAGACCAAACTAACGATACGCGCAATTGTATATCTCGCCATGCTAGCGTCAGCATCGGCCCAATATCAGGGATGGCAGCACTCGGGCTCGATTCATATACTAACAACAAAAGAAGGCGCGAGCCTGCCGGCCACAGCCACCGAGACGAACTTCCCGCTGCTGGTGCGTTTGAACAAGGACTGGTTCGACTTCGGCCAGGCTAAACCCAACGGCGATGACCTTCGCTTCGCCAGTGCCGAGGGCACGCCTCTGGCCTACCAGATTGATGAATGGGACGTGGCCGCCGGCAAGGCGAGCGTCTGGTTGCGTATTCCGTTAATCAAAGGCAATGCGCGTCAGGAGATCAAGATGTATTGGGGCAAGACTGATGCCGCAGGAGAATCCAAAGGGCAAGCGGTATTCAATGATTCTAACGGATATCTCAGCGTCTGGCACATGAATGACGCGGTCAAAGATGAGGTTGGCACGGTTGAATCGAAGGACACGGGCACGACAGTATCTGCCGGCATTATTGGGAAGAGTCGGCACTTCGAGGCGGGCAAGGGCATCAGCGGTGGCGAGACGATTACGGGCTATCCGACCGGCTCCAGCCCGCACTCGACGGAAGTGTGGTTCAAGGCAGAACAGGCAAATGCGTCGCTACTGGGCTGGGGAAATGATCATCCGCAAGGGAAAGTGATCATGCAATTGTTCAGTCCGCCGCATATCAGGATCGAGTGCTGGTTTTCAGGGGCGGACGCACGCGGTGAGAGCACACTGCCGTTGTCGCAATGGGTTCATGTGGTTCACACGTTCCAGAACGGGGATTCACGGATCTACGTCAACGGTGTCCTTGATGGCGTTTCAACATCCACCAGCGCCCCGCTGGCAATCAAGAGCCCAAGCCGCATCTATATCGGCGGTTGGTATAACAACTACAAATACGTGGGCGATATCGACGAGGTGCGGATTTCAAAGGTCACCCGTTCCGCCGACTGGGTGAAGATGGAGTACGAGAACCAGAAGCCGCTGCAGACGCTGGTTGGGCCGCTGGTGCAGGCGGGTTCCGCCTTCTCGGTCTCAGCGGATGAACTCACATTGTTAGAAGGTAAGAGTGCCACAGTGACAGCCACGGCCGGAGGCTCGCAGAAGATTTACTGGGTGATCAAGAGAGATGGGTTGGAAACTATCGCCGACGTCGACGATCACACATTTACGGTGAATGCTGGCCGGGTAACGGGTGACCAGTCATTCATTTTGCAGTGGCGGGCTGTGTATGCCAACGAAGTCAAAACCAAGGACATACATGTAACCGTCAAGGAAGCCATACCAGAACCGGTATTTTCCCTGAATGCGCCCTCAAATTGGAATGGACGGGACGCCATAGAAGTGGTGCCCGAGATTCGCAATCTCGACGCAATGACCGCCAAGGGCGCCGGCAAAGTGCATTGTGAATGGAGCGTCTCCGGCGGAGCCGTTAGCAAAGAAGTGACGCCTGGCAAATTGATTCTCAAGCGCTCCCAATACACCGGACCGATCACCGTCAAGGCGGCGATCGACAATGGCGGTTCAGCCACGGTTGTTACGGCAACGATTCAGGTGACTGAGCCGAAGAATGACCCCTGGGTGCAGCGGATAGCCGCGAAGGACGAGAAGCCTGAGGAGGGCCAGTTCTATGCCCGCGATGACAACAACGAAGGCACGCTCTATTTCAACGGCACATTGGAACAACCGGCCGACCTGGTGTTCTTGAAGGTCTATGCTGACGACAAGCTCATCAAGACAGAATCGGCAAAACCAGCTGCGGACAAATCCTACTCTCTAGCCACTAAGCTCAAGGCGGGTCTGATCAAGTACAAGGTGGAGTTCGGAACAAAAGCTGGCAGCACCGAGAAATTGCTGCAAACCGTGGGCAACCTGGTGTGCGGCGATGCCTATCTCATCGAAGGACAATCCAACGCCCTAGCCACGGATACGGGCGATAAATCCCCGGCGGAAACCAGTGAGTGGATTCGCAGTTATGGCGGCCCGACGGGATGGGACGATGCCACAAACTGGGTTCATGATCAATTTGACAAGATCAAAGAGACGACGGGCCAAAGACCTAACCTGTGGTGCAACGCAGTATGGAAACGGCAGAAGGACGAGAAGGCAGAACTGGGATGGTGGGGCATGGATCTTGCCAAAAAACTGCTAGCTAGCCAGAAGGTGCCAATCTGCATCATCCAGGCTGCCGCCGGCGGCACCCGGATTGACCAGCACCAACCATCTGCGACCAACCACACGGCCCTGGCCACGATCTACGGACGGATGCTGTGGCGCGTGCAACAGGCAAGACTGACCCATGGCATCCGAGCCGTTTTGTGGCATCAAGGTGAAGCCGACCAAGGTTCGGATGGTCCGGACAACGGATATGGCTCGACGTTCTATCAGCAGTACTTCATGGATATGTCTGCCGCTTGGAAACAGGACATGCCCAACATCCGCCACTACTATGTGTTCCAAATCTGGCCCAATGGATGCAGCCAGGGTGGCGGACACGGCGACCTCCTCCGCGAGAAACAACGGACGCTGCCCCGTCTCTACTCGAACCTCGACGTCATGTCCACACTCGGCATCAAGCCACCCGGCGGCTGCCACTATCCACTCACCGGTTGGTCCGAATTTGCCCGGCTGATGCAACCGCTCATCGAGCGGGATTTCTATGGCCGCAAGGACCGCGAACCCTACACCGCACCAAATCTCAAACAGGTGTATTTTACGAGCACAGCAAAGGACTCGATCATCCTCGAGTTCGACCAACCGGTCATCTGGCTCGATTCACTGGCTGGCCAGTTCTATCTGGATGGCAAAAAGGACATGGTGGCCAAGGGCTCTGTGAACGGCAACGTGATCACCCTGCAACTGAAATCACCCGCCACCGCCGCCAAAATCACCTATCTCAAAGAAATGAACTGGAACCAGAACGATCTGATTCTCGGCAGCAATGGAATCGCCGCGCTCACGTTCTGTGACGTGCCGATCGCCAGCAGAAAGGAAGCGGCCCGATGAATTTCAAACCGCTGCTGGTATTGGTGATGCTCGGTTGTCGAGGCTCGACCAGCGCGGCACCGGACATTGATTCGTTGTCGGCCATTGACCCATACAACGTGGTATGGACTACACCCAGCGAAAATGCGCATGGCTCAATGCCCTTGGGCAACGGTGATGTTGGCATCAATGCGTGGGTGGAGGCAAACGGTGATCTGGTATTCTACGTCAGCAAGACAGACGCATGGGACGAGAACGCCGGTTTGTGCAAGATCGGGCGAATCCGCGTAAAGTTCGATCCGCCACTGGCACCCAAGGATGGCTTTCGTCAGGAATTAAAACTCTGCGACGGAGTGATTAGAATATCATCCAAGATCCAAAATCAACCCTCCACGATTTCCATGTGGTTGGATGCCGATCAACCGCTGGTGCGGGTTGTGGCGGAATCAGCCGTGCCGGTCACTTGCCGGGCGGAAGTCGAGTTGTGGCGCCTTCGCGAGCGACCGTTGGATCCGACGGCGGAGTACGGCTACGGCGACGGCAAGAACCCGCTGGCACAGTCTTACAAACTGACGGTGTTGCCGGATGTGGTGGCAACATCCGCCCAACCACAAGTGATTTGGTATCACCGCAACACGCGATCCCTTTACCCCGTGTGCTTGGAAGTCCAACACCTCGAGGCGCTCAAAGGCCAATTCACCGATCCGCTGCTCAACCACACGTTTGGCGCGAGCTTGCGTGGCGTTGACATGGTTGCCGATGGCCCCAAAGCCCTAAGATCTATCAAATCCGCCAAACGGCACCAACTGTCTGTGTGTGTGCTAGCGGAGCGGGCCGAGACGCCTAACGTCTGGCAGAAAGACCTCGAGCGGATCGAGAAGGCGGCGTTGCAGGTGAGTGATGAACAGTCGCGCCTAACGACATCGAAGTGGTGGCAAGCATTTTGGAATCGAAGCTGGGTATTTGCTGAGGAAGATGCCGGTGCAGGGATCCCGGTCAATGCGCTTTCCGTGACCCTGGGCGCAGATTCCAAGGGTGAAACCCGCTTCCGCGGCGAAATAGCAGAGGCTGCCATGCATGACCGGGCGCTGAGCCCGGCGGAACTGCTAGACCGCAAGCCGCCGACTCAGCCAGCGGCGATTCCGCAAGAGATCGCGCCTGCTAACCGGACATGGCCGAAAGGTCTCACCATGGAAGCCTGGGTCAAGCCTGATCCCGGTGAAAGCGGACGAATCTTCGACAAATGCACGCCTGGACACGCTGACGGATTCCTCTTGGATACCAACGGATCATCGCTGCGCTTGATTATCGGCCCGGAGAGCTTATTGGCTAACAATTGCCTGAAACCCGGCCAGTGGCAGCACGTTGCGGTGACGCTCGACCGGCCCAACTCCGGCGGATGGATCATCTATGTGGATGGAAAAGTCGTCGCCAAGCGAGATACCGGATCGGCTCCGCCCTCGGAGGTGACTAACGGCTATGTGTTGCAGCGCTATATGAATGCCTGCTCTGGACGCGGCGCTTCACCCATCAAATTCAACGGCTCGATCTTCACCGTCGAAAAATCCCCTGGCGCACCTAGCGAAACACCCGACGGTGATCCGGATTGGCGCTGCTGGAGCGGCAGCTACTGGTTCCAGAACACACGGCTATCCTACTGGCCGATGCTCGCCAGCGGCGATTTCGAAATGATGGACCCGTGGTTCCGCATGTACCTCAACGCCCTGCCCTTGAGCAAAGCCCGCATGCAGGCATATTACAAATTTGATAACGCCGCTTCATTCCAGGAGACCATGAATTTTTGGGGCATGCCTAACAACAGGGATTGGGGCTGGGGAAGCGCCGGACCCGAACCGGGCAATGCCTGCATCGGGCACTATTTCTGCGGTGGCATGGAGCTAACAGCATTCATGCTGGATCGTTATGACTTTACTCAGGACGACAATTTCGCCCGCAACACACTGGTGCCGCTGGCCGATCCGATCATCGCCTTTTTCGACCAATACTGGCCAAAGCGTGACGCTAACTGGAAGATCATCGTCTATCCCGCCCAAGCGCTGGAGGCCACAATGACGCCTAATCCCATGCCGGATATCGCAGGGCTGCGCTTCATTCTGCCACGACTGTTAGCCCTACCACAGAGCACCACCAGCGAGGCGCAGCGGACTCGCTGGGCGCGGATCCTGAAGGAAATGCCCCCGCTGCCTGTTGCCGAGGTGGATGGAGTGAAACTGCTGCTGGCCTCAGAGAAAGGGGCAGTCAAGGCCTCCGAGAATCCAGAACTCTACGCCGTGTTTCCCTACCGACTCTTCGGCGTCGGAAAGCCCGACCTCGAGATGGCCCGCGCGACATACAACAAGCGGTTCTCCCGCATCAACTACGGCTGGTGCCAGGACAGCATCCAAGCTGCCTGTCTCGGCCTCGGTGATGAGGCTGGCCGACAGGTGGCCCTGCGTTCTAGAAACAACCGGGCCTATCGATTTCCGGCAATGTGGTCGGGCTTTGACTGGATACCGGATCAGGACCACGGCTGCAACATTTTGACGACTCTTCAGTGCATGTTACTCCAATCCGACGGACGGAAGATATATGTCCTGCCGGCCTGGCCCAAGAACTGGGACGTCTCGTTCAAGCTTCACGCGCCGCTCAACACGACAGTGGAAGGAGTTTACAAGGCTGGAAAGATGCAGAACTTCAAGGTTACACCAGAATCACGGCGGAAGGATGTCGTGAACATGGCCCAGTAAGAATAGGAACGCATCAGTGACAAACCCATGAGCCAAACACAGAAATATATGAACCTTGTATCGATCCGCAAGACGATGGTCTTGATCACAATCGGTGGCTGCTTTGGGGCGGGATCCGCGTTAGCGGTTGATGCAGGCGAAAATGACCACTCAAGGGATGGCACCGTAAAATCCCGAACGTTCAATGTCCTCAAATTCGGAGCGGTGGCTGACGACAAGACGGATAATACAGCCGCTTTTTCGGCATGTCTGAGGGCACTGATCGAAGCCGGAGGTGGACAAATGTATCTACCCGACGGCGTCTATCGAGGCGGAATCGTCATTCCCCCGGTATCGAAACCGATACCGAGTTGGATCACTGTGGAAATCTCCGGTGAAAGCGAACCTGCACCGGTGTTTGGAACGATTGGCTCATTCCCGCTGCTGAATAACGGCACAATTGTGAAGTGCCTGTCGAAATCAGGCCCCGCAGTCATCTCAGCCAGCAGTTCGCCTAATTCCCTCTACGCGGAATTTTCGGCGGTTTACGTGGTGATCAAGAATCTGGATGTCAGGACATATGACGATCCAGGCATTGGTGGTATCGACCTGCAATACGCCGTTCAATGCAAATTGGAAAACGTCTTTATCAACACCGGCGTCTATAACGTGCAAGCCTCCAAACCAACCCATAGAAGCAGCGGACTGGTCACTCCTGCGTGCAATAATGCTGCATTAACGATCCTTCGCAACGTGGTCGTGACTGGATATCACAGCGGTATTGTGGTCAACGAGCACACCGATGGGGACAACATCGTGGTGGCATCGAACATCAACGGTTTGGAGTTTCAAGGAGCCTATCACGCATCCCGCTTTGGCCGGGTTGGAACATACCGCAACACCCATCACATTGCCGTTTCTGGCAAGCATGGGTTTTCTATCGGGCAGATGAACACCGAACAGCCAGGCCCGGGACAGACGGACGCCCACAACATCTGGCAGACGCTCGTCAGCGATATTGACGACCCGAAGAATCTAGGTATTGCAGATATCAACTACTGGGTCGTGGAGGGCAATGTGGGTGTTGTCGAGAAGTTTACGCGCAACGGAGGCGCTTCAATTCAGGCCCGCAGAATCGGATCCGCGGCGACGGGAACCAAGAAGCCCGCCGAATAGGGACGATTCTTCGCACAGTTGATTTCAACAGATGAATACAAGCACTTATTTCGGAATTGTCGCGCTTTGCCTTGCTTTGGGTTCCATCGGCCGGGCCGAGGAAGCAAGCGGCTTTGTGGCCCAAACCTATAACGACGGCAAAGCGGCTTCACTTCCCTACCCCTTGTTCATTCCCGTTGGCTACGATGCATCCAAGCCGTATCCACTGGTTCGCCTGGCTTATGCAGACTCAAGCCTCTTGCCATGGCTGTTCGCGGTTGATGGACGCGCGACGGAAGTCGGCACCCGCGCACAAGTTCAACAATGGAATCTGTTTGAGACAACCTTTGAAACAGCCAAGCCATACACCAACCCATTTACTGATGTCGAGGTGGATGTCATCTTCAAGCAAGGCGAAAACCAGTGGAAGGTCCCGGCATTTTGGGCGGGCGGCGGCATCTGGAAAGTCCGATTTGCACCGCCGGTGCAAGGCGATTTCACCTATCGGGTCGAATGCTCGGACAAGGCGAATCCGGATCTGAACGGGCAGGAGCAGACTCTATCAGTCGGGGCCTACACCGGTGAAAATCCCTTGCTGAAGCACGGTTTTGTAAAGGCGACCGCAGGCAAGAGATATTTCGAGCATGCCGACGGCACGCCGTTCTTCTGGTTGGGTGATACGTGGTGGAAGTGCCTGTGCAAGCGCATGACCTGGGAAGGATTTCAAGAACTAACGGCGGATCGCAAGGCCAAGGGCTTCTCAGTGGTACAGGTGATCTGCGGACCTTACCCAGACGAGAACTTCTTCGCTCCAAGCTGGGAAAATGAAGGGGGGATGCCATACTTGGCGAAGGATATGAGTGTGCTCAACCCGAAGTATTTCGAGTATGCAGACAGAAGGCTCAAACATCTTGTGGATTCTGGCATTGTTCCGGCAATAGTAGGAGCCTGGGGCCGCGGTGACTGCAATAGCATGGATGCTTTCGGGGCTGTGAATATCAAACGGCACTGGCGCTGCTTGATCGCTCGCTATGGTGCCTACCCAGTGACTTGGATTCTAGCGGGCGAGATCGCGGATGAAACCAAGTGGGGGCAAGGGCCATGGGCTGAGATCGCCCGATACGTCAGGAATATGGATCCTTACAAACATCCTCTAACGTGCCACACTGGGAATGGGCGGCGTGGCTCAGATGGCGATACCTGCCTGATTGACTTTGATATGGTCGGAGGAAATCACGATGAGGGCCAAGCCATTGCAAACGGGACGCTTGCCATTGTCACTTCAGCCTGCTCGAAAAAGCCCGCCATGCCGGTGCTGGTCGGAGAATCGTGCTATGAGGGGCACATGCAGCAGGGGTTCGGGACGGTCCAGCGCCATGTCTTCTGGCGGAATATCCTGAGCGGCGCGGCCGGGCATACATACGGCGCGGCAGGAATCTGGCATGCAGGCGTTGATGGCGATCACGGGAACTGGGGCGCATGGGACCGCCAACCCTACGACTGGACAACCTGGAAGGCAGGTATGAACTATCCCGGATCAACCGAACTCGGACTTGCCAAGAAACTGCTAGATAACTACCCGTGGTGGCGCTTCGAACCGCATCCCGAATGGGCACCAGGCTGTTTTTGCGCTGGCATTCCGGGCAATCTTCGAATTCTCTATCTGCCACGGCGCAACATCTATAACTGGGACGGCCCGGAAGTGAAAAATCTTGAGCCGGATGTCAATTGGCATGTTTACTACTTTGATCCTGCCACCGGCAGGAAGTTCGACCAAGGTGTACTCAAGTCCACAGCGAAAACAGGCGACCCCACCGCGAGTCCGGTCAGTTTCAAAAAGAACGTACCATCCCCGCAGGATTGGGTGCTGGTGCTTGAACGAGTGAAGTGAAATCTGAATAGACAACAACGAAAATGAATCAAATTAGCAGCACATATAGATTATCCATCCGTGCCGCCATTCCAGTTGGACTTCTTTTTGGAGGTCTGCATCCGGCGGCGGCAGATGTTCGGCTGCCCCATTTCCTCAGCGATAACATGGTGCTCCAGCGCGAGATGCCTATCCCGATCTGGGGTTGGGCCAATCCCAATGAGAAAGTGACTGTCAGTCTTGGGAATTCGTCAGCTTCCGCAACCACCGGTGCCAATGGCCAATGGCTGGTGAAGCTGCCCAAATTGCCGGCGGGTGGCCCCTATCAACTAACAGTGGCCGGGGTAAACACGACCACCCTCAGCAACGTGATGATTGGCGAAGTTTGGCTATGCTCCGGTCAGTCTAACATGGAAAAGCCAATCGGCATTCATCCTGGCCAACAACCCTGTCCCAATTATGAAAAGGAGATTGCTGCGGCCGACTACCCACAGATCCGCTTGATGGAAGTACCTCCAGAGAACCCCCGGACACCCGGCGATGACGTCGCCGGTGCCAAATGGCTGGTTTGCACACCGCAGAACATCGTGGTGAAACGCGGCGGCGGGCACGGGTATTCTGCCTGTGCCTATTTCTTCGGCCGTGAGCTTCACAAGGAACTCAATGTCCCCATCGGCCTGATCGCCGCGAGCGTCAGCGGCTGCCCGTGTGAGCCGTTCACACCGCCCTCCGGTGAGCGCTGGCTTGGCATGATCCGCCCCCTCATACCGTTCGGCATCCGCGGGGTGATCTGGTATCAGGGAGAATCTAATCTAGCAGACGGGATGAAGTATCACGATAAGATGAAAACCCTCATCACCGACTGGCGAAAAACTTGGGCACAGGGAGATTTCCCATTCCTGTTCGTCCAGATCGCACTTTGCAAATACACCGACGACGTCGAAATGGCCCCGCGCCTGTGGGAAGCTCAAACGGCCACACTGGATGTCCCCAATACCGGCATGGCCGTCACCCATGATATCAGCAGCTATCCGGACTGCCACGCAACTAACAAGCAGGAGCTTGGCCATCGGCTCGCCCTCTGGGCACTAGCCAAAACCTACGGCAAATCTAGCATTGTCTATTCCGGGCCCATCTACAAATCCATGGCCGTCGCAGCTGGCTCGGGACCAACCAAGGTGCGGATTCAATTCGATTACACCGGCAGCGGGCTGGCCAGCCGGGATGGCAAGCCACTGGATCATTTCACCATTGCAGGAGAAGACCAGAAATTCGTCGAGGCCAAGGCCGAGATCGACGGCAACAGTGTGCTGGTTTGGGCCGACTCGGTGGCCAAGCCTTCCTCAGTTAGATTTGGTTGGCGGCAGGATGCAAACCCTAACCTGATGAACAAGGAGGGCCTGCCCGCGCCTTGTTTCCGCACTGACAAATGGAATTGATCTTGCTCGATCCTGTGGCGCTTTTGAGGTCGAACCCTGAGTTCTGAACCTCGGAATCGCTGACAAACAGGTGACAACCCGGGACGGGCTGCCACCTGTGGAGATTTCGGGGATCCGGGCGTTTATGGGGTAACCGATAAGCGGCAGATCACCAATCACCAATCACCAATCACCAATCACCAATCACCAATCAGCAATCACCAATCACCAATCACCAATCACCAATCACCAATCACCAATCACCAATCGACAATCACCAATCGACAATCAGCAATCGACAATCAGCAATCGATCGACAGAGCTCACGTCGAAGTCCTCTTCGCATTTCGAATGGTCTGAGGCATGCCTCGGTAGGTTAAACAAGGGTCGAGGTCAGGTATTCCGACCTTGAGGGGCGGATGCCATCCGCGGGTTGACATTCCCGACGCTTCCGCTACATGCTGACGGCATGAGTCATTCACCGCAAGACGCATGGTTTTACTCGCACGAAGGCGAACGCCACGGCCCGGTGGCGTTGGCTGACCTACGTGCTATCGCCATGGCAGGCTGCCTCGATCCGAGATTGGACTTGGTGTGGACGCCGGGCATGGCGGAGTGGCAGGCAGCCGGAGATGTCGCGGATTTATTTGAGCGCCGGGTGAGCGATGGCCAAGCCTCCACTCACTATCCTTATATGCCGCCCCAGATGGAGTCGGTCGCCGAGTTGATGAAGCGCGGTGACCCATGGCCGGGCGTACGCCGCCGCGCCTACCTCACGGCCAGTCTGCTGTTGCCACTCATGGTGTCTGTTGCGCTCAGCAACAGGTCAGCCCTGCTGACTCATCTGCGGGGACCTGTCGGATCTGATCCCCTTACCCTCGGTGCGTTGCTGGCGCTGGGCCTCATCGCCCTCTACTACGGACTGCAGCGCTTGGTAAACCTCGGCATGAACTGCTGGTGGTTCTTGGGCCATTTCGTTCCCATTCTCAACCTGTGGGTCGGCTATCGCTGCTTCGCCTGCCCCGCCCGCTACGCCTATCACAAAAAATTGGGCGGCACCGGCATCGTGCTAGCCATCTTCTACTGGCTATTTGTGGCTGCGGTGATTTTTGCGCTCGTCGCAGTAACGTGCTATGGCAACGAACCGCGGGTGGCGGAAGCGTGTCGGTTAGTTCGCGAGACCATCGGGTATCTCCGCCCGCCAGCCCACACTCACTGAGGCCCAAACATCCGGGCATCATACCCTCCCGATGTTTCTTCTAGCAAAAGGCACGGGGCGATAGTTATACAAATCGGTTAGGAAGTGTATAAGAATTTCTATCATCGAGTCAACCCAAAAATAATTAAAATTTTTTATTTGACTTCCTGATGGGAAAAGATAACTCAGCGAGTGGTTAGCAAAACTAAAACTACAATCAATCATCATGAAAGCACAAACGGCAAAGAAATTCCGGGTTCAATTGGGTAGCGGTTCAAAAATCACCGCGTTCTTGTTAGCACTACTTGGCGCTAGCGGCTCGGTGCAGGCGGCGACCTCCGTGAATCTGCTAGGTGATCCGGGTTTTGATGTCAACCCGCTCCAGGACTTTACCACGGTGCTCAACAACTTTGCCGCGCAGCAGGGGAAATGGGGGTCGGAAGTGGGAACGATCGTTACAGGCACGTCGTCTGACGGTGTGGTACCGAATAGTGCGCCGAGCATGCTCAGCATGACGAATGCTGATGGCGGCGTGACGACTCAAACCGCCCAGGTGATTGATGTGACGGCCTTTGCCGCAGCGATTAACGCAGGCGACGCGACGTTTGATCTGGAGGCCATGTTTACCACCGGTAAGGGATACAGCGGTGCCGATGCCGGCATCGTGGCGATGTTCTTTACGAACAGCAGCTATTATTCGCCCAACACTCCCGCCCAAATGAGTGCGGGCAAGGCGCTCGATGCTGACGTAGGCTGGGAAACGGTTTCACTCCACGGCGCAATTCCCGTCGGCACACAGTGGATGGCCGTGCAGGTGCTTTACAGTGACGCTTCGCTTGCGAGTGGTCAATCCGGCTACGTCGATTCGGCGAGCCTCACCATCACCACCATTCCAGAGTCTAGCAGTTATGCATTGCTCGGTCTCGGTGCAGGTGCGCTGCTTGTGCGCCGCCGCCGCTGAGCGGGGCGCAATGTCGTCCGAGATTTACCGGGGCAAGTCGCAGGCAAGCAACAGTTGAGGAGTCTTGTAGCGGCGTATCTATGACCGCCGATGTGCATGAGTTGACCCTTGTTGAGTTGGCGGATTCATTGGCGATTCAGGGTCATCGGCGGTCATAGACACGCCGCTACAGTCCTACAAATTTCTAGCGATGCATACCTCAGACCATGCGAAATGCGAAGGGTACTTCGACGTATCTAAGTCGAACGACTTCGGCTGAACTCACGCTGAAGTCAGCCTGGCACGTCTCCTGTTCAGGAGCTAGACTCACTCACCCAAAATTCTAATTTTCAAGGACTCGAGGTCATGAGGCAGCCTCAGCGCAGCCGGTAATAGCCATCGGGATTGTAGAGGAAATAGACATCTTTGGGGTTGAGGCGGGGCAACCAGACGAAGGTGCGGCCATCGGAATCCACTTCCTCGGTCATGCCCACCTTGACGGGAGGGATTGGAGCCGAGGGCTTGGCATCCGGGTCCTTGGTGAGGGAAGTTTCCTCGACGCCGTTGATGATGTGGTTGACCCATTTGAGCTCTTTGGCCTTATCTCCAAACTCACTCCAATCCCCGCTGGAGGAATGGGCGTACATCCGCTTGATCCATTCGTCGGTGCTGATGCCCATTTTCACTGCGATGGGGGCCGCCAAGCGGTCCCACCAGCGGTTGCTTTCCTCGAAGAATTCCCGTTGTTGGGTGAGATTGAGCCGTGCGCCGACAATCTGCGAACTGATCTGATGGTGCAAAATGATCGCATTCGAATAGGCGTAGGATTCATGCGCCAAGGTGGTGATGCAGGCGGCCATCGACGCGGCAAACGATTTGACCAGCACGTGGATGGGTGCGGCGCTGGATTCCATCGCCTTGAGGATCCGATAGCCGGCCATCACCGAGCCGCCCGGGCAATCGTCGATGACGATGAAAATCGGCAATTTCCGATCCTTGTTGTTCCAGTAATCAATGCGGTCGGTGATCGAATCCGCAGTGGCCGAGGTGATCATCCCATTGAGACTGATCCGGCGATCGGATACGACGAGCGTGCCGTCGGGCTTGAGCGGATTTTGCAAATAAACCGGCTTGGAGTCGGCAAACTGCCCCCGCTTCTCCTTCACCTCGATGAGTGCAATGTCATTTTGCAAACGACTGACCTCAAGCGCGGAGGTCATTTGCACACTTTTGAGATCATTGGTGAGCTTGTCAGCACGCACCTTCGCCAGCTCGCCTTCGCGGGCCAGTTTTTCCTTCTCACCCTCCAGTTTGGCAATCTCGTCCTTCGCCAATTCCTGGCGCTTGGCGGCTTCCAGGGCGAGTTTTTCAGTGATCAACTCGCGGTCCAACTTGAGGCGGGTGATTTCGGCCCGCATCGCGTTGGTTTCCTTGGTGAGCCGCTCGGCTTGCAGCTTGTTTTCGGCACCGAGCGTTTCCTGCTCTTTTTGCAAAGCCGGAGAGGGCGTGTCCTTGGGTTCGGCGGGTGAGGCGGCGTCGGGCGCGGCCACCGCCACCAGCCAGGAAGCTAGGGCCATGCCTGCAATGAGAGATCCGGAGTTGAGTTTCATAACGTGTGCCATAAAAGCGCCGCAGCGGCCGGGATTTGTGCTGGAACCTGTCACGAGCTAGCCAGAACGTAATCTAGCTCGGGGTAAGGTTGCCTTTGGCGCGGGCTCGAACGAAGATCAACATTCCGACGAAGAGCAAAAAGCCACAGGCCACCACTCCTAACACGGTGAAGAGTCGCGAACTCGCAAAGTCCACCTGCCCGGCGCTGATCCGGTCAGCAGGTACCTGGCCCGGCTTACGCCGCAGGACCAGCGCCCCATCCACCACCCCCACCTCCGTGAGTTTGCCCATGGCAGGCCCGAGCAGGGCGTCGCCGAGATAGCGCTCGGTGATCCGATAGGGCGACATCTGCTCCATAAACTCGACAGGCACCTTGGCACCGGTCACCTCAATCGCCGCAAGTTTAAGCACGACCTCATGCCCTAGCAATTCTGGCTTGGCTGTCAGGGTGGCATTGAGGAAGCGAGGATCGGAGCTGATCCATCCGCTCTCCCCGTTGTGGGCGAGGCGGGGTCTGCCATTGAGCTTGAAGCAAATCGCCATCTTCAAGGTGGCTCCGTCCACCGCCAGCACACGCAGAGTGCCCCGCAGGTCCTTGAACGGCTCATAGAGGGCTATGCCGAGATTCATTTCCTCCGGCGTCAGCACCAATGCCGTCTCACTATCCCCCGCCAAATCCGCCCGAAATTGCTCCAACTTCTCTGCCAGGCGGTTCATTTCCCCGTCCCGGCCGTCCATCGTGGTCACTTCCACCGGATTGGGGAGTGCTGCCGTGAATTTCTCAATCGCATTGGCCTGCCGGAATAAACCCCAGGTCGAAAACACCACCAGAAAAACCATCACTCCCAGAGCCGCGACCAAAATCACGCATCCGGCAAAGGGCGAATGCGCGTTGGCTCCGATGGGCTTGTTAGGGCTGGCCATCCGTACGCTTGGGCATTTCCGTGGGTACCGTGGGACTGTCTCTTATA
>Ga0118677_10005769_pt1 | contig 21445 bp, 17 predicted proteins | sample AliMusrvi5mmetaG_FD_86154 | JGI IMG/M metagenome (GOLD analysis project Ga0118677, IMG submission 86154)
TAACTTTTAATTTTTCTTCTGCCTGTTTGCGCTCGGAGATGTCTCGTTCGATAAACAATATACTTTCCGGATCACCATCTGCATCACACAAAACAGTAGAATTTATATCCACGTAAAACCGACTGTTATCTTTTTTTATAGCAATGTATTCTGTAATCTTTTGTCCATCTTCATCTGCAAACAACTTGTTAATATTGTCGGTCAGCAGTTGGTGGTTGGACGGATCTATAAAATTATAAAATAATGTTCCTAATAATTCGTTTTTATCTTCGGATGTATAGCCATGGATTGCAGCTAATTTATCGGAAATAAGTTGTATTTTCCCATCCAATGAGGCCATTCCAATTCCATCGGGCGAGGCAGAAATAATGGCTTCCCACTTTTTACTGCTTTGTTGGAACGCTTCCTCGGCTTGTTTTTGTATTGATATATCCACAAAACTTTCCAAGAGTTTTTCTTTACCGCTAATTTGTATTTTTTTTACGGTTTTCAAAACATCCAACCTTGATTTATCGGCACGAATTAATAACCGTTGCGAATTATCAACCTCCTGTCCTAAATCACAAACCGGACAGGATTGATTTTCAGATGGACATATAAACTGATGACACTGGCGACCGAGAATATTCTCCACACTATCGCCAATTAGCGAAGATGCAAAGGTGTTGACACTTTCGATAATGCGTGTTTTTGGATCTATAATTACAATGCCAACACCAACATTTTCAAGCAATGATCGCTGAAGGTTTTCGCTCTCGCGGAGTGATTCTTCTATTTTCTTACGTTCGGTAATATCCTCTTTTACTCCCAGAAAACTAGTTATTTCTCCTGTGGCATTGCGTATAGGAGAGATGGAGGCATACTCCCAATAAAGGGAGCCATCCTTGCGTTTATTATGAAACTCTCCATGCCAATCATTGCCGGCAAGAATAGTGCTCCAGAGTTCCTGATACTTTTCAGGTTTCAATTCATTCGATTTTAAAATCCGAGGATTCTGTCCAATGGCTTCCTCAAGAGAATAACCAGTAGTTGCATGGAATTTACGGTTGGCATATTGTATGTTTCCATTTAAGTCCGTAATGACAACTGTAGAAGAACTTTGTTCAACAGCAATTTTGAGTTTAATCAGTTCAGCTTCTGCCTGTTTACGCTCTTCAATCAATTTTATCAGGGAATCAAACAAATAACTGCTGTCGGATTTATTAGAATCACTTTCAGCATCGACGTTCCGATCAGTAGAATTGAGCGCAGCTATTGCAATTTTTATTTTGCCGATGGTTTCCCTTTGAGTTTCTGCATCAAGTTTTTGTTTTTGAAAAGCATTCCTCAACTCCTGCGAACTAATTTCTATAGAATTTTGAATCAATCGGGTATCATCATCAAAATTAGTATAGGTTTCGTTAATATCCTTTATAATTCCTTTTAGTACATCCGGTAAATTGTCTGTAGATCCAAAGTGACGTTTTATCTGACGTGCCAGCAGTTTATTCATGTTTGCTTCCATCGTGTAATAGTTTAGACTTCTTTAAAAACAGTAATAGTCATGGTTTGATTGTGAAGTTCGCAATGATTTTCGAACGGTTTGATGGGTGATATTTCACCATAAGAATAAAAGCCTGTCATGGTAGTATTGTTTCCAATTACCTCACGTACAATTTCCAGTTCTTCTTCCACCCGCTGCTTCAAAACCAGTTTTCGTCCTACACAACTGATTAGGATGGCAAGGTCAGGATCAGAATTTTTCAGACTGATTTTTGACATTTCAGCCGCTCCATTGGCTCCATCAATCAGCCGGTCGTTATTGGCTTTCATGAGCCGTACATATTCGCCTTGTGGAATGTCGCCGGCAAAAACCATACTACCATCTGTTTCATTTACTGATAAAATAGTTCGTACCAGAGAAGTTTCAGTGCCTTTGATCATCAAATTCAAAGGAAATAGGAGTGCCGAGGCCGGAAGATTGGCGGCATGTTCGCCCAGAAATTTTTTGTAAAGTTCAAGTGCCGGTTTTCCATCAAGTTCATAAAGAATATTTCCAATTGATTTGGTTACTTCACGGTCAACTCCAAAGGAATCCCAACCGCCCATCGATCCATATCCAACTTGTAGGTGTTCACCATAAAACCCAATTGCCAAAACAAGATTTTTTTTTCCAGCCTGATTGTGTACAATCACTGTTTCGGCAAAATTAGCCTGATCGCCGGCCAAGCCACCTGTAATTGAAATCCGGTCTTGAAGACGGTTATTTAAACCTTTGGTAAGCTCGCTTCCGTTAATATTTAAACCTTCCGAAAGTATCATGATATGAACAAGACCTTCTTTGTCGAGCTTGGCTGCCAGTTTTTCACCCACCATATAGCTATCTTCCATCGAATTAATATATTCATCTGCAATTTCAATTTTTGTTTTCTCGAAACAAACTGCCGTACACACTATGTTTTGATCAAAAACCTCTTCCTGACAAATCTCGCCCGAGGTAGAACAACCTACAATTTGTGCTACAGGATAACGCTTTTTTATTAAATCAACATGTTGCTGCTCTTTCAGCAAGTCTTTGTTGCCAAATAAAAATACCAATTGAGCTATACTGCCCAAATTATTCTCGCTCTTTTTTTTCCAACCTTTGGCTATTGAATAAATACTTTGTTCTGTTCTCATGTTGTGTTTATCAAAAAAATGTTATTGATTTTTTCTTTTATATTCTGGTTCTTCAATTTCTCAAGGTAGTATTCGTTGTTTTTATAAATATAGTCAACCACATCCACCGTTTCTTTTTATTCAATCTCTTAATATACCTAAAACATCATTTAATTTATTGGTATTGTCATTATCAACTGTCACCATACGGTATTTCAACTTTCACACAGGTTCCTTCACCGACTTTTGAAGTAATAGTCAGTTTTCCTTGCAGTGTTTGAACTCTTTCTTTCATATCTAATACACCAAAAGAACCCTTTAAAAGTTCCTTGCTTTGATCAAACCCAATACCGTTATCCACAATTTCCATAATGAATTTATTCTCTTCAATATTGAGAGAAACCTTTACTTCTGTTGCTTTTGCATGTCTGGCAATATTTGAAAAAGCCTCTTGCATTATTCTATACAATATTACATTTTGCTGATCACTGAATACAAGTTCTGAAATTGAACTTTCAATTTTACAGTTAATTTTATTGATAATTTCAAATTCTATGCAGCATAATTTCGTTGTTTCAATAAAACCGAGTAATTCGAGATCGTCAGATTTTAGTTCACCCATTATTTTTCTTGTAGTTTTAATGGTATTATCAACGAGGTTTAACAGCTCGTTAAAGTTGTCTAAAACCTCATGCGAATGAGTGTTTTCACTGAGAAATAAAACCTTTTTTCTCCATAAGCCCATATCAATTTTTAAAGCAATCAGAATTTGACCTATCTTATCGTGTATTTCGGTCGACAATAAGATTTTTTCTTCTTCTCGGATAATTAGTAGATGAGCTGCAAATTTTTTCAATTGATCTTGCGATTCATTCAATTTGGCATTCAGATCTAAGAGTTCTTTGCTTTGTAGGTATAGTTTTAAATGTGTATTTACTCTGGCAGTAACTTCTTCAGCCTGAAATGGTTTAGTAATATAATCTACTCCGCCACATTGTAAAGCTTTTACAATATCTTTGGTATCATTCAGTGAACTTATAAAAATAACAGGTATAGTAGTTAAATATATATTTTCTTTAAGACGAAAACAAACTTCGTACCCATTCATGCCCGGCATCATTACATCAAGCAAAATAAGATCAGGCTTTTCTTGTTCTGAAATACGTAATGCTGAAATACCATCTGTAGCTGTTAGAATTTCATAACCATTTTTTTTGAGTATTTCAGTTAAAATCAGCAGATTGAAAGGTTCATCATCAACAATAAGGATGTGGGGGATTTGTTGGTTTGCTTCAGTTTTGTTTTTCATTATTTCATTATTTCATTATTTCATTATTTTTTAATTTAAATTCTTAACGAATTTTTAAAACATTGTATCCATAAAATAACTATAAAAAACACATTATACTAGTTGATTCTTATTTCCTCTTTCACCTCAAAAATCGACTTAAAGTTTGTGAAAGCTTATCTGGCTCAATTGGCTTCGTTAAAAAGTCATCCATGCCGGAAACCATGCACCTTTCCTTTTCTTCTTGAGTTGCGCCAGCTGTTAAAGCAATTATTGGTACGCGCTTTTCAGTGGAATTTTCCAGTTCTCTAATTTTTATTGTTGCTTCAATACCTCCCATCTCAGGCATTTGCATATCCATCAAAATCAGGTCTGGTTTTTCATTTTGCCACATCAATACTACTTTATTTCCGTCTATCGCTTCAATAATTCTGGCTTCGGGCAATAATTGTCCAATCATAAATTTTATCAACATCATATTCATTTCAACATCTTCTGCTATCAGTATAGATAATGTATATGGCGTTTTTGATGGAACTTGAGTTGTTTCAATTTCAACAGCTGCTCTTACCTCGATAGGACTGTTAATATTACAAAGATAGCTGTAAAGGTCTTTAGATTTTACGGGTTTGGTCAATCGAAATCGTACACCAAGTTCATCGCATTTTCTATGGAGTTCGGCATCGTCCGAGGAAGAGTGCAAGAGAATAATTGGCAATTTCTCGGGCGATAATTTAAGTTTTTCGCGTATCAATTTTATGGTTTCCAGTCCATCGATATAAGGCATGTGATAATCGCAAATAATTACATCAAATGGCTCGGAGGTTTCTATTATTTTTAGTGCGTCTAATCCATTATCGCAACTAACACATTCAATACCCCAATTTGACATCGTATGTTCAAGGATAGTGCGGTTGTTTTCGTTGTCATCTATCACAAAACAGCGTTTGATAGTTTGTATATTTTCTGTATCTGTTTTTTCGCCATACTCTACTTCGGTTACAATATCAAAGTAAAAGTTAGCTCCTTTACCTAGTTCACTTGTGATATTAATTTTACTGCCCATTTTTTGGGCTATCATTTCCGAAATAACCAAACCCAGACCTGTTCCGCCAAACTTACGAGTGGTAGAATTGTCCGCCTGACTGAAGGATTTAAAAAGCTTTATCTGATTTTCTTCTGAAATACCAATGCCGGTATCGCGAACGGAGAAGCAGAACTTTCCTTGGTTTTTACCGACAATCTCATAACTTACTTTCAGTTCAATTTCGCCTTTTTCGGTAAATTTCACGGCATTACCCATCAGATTTGCAAATATTTGTTTAAGCCGTATTGAGTCAACAAAAGCAAAGCGGGGCATTTCGGCATCGATATTAAGAAGTACTTCCAACCCTTTTTTATCGGCACCATATTTAATAATATCTGTACTTTGACCTATTAGTTCCACTATATCAGTTTTGATGATCTCTAAATCCATCATGCCGGCTTCTATTTTCGAAAAATCCAAAATGTCATTGATGATACTCAGTAGTAAATGACCCGAAATATTGGCGTTTTGAACATACTGATGCTGTATCGGCGAAAGTGGCGTACTTTGCAATAAATCGGTAAAGCCTATAACGCCATTGAGCGGTGTGCGAATTTCGTGGCTCATATTTGCCAGAAATTCCGATTTGGCTTTGCTGGCTGCTTCGGCTTGTTCTTTAGCAATAATTAATTCTTCTTCTGCTTTTATTCGATTTGTGATATTGTGTCCTATACCAACTAATCCATAAATTTTGCCATCATGGTCGAACAACGGAAGTTTAGAAGTGAGTATCCAGTTAATCTCACCATTTGACAAAATAATCTTTTCTTCCCTGTTCACAATACTTTTTCCCTGTTTCATTCCCTGTTGGTCGTCATCATAAAATGGCTGAGCAATCTCTGGTGGCCAAATATCAAAGTCGTTCTTACCAATCACATCCTCCTCTTTCTCAAAACCCATATTATGCCAACTGGCTTTATTGGCAAGCACCTTCTTGCAATCCAAATCCTTTACATATATGGAATCGGGAATACTTTCGATTAGGGTACGAAGCAATATCCACTCCCTATTTAGCACTTCGTCTGTTTGCTTTTGCTTTATCTCTTTTTCTATGAGCTTCATATTTGCCAGCATAACTTTTTTTTGCTCAAGCTCAAGTTTAGAATTTTTATTTAATAATTTGTAAAAGCCGAATAATATTAAGATAGCAAGAAATGAAATAATCGAAGATGTGAAAGTGTGGTATTTTGCTTCGTTGTAAAAGTTTCCAGCTGGATAGTCCAATCCAAACACAGCAATCGTTTTGCCTGTTTCATGGTTTTTTATTGGTACTAGAACGCTTATCCATCTTCCCCAACGGTCGGTTGCAGGTTTGGTTATAAGAGTTTCACCAGTATAAAAAGGTTTATGAACCTCGGGATCTTCTTCTGTGTATTCTTGTCCAGGTGGAGATAAATCTTTCGATCCGCTTGGTTCAGAATCTACCATAAAGTAAATCTTATCATTTCTTTGCGTGTACAGGTAAGCAAAACGAATATCTTTATTCTGCTCAATCAATGTAATCAAGCGATACTTATAGCTTTGGTAAGCTGAAGTTCCTTCATCTTCGGGCATGCCTTTCAGAGATTTAAGCATTTCTTCATCAAGCAACGATGTATATGTTTTAGTGGCTTTTATCACACGTTTTTCAATGGCAATTTTCTGTGTAATCCAAGTATTTCTTATGTAAAAACCACTTATAACAGCCATAAGAATAAAACCAAACAAAAAGATTATCTTCAAATTGTCAGCTTTCTTTGTCAAATTTCCAATGTTATCATTGGTTCCGTTAATGGTAGGTTCAAATTGTTCTGGTTTGGATAGATGTTGATTCTCTGTCTTCATATTATTTCCTATTATACCTCGTATGTGGATCGAGTTAATTATTGAATTGTACTTAGTTGTATGGAATTATTTTTTTCTAACGATCTATTGATAATTAGCATATTACCTAATTTCTTTTATCAACTCCCCACATTAATTTATTTTTCAGAGTGTCAAAAAAAGTATGATTCATTTGTTTGATAATCTTCACCGTATAGTCGGCCTTTGTTATTCTCAATTTTGTTTTTAGCTCTAATACTTTCGAACGTCCGTCCAAAGCTACCAAATAACACTGGCTCCTGCTATGAACTTCTAATTCAAATTTCCAGGTATCAGGAACTATTAATGGTCTGACATTCAGGCTGTGTGAAGCGATAGGTGTAAGAATGAAATTCTCAGCTTCAGGAACAACCAGCGGACCTCCAACACTCATCGAGTAGGCCGTTGACCCAGTTGGAGTAGAAACAAGCAAGCCGTCAGCATGATACGTATGAACCATTTCACCGTTTACACTGGCTGTAATGCTTATCATAGATGAACTATCTTGCTTTAAAACAGAAACTTCGTTCAATGCAAATGGATAATCGAAAGTTGTTCCATCCGAAGTTTCCACATAAAGCAATGATCTTTCCTCAATAATGTATTTGTTGACCAAAATGGCATTCAGGGCAGGTAAAATATCTTCGCTGGCCACATCGGCTAAAAAGCCCAGTCGCCCGGTATTAATTCCTAGTATTGGTATGTTTTTTCGACCAATCCGTGCTGCGGTATTCAGGAAAGTGCCATCACCACCAATACTCAATGCCAAATCAGCTTCAAAGTCATTGTTCTTTATAACTTCAATGCGCTCCATATTACATTTGCTGTTCTCTCGAACAAATTTATAAAGCTCGCTATCAAGTAACAGTATTACGTCTTTATCTTTAAAATAATTGAATAGGAGCTCTATGTGAGACAGAATTACAGTTCGATATATATTTCCAAAAACGGCTATTTTCATACTGAGAACATTTTTTTACGACAATAACTAAAATATAATTGAACTAAACCCCAAAATATTACCTTGGAAATAATTTTAAAAAATAAAAGATAACTGTCTGCAAACATCCTTCTATTTTTTTAGCTATTTTTGTGGCAGAATATATTTAATGCTAAAACACTTTACAAAGTAACTAAATGAAAATGAAACCTGCAAGAAAGATTTAATGTTTGATGGTTGGTTTTCCATATTTTAGTACGGATTTTTTTATCTGAAATTAAATATATCAATCAGTAATATTTATTTAACTGTGAAATAATTTATAATGACGTAATTATAAAATAATGACTAAACTAAGTGTAAATATCAATAAAATAGCCACGTTACGCAATGCCCGTGGTGGAAATACTCCTAATGTATGTCAGGTAGCCCTTGATTGTGAGCGGTTTGGAGCGCACGGAATTACTGTACATCCACGTCCGGATGAACGCCATATCCGCTATCAGGATGTGTGGGATTTACGCCCGATTCTGAAAACAGAATTTAATATTGAAGGTTATCCTTCTTCTGATTTTATTAAACTGGTAAAATCAGTCAAACCACATCAAGTAACGCTTGTTCCCGATCCGCCTGAAGCAATTACTTCAAGTGCAGGCTGGGATACGGTAAATCATTTGGATTTCCTGAAAGAAGTGGTAGCAGATTTTCAAAGTGTTGGTATTCGTGTTTCTATTTTCATTGATACAGATTTGAAGAATATTGAATATGCAGCTAAAACTGGAACCGACCGGGTTGAGTTATACACTGAACCTTATGCCACCAATTATCCTAAAGACCGTGAAAAAGCTGTTGCACCTTTTATTGAAGCTGCAAAACTGACCAAAAAATTGGGTCTAGGGTTGAATGCTGGGCATGATTTAAGCCTTGAAAATCTAGCCTACTTACACACCATGATTCCCTGGCTGGATGAAGTGTCCATTGGTCATGCGCTTATTTCCGATGCATTATATTTTGGATTGGAAGACACAATAAAGCGGTATAAAAAACAGTTAGAATAGATGTGTCAAATTTGAGGTATGAATTTTGATGTTTTAATATTTCCAAAATCCGGTCTCAAAACAATTAATCAATTACTGGAATGACTTATACGATAACTAATTTGCCAGCTAATCAGGGAAATAAAAACGCCAAAAAATCAAGTTTATACGGAATTCTTGGCTCAATATTATCCTGCATAATATTATTTCTGATTATGTGGTTTTATGTTATGCCTTATACTTCAATTGTTCAACCGGTTGAAGAAGAAGGTTTAATGATTAGCTTTGGAAACAGCGATGATGGCGGTGGTCTAGGTGATGAGCTTAGGGGTGCTCCCAATGAAAATCCGGCTCCTTCATCGGCAGAAGAAACTACCACTTCAAAGGCGACTGTAAAACCAGTAGTTTCTACCACCACCAGCACTAAAACTTCAAGTCAGGACTATATTACACAATCTGAAACTTCGCTTGCAATTGCAGAGAAAAATAGAAAAAATCAGGAGAGACAAGAACAACAAGCTATTGAGAATGTTCGTATAGCAAATGAAAAACGTATTGCCGACCAAAAACGAAAAGAACAGGATGCAATAAATAAAGCAAATTCATCCATGAGTGGATTGTTTGGCAATTCTACTTCGGCTGGAAACGGCAATGGAACGGGAACAGGTTCAGGTGAGGGACCCGAACATCAAGGAAATCCTGCCGGAAAAGGATATTCAGGAGGTAATTCATGGTCATTGAATGGACGGTCATTATCAGGAACGCTGGTCTCGCCAAGTTATGATAAAGACGTAGAAGGCAAGGTTACTGTGAATATTCGAGTTGACGAGAATGGTCGTGTTATCAGCACATCAATCGGTTCACCTACAACCATTTCGGATGCCGACACACGGAATGCAGCCATTTCGGCAGCTAATCGTGCCCGCTTTTCAACCGGAAACGGAACTGCTACCGGTTCTATTACGTATAATTTCAGGTTAAAATAATTGAAATAAATATGAAAGCTTATATTTTTCTTGCAAATGGCTTTGAAGAAATTGAAGCTATTGCTCCCATTGATATTTTCAGACGTGCAAACATTGAAGTGATTACTGTTTCTATTTCTGATAGCAAAGAGGTTACCGGAGTGCATGGCGTTCCTATTATAGCCGACAGTTTATTTTCCGAAATTGATTTTAATGGTGATTATCTTATTTTCTTGCCTGGTGGTATGCCCGGAACAAAGAATCTGGATGCACATGTAGGATTAAAAAATCTTATTAATAAGCAGGTTAAAGCAGGTAAGCCAATTGCTGCAATTTGTGCTGCACCATCAATTTTGGGTAAAATGGGCTTGTTGGAAGGTAAGGAGGCTATTTGTTATCCGGGCTTTGAGAATCAATTACTTGGAGCGAAAATTACAGAAAATAAAATAGCGAAATCTGGAACTATCAGTACGGCCAAAGGAGCAGGTGTTGCTATACAATTTGCCTTACGGTTGGTTGAAGATATAAAAGGTAAAACAGAAGCAGACCGTATAGCCAATTCTATATGTTTGTGAATTCGGGCGTCGATGCGTTATTATTTAAAAGCCTGTATTTCTTTTGAAAAAAAGAAATATTTTTTATTAGCAGATATAAAAAAAGGAATATGATTTCATATTCCTTTTTTCTGTAGTGAGTCAATGCTCTGATCTTAGTTAACTGCTGCTGACAATTCAGCTCCGGCTTTAAATTTAGCTACTTTTTTAGCTTCAATAGTGATTGCTTGTTTTGTGGCTGGGTTGATACCAGGACGTGCAGCACGTTCGGCAACAGAGAAAGTACCGAAACCAACTAAACTAACTTTGTCGCCAGCAACAAGGGCGTCAGACACACTTTTAACTACTGCGTCAAGAGCTTTTTTTGCATCAACTTTGCTAAGACCTGCTTCAGCAGCGATGGCATTGATTAATTCTGCTTTGTTCATAAGATTTTGATTTTGATTTTTATTATTATTAGAAACTATAAACATAGATTTTTGATATTGCAAATGTAGTAGTTTGTAGATAATATACAAGCATTTAAATAAAAAAAAACAGTTTATTTTATGATTTTTCGTAAAATATGTTAGAAAACATGTTTCTGACTTAGATTTCATTACTTTTGTAGTACAAAAATGAGGTTTATAAGGTGTTTCTGAACATTCTAAGTGCAAAAAAACGCCATCACAAAATCCTTGAAACAATAATTTTATCATCTGAATTCGAAAATCGAATTTTAAAATATGTCAATTTTATACATTTTTATATTCTAAATTTTAAAATGAGCAACTATAGACCTTCTTTTCTCAGTTCAATACCACCCGTTGTGAAAAATTTAATTGGCATTAATATTGTATTATTTCTGGCAAGTATTGTCATGCCTACAATATTTAGCCGTTTTGGTCTTAATGTGGACTTAAATGACATTTTAGGAATGCATTATTGGGAATCTTCCAAATTTAACCCTGCTCAATTAGTAACTTATGCTTTTATGCATGGAGGATTTATGCATATTTTCTTCAATATGTTTGCTTTGTTTATGTTTGGCGGCATTTTGGAACATGTATGGGGAACAAAACGATTTTTGATTTATTATTTAGTGACGGCTATCGGAGCTGGAATTATTCAACAAATTTTTTGGACTGTTGAGTTTCATTCTGCACTTACCGCAATCAATCAGGCTATATCATCTGATGTCCTTAATGCACCTTCATTAATCGAACAGAAAAGATTGTTTCTTGATTCTCCGAATTTTATCACTATTGGTGCTTCAGGTTCGGTGTTTGGATTGTTGTTGGCTTTCGGATGGCTTTTCCCTGAAGAAAGACTTTTTTTGATGTTTATTCCCGTACCAATTAAAGCACGAATTTTTGTGTTTGTATATGGGGTGGTGGAATTATTCCAGGGCGTAGCCAACTTCTCCGGCGATAATGTTGCACATTTTGCTCATTTGGGTGGTATGTTGTTCGGAGCCATACTGATTTTAATGTGGAAAAGGAAAAAACGGAATTAAAACTTATAAAGTATGAGCGTAATTGATAATTTAAAACAAGCTTTTCGGCACGGGAATTCGGTCATAAAACTGATTTACATTAACGGTGCTGTGTTTGTCATTCTGAATTTATTCCTACTTGTTTTTCAATTGTTTAATTCTTCGGGGAATTTTATACTGAATTATTTGGCTGTGCCAGCCAGCCTTCCAGAATTATTGCATAAAGCATGGACACCGTTGAGTTACATGTTTCTGCATCAGGGAATTTTGCATTTTTTCTTCAATATGCTGACTTTGTTTTGGTTTGGAAAAATTTTTCTAATGTATTTTACTGAAAAGCAATTGGTTGGGCTTTATATTGTAGGAGGTCTTTTTGGTGCTTTTTTATATATAGCTGCATTTAACCTACTTCCTTATTTTGCTCCGGCACTGGAACATAGCATTCTGTTGGGTGCATCTGCATCAATAATGGCCATTATTCTGGCAACTGCCATTCAATTACCGAATCTGGAATTGAATGTGCTGCTTTTAGGCAATGTTAAGCTCAAATATATCGCTGTTTTTTTTGTATTGATGAGTGTTTTTGGTATTACTTCAGATAATGGGGGCGGTCAATTGGCACATCTAGGTGGGGCTTTGGCAGGTTATTTATTTGTTGTATCTTTGCGTCAAGGTAAGGATTTTACGAAAGGAATAAGTCGGATACTCGATTTTGTTTTTAATATATTTCAGCCTCGTAAACTGAAAGTTAAACCAAATCCGCACCGGAGAAAACCACCTATGAACGATGCTGATTTTAATGTGAATAAAGCACGTAAAATGGCAGAAATAGATAATATACTCGATAAAATAAAAACGTCGGGATATGAAAGTCTGACCGCCGAGGAGAAAAAACGGTTGTTTGAACAAGGAAACAAAAACTGATTCATAATTTATAGCTCATAATTATGAATGTTGAGTTATGAATTAATTTAGGTTATGTTTGGAAAAACAATAGTGAAATGGTTTATGCTTGCTTCCAATATAGTGGCAGCATTTCTCATGCTTATAACCTTGTTGGGCAGTGTTCTTAGCCCTGAAATACTAATTCTTCCAGCCTATTTTGCCCTTGGGTTTCCAATAATATTAGTTGTCAATGTTGCTTTTGTTATCTTTTGGATGTTGGTTCGAAAGTGGACTTTTTTACTGTCGTTGAGTCTATTGTTGTTTTCGGCAACACAAATAAAAGATACTTTTCCAGTTCATATTGGAAAAACTGAAAATGTAATATCAACGGTTCAACCGGTTCATATTTTGTCGTATAACATGATGATGAGTGGCAAGCTGAAAAAGCATACTAAAAAGCACCCTAACAAAGTCATACAATATATTCTCGATAGTGATGCTGATATAGTTTGTTTACAAGAGTTTATGGTAAGCTTTAAAGACGAATATATAACACATACCGATATGTTACGTATCTTCAAAAAATACCCATATAAACATATTTGCTACTCGCATAAACAAGTATCAAAGATTATTGGAATAGCTACTTTCTCTAAATTCCCAATCATTAATAAGCAACGCATCTATTATCCTTCGTACGCAAATCTTTCCATTTATTCCGACATTAAATTGAATGGAACTACCATTCGTGTGGTGAATAACCATTTGGAATCAAACAGATTGACCGAAGACGACAAAGCCATGCCAATACGACTTAAAGATAATTTTGATGCGGAAAACCTGACGGGAATGACGCTTCAATTCTCACGAAAGCTTGAAGTTGCTTATAAAATGAGAGCGTCGCAGGCTGACATAGTTGCTAAAGTGATTGCCTCATCACCGTATAAAGTGCTGGTGTGTGGCGATTTTAATGATGTGCCTGTATCTTATGCCTATACCAAAGTAAAAGGAGATCTTAAAGATGCGTTTTCGGAAACCGGAAATGGGTTTGGCTGGACTTTCAATCAAAGATTTTACGGTTTTCGTATTGACTATGTGCTTTATGATTCCACGGCATTTAAACCGGTGAAATTTTATGAAGACAAAGTAAATTATTCCGATCATTATCCCGTTTTGTGTGATATGATTGTAAAATAAAGAGTTATCAAAAAATATATAAACAAATAAAACGTATTAATATGAGCGTACCATCGAATTTAAAGTACACTAAAGAACACGAATGGATTCGTGTTGAAGGTGAAATAGCAATTGTAGGAATTACTGATTATGCACAAAGTGAATTAGGCGAAATTGTTTTTGTTGAAGTAGAAACTATTGGCGAAACATTGGCTGCCGGCGAAGTTTTCGGAACTGTAGAAGCAGTGAAAACAGTTTCGGATTTGTATTTGCCCGTTGATGGTAAAGTGTTGGAATTTAATGAGGAGTTGGAAGATGCTCCAGAGTTGGTAAATGACGATGCTTATGGAAAAGGTTGGATGATTAAGCTTGAAGTTACCAATGCGTCACAACTCAATTCATTAATGTCGGCTTCTGAATACGAAGCATTAATAGGTGCTTAATTTCTCTGTAGTTGATAACTTTATTGACTGTCAGTAAATTTTGAAACGATAATTCTACTATACTTTAATCATTAAACATTAATAAACGATATATGAAACCAAAAGTTAGTATCATAATGGGCAGTACATCTGATTTGCCTGTTATGGAAAAGGCAGCGGCTCTGCTCAACGAGTTTGAAATTCCTTTCGAATTAAATGCACTTTCGGCTCATCGCACGCCCCGTGAAGTGGAGGATTTTGCTTCGCATGCCAGCGAAAACGGAATACAGGTAATTATAGCGGCAGCCGGCATGGCAGCTCATTTGCCAGGTGTAATTGCATCGATGACAACAGTTCCGGTTATAGGTGTTCCTATTAATGCTTCTCTCGATGGAATGGATGCTTTATTGGCTATTGTTCAAATGCCTCCAGGAATTCCGGTGGCCACGGTTGGAATTAATGCATCGCTGAATGCTGCTATTCTGGCTGTACAAATTCTGGCTGTAGGCGATGAAAGTTTATGTGTGAAACTGGCTCAATACAAAGAAGATCTGAAAAAGAAAATTGTAGAGGCAAATGAGCAGTTATTACAGGTAAAATATAAGTATAAAACTAATTAATTTTTTTCTCCCTTCCGAGTTTTTAGAAAGGGAATAAATGCTTTGAAGAATTGGCAGAACTAATCGAAAAAAGTTTATAAATTTGCAGAGACGCAGTATATGGTGTCTCTTTTTTTTTAATTCAAGATTTTAATGAGAGATTTCATAAAACAAACTGCCCTTTCCGTTGGGTTCGATGCCTGTGGTATAGCCAAAGCCACAGCGTTGGAAGAGGATGCTGTGTTTATGAAGCAATGGCTTGCCGATGGTCGGCATGGCGAAATGCATTATCTGACAAGAAATTTTGAAAAGCGTACCGATCCCCGTGTAATGGTTCCCGGTTGCAAATCGGTGGTAGTGGTGTTACTAAATTATTTCCCTGAAAAACATCAAACTGCCGATGCGCCTCGCATTGCAAAATTCGCTTATTCGGATGTTGATTATCACACGGTTATAAAAGCCAAGTTAACCACGTTGGAACAGATAATTTGTGAAACATATGGTTCGAATGCTGTATCACCTCATCACCAGCATACTTTTGTGGATTCAGCGCCTGTATTGGAGCGTCGTTGGGCAGAAAGAGCAGGATTGGGCTGGATTGGCAAACACACTCAACTCATACATGCCGGACTTGGTTCTTGTTGTTTTATCGGAGTCATTATGCTGAACGTGGAAACTGAATATGATTCTCCCATTCGGCCGGCTTGTGGGAATTGCACACGGTGTGTAGATAGCTGTCCTACCAATGCCATACAAAACGGCATTATTGATGCCCGAAAGTGTATCTCGTATCTGACTATCGAAAACAAGCATGAAATACCCGCTGAGTTTCATGCGCAACTTTCCAATTGTGCATTCGGTTGTGATATTTGCGCTGACGTATGCCCGTGGAATAAGAAATGGGCAAAGCCTCATAAACATGCAGAGCTATCTCCCGTTTCCGCAGTATTAGAATGGGATCAGGAAGCCTGGTTGCAACTCACCGAGTCCGAATTTTCTCAAGCATTTAATAAATCGGTTTTAAAGCGTGCGGGTTACACCAAACTAAAACAGAATATTGAGGCAATCGTCAATCAATCAAAGTGTTAATGAATTAAACCTTTGTTGCCGCTGAATGCTGAAGCTTTTTTATGTGTTTAATTACCATGTAATTACATAATCACTTTCGAAATTTGGTTGCCAACTTTAACCAATACCAATCCTTTGACCGAAACCGGAATAGTGTTTACTCCTTCAACAGCTTTGCGGATAAATAATATTTGACCAACAGAATTGAAAATCTCTATGGTTTGGTTGACCGATGTGGATATAATGATATTGCCATATAAAGAGTGAATATCAATATTTTTACCTGCTGCAATATTAAAAGTGGGTATTAATGAAGTTGAAGGGTTTTGGTAATTTAAACTATTTTTTGGGTTTGGTGTACCTGTAGTGAAATCCGCAGAGTTTAAATTAGTATCAACATAACCACCTGAGGAACGAAATATTGAAGTTGTATTGCTTGGTGCAGAAGTTGGAGAATTACCTTCATAATTTGTTGCTGTTGTTCCATAACCTACAAAATCTACAATTGATGAACCAGTTGGGTTAAATGTAGTGAAATCTGCAGATGTAAGTGCTGTTGTATTGTTGCACAAGGCAACTTTTCCTGCTGTGCCACTCATTATTATCGTTCCAGTAGCATCTGGTGTGGGTAGATCCGTTGTACCATTATTACCAGCTGCTTCTTGAATAAGAAAATACTGACCGGGGTTTAATATAACATCAGGTAAATTAGTTTGGTTAGTCCAAGTTGTTCCAGTAGCACTAGCATATTGAACGGACCAGCCATTTAATGATACAGCAACAGAACCACGATTGAAAAGTTCAATAAAATCATTTTTATAAGTAGCTCCGGAATTGCCTCCACCTCCATATATCTGGCTTAGTACAACTTGTCCTGATACGCTTATGTTACAAAATATAAAAGGTATTGCCACGAACATCGTTTTAAAAAGAGTAATTTTTTTCATGTTTAATTTTTTAGGAGTTAGTATTTTTTTTTGTAATTTTTTAATTGAAGTTGTTTAAAGTTGTCTTAGTAAAATGACACAAAATGCGATAGTATTCAGGCATTTCCAATGTAAACTTTTGGTTTCAAAACGAACTAAAATTGCTTTAAAACCATCTAACCAAGCATTGGTTCTTTCAATTACAAATCGTTTTTTATAAAGTTCATCATCAAGGAGTGAAGCGTCATTCTTTCCATTTCTTTTATTGTGTTTGATATTGTCTATAATATCGTTTTTATAGCAACATTCTCTAAATTCAGTTGTATCAAAACCTGCATCTGCATTTAGGAATAAACCATCAAGACGTATATTGCTTTTTCTTAGAGGACTTATCATATTTTCAAAGTTAGCAACAAGCTCAAAGGAATCATTGTGATTCCCTGCTATTGGCTCACTAAATGCAATTGGAATACCATTGTTGTCAGCAAGAATAAGCATGTTACTTGTTTTACATTTCTTTCTGCCTTGGTATTCGACTGCTTCTCCGCCTCTTTTTACTGGAGTGTGAGTGCCATCTAACTGAATAGTTGATAAGTCCAATACAGATTTAAATTTGTCTAATAGTATTTGCCAAAGTTCTTGCCAACTACCATCTTTACACCATTTCTGAAAATGAAAATAAACACTGTTCCAACTATAGCTTGTTTTGAAAAATTGTTTCATTGGTAATTCTCTCCACTGACAACCAGTTTTCAATCGGTACAAGATGGCTTGAACTACATGATATACTTTTACTTTTGTATTATTCCATGAATTGCCAAACGTTAAATGAGAACATATCTCTTTTTTATTATTTTATTGCTTATCATATATGACAGTTTTCTATAAAGATAATACTTATTATCCAGATAATCAAATATATAACTGTGTTTTTTCAACTAATTTTGGACTTTAAACAACTTCATTTAGAAAGTATTTAATTTGACAAAATTTTATATAATTGTAAGTTTGATTTAATGAAAAATTGTCTTAAAATTTTGAGCAACAAATATAGAAAATTTTTTCTAAAAAAAAGAAATATACAATTGTTTTGTATATTTCTTTTGAGAATAAAATGAAACTGACTTTATGTTAATGGAAATCAATAGATTATTGGTATAATTTTATTTGTTTATTTTTCAGTGCGAAGTGGAGTCTTGTTACAGTATTACCTTTGCTGTATGATTGCCAACTTTAACTATTAATAAACCATGGGCTGTAAGGTGTATTGTATTTACTCCCTTTAATGCTATTTGTTGAAGAATTTTTTGACCAATAGAATTATAGACTTCAACTGTTTCGCCAGCTGTGGCGGTAAGTTTGATAATCCCGTTTGAGGCCATAATATTTAATCCCGTATATGTTTTTGCAATATCAGTAGTTAGTGTTGATACATGTATTTCATTTGAAGCAGTCGTTTTTGTAGTCGTATTTTTAGCAATGACTCTGTAATAATAATTGGTTGCATCATGCAATCCTGTGAGTTTTTTGTTTGTTGATCCAATAACTGTAAATGGAGAACCTTCAATTGTGGTAGAGGTAGCACCAGTATATGTTATCGAAACATCGTCAAAAGCAATATTATTTGATACTTTGGTATATACATAACGGAATTGGGTGATGTTTGCAGGCAATGCTGGAGTTGATGTTGCGTCATATAAATATATTTGGGCTGTGTTCGAAGGTGTAACTATATTATCAATTTGAATCCATGCTGAACCATTATAACCTTCAATAAGCAGCGAACTACCTGTTGCTGAAAGACCTTTTAGCCAAAATTTCATTTCGGTTGCTGCGTTTGGTAATATGGGTGTTATAATCACATCACCGGTTGCATCAAAACGTAATGAAGGCGGTGCTGTTCCATATATTCCCGAACTGGTATAGGTAGCGTCTATACCCGTAAAGAACCATTCTAAGGGGGCAGTTGTGCCAGAATTAAAACCTTCGATATTTTGTACTAAAGGATTATCCGGTTTATAATAGACGTCCACTAAATATTCAGTTGCACCGGGAACGGTGTTCCAGTTGGCGTTGAATCCTGACTCGGAAATCCCACTTGCTGAAATGGCAATAGGATTGTCCAATCCTGAAATTCCACTTAATGGAAGTGTGATGTCTGTGGCTCTCGTGCTTGAGCAGGTTAACGTTGCAGAATGTATTCCTGTTGTGGTTGGTGAGTATGTCAATGTAATCGTTGTGTTAGGAGCTATACTGTCAGTTTGGGTTACAGATGATTGAGATAGGTTAAACTGATCGGCATTTGTTCCTGAAATAGTCATTATTACATCTTCTGATAAGCTTAATCCGCTAATATTAAATGTCTGGCTGTCTGAGTTTCCGATATTTGCAGTTAAATCTGGTGTGGTTATTTCTGTTATTGCTAAAGTCGGGTCAGTATTTTGATTTATAGCTAAATTGTTCGTGTTAAAGCTAACTACGTTGTGATTGTTTTCTATAGCTTGTGAAACAGCAGGATGCATAGATTCAACCCCCGAAAGAGTAATACTTGTATCGGGAATTTTAGCGAATGCTGTATTTGAACATGCATTTACAATAGCAAAAATAATGACTATGAGCAATGTCTTAAGAAAGTAGGTTTCTCTCATATCGTTATGAAAAGTTGTAATTGTGTTTTAAAAGGCGAAATTTAAGAAAATTACAGATCGCTTGTATCTATGATTTTGAATAATACGATAATTTCTCAAAAAGGGGATATTCTCACAAAAAAGTAATAAGTAAATAAAGATTCTTCTTTGTAGATATCTTTATTATAACGAGACTTATAAAGGAAATGTTCGCGCTGTGACTTGTATTGCAGAACTATTTTTTTTCAAAAGAGTGACTCTGATATTTTAAAATATCGGCAGGATGATAGTCGAGAATCTGACAGATAACTTTGAGTGTGTTGAAGCGGATAGCCTTTTCTTTTCCTGTTTTCAAATTTGACAAGTTAGCTGGTGTAATATCGTCTTTTTCAGATAACTAATTGAGCGAATTTTTTTAGTCATGCTATCGTTAAATTTAATTTGGTTATTATATGCATGTTTATTATTTATGATAAATAATTACTATCTTAATTGTAAGGATTTATAACGATTTTATAAGACAAAGTAAAATGTTTCTTTTGCATTTCAAAGTTAATTTATTGTTTTTCGATAAATCTGATGTTTTCGTCAGTCCTATACTTGCTTGCTTGAATTGATAAAAAATAGATTTAGCAATATTCAACTTTGCTATTTTTTGTTTCTAATTTGAAAATACTTAGCTTAATTCATTCAACTAATCAATTAAATTGTTACTTTTGCACACTTTTTTCATCAGAAAATTCAAATCTAATTCATTTGGATCGAATTTTTCGAGTCAATCTAATTCATACGGATTTAATTTTATTTTAAAAACAAAGGGAAGAAATGAAGAATAAGTATGTAGATCTTATTGAGCAGAGCTTTGAATTTCCAAACGAAGAATTTAATATCATTGAGAATGAACTCGAATGGTGTGGTGTGCCTTTAATGGATATTATTAAACAGTATGGTACACCTTTGCGAATTGCCTATTTACCTAAAATCGCCCAAAACATTCAGAAAGCACGTCGTATGTTCAATGTGGCTATGGCCAAGGTGGACTATGAAGGTGATTATAATTACTGTTATTGTACTAAAAGTTCGCATTTTTCTTTTGTAATGGAAGAGGTGTTGAAACATGGTGTTCATTTAGAGACCTCCTCTGCATTCGACATTAATATAATGGAGTCATTATACGAACAGGGCTTGCTCAAACAGGATACATTTGTTGTATGTAACGGATTTAAACGTCCTCAATATGTTGAGAATATTCAAAATTTAATGCGTCTTGGATTCACAAACGTCATTCCTATTCTTGATAATAAGTTTGAATTAGACTTATTTCTTAAGAACTTTGATATAAAATTTAATGTAGGCATACGTATTGCAGCTGAGGAAGAACCGAAGTTTGACTTCTATACTTCACGTCTTGGTATTCGTTATAATGACATCATTCCATATTATCTGAAACATATTGCATCGAATCCGCAAGTTGAACTAAAGATGTTGCACTTCTTTATTAACACAGGAGTGAAAGACACTGCTTATTATTGGAATGAGTTGAATAAGGCGGTAAACTTATATTGCGAACTGAAAAAGAAATGTCCTCAGTTGGATAGTTTGAACATTGGTGGTGGTTTCCCTATTCAAACCCACCTTGATATGGTGTACGACTATGAGTATATGGCCGAAGAGATTGTAGCACAAATTAAAACTATCTGTGCCCAAAACGGAGTGCCTGAACCACACATATTTACTGAATTTGGTTCGTATACAGTAGGAGAGAGTGGTGCAATGCTTTACTCCATTGTAAACCAAAAAAAACAAAATGACCGTGAGTTATGGAATATGATTGACAGTTCTTTCATGACGACTTTGCCTGATACATGGGCGATAAATCAACGTTATGTGTTTTTGGCGATCAATAACTGGGATTCGG
>Ga0118677_10005770_pt1 | contig 21444 bp, 16 predicted proteins | sample AliMusrvi5mmetaG_FD_86154 | JGI IMG/M metagenome (GOLD analysis project Ga0118677, IMG submission 86154)
TGCGCCCCCACCGGCTCGACCGGCACGCAGGCCGTGCTGTGCATCCTGGATGAACCGCGGCTGGCGGCCGGAGTGCGCGTGGTGGCGGACCTGCGCCGGGCGGGCCTGCGGGCCGAGTCTGCGCCCGAGCCTGCCGCGCGCCTGAAGAAGCAGATCGAATACGCGGCGCGGCGCGGGGCGCGGTTCGCGCTGCTGCTGGGCGACGCGGAAGCGGCGGAAGGGCGGGTCGCGGTGAAGGACCTGTCGACGGGCGAGCAGGCGTCCGTGGCATTGGCGGACCTGGCAGAGCACCTGCGCAGGGGCGCATCGAAGGGGTGAACCCGTGGCGGTCACCGACAAGGAACTGGACAACGACCTCGCCGACCTGGCGATCCGCATCGAAAAGATGCGCGTCAAGTACCAGGGCTTCTTCCTGGGCCTGGAAAAGCTGCCCCCGCTGTTCGAGCGTGACCAGCTGGAGCGGTTCATCCGCGTGAGCGCGCTGAACGACGCCCGCCGCGCGGTCCACAAGTTCCGGTTCCAGGCCTTGCTGCAGCGGTACCGGACGCTGGCGGTGCACTGGGATCGGATCATGCGCGAGCTGGAGGAAGGCAGGATCACCCGGGAGTCCATGCGGCGCGACGCCGGGTATGCCAGCAGCACCCCCCGGGAGACCCTGCCGGTGGATGAGGATGAGGGCTTGCCGGCGACGCCCGGCCCCGCGATCCCGGTTCCCAGGCCCCTGCCCGAACCGGACGACCCGCTCAAGCGCCTGTACGTCGACTACATTTCGGCCCGGTCCTCCCTGGGCCTCGCGAACGAGGGCATCACCGAGTCGGCCTTCCGGGCCGGCCTCGACAAGCAGCGCCTGGCCCAGGCCCAGAAGCTGGGCGTTCCGGACGTGTCGTTTTCGGTCGTGGTGAAGGAAGGCCGCGTCATCCTGCTGGCGCGCGCCATTGCCGATCGCCCCGGGCCCGCATGAGCCCCTCCGGGCCATTGTTCCGGGATCGAGGAGACGCGCGATGCACATGGCGGAAGTGATCCGGCGCAAGCGCGACGGGGCCGAGCTGGATCCGGCGACGATCCGCGAGGTCATCTCGGGCATCGTCAGCGGGGAGGTCCCGGACTACCAGGCGTCGGCGCTGCTGATGGCCGTGTTCTTCCGGGGGCTGACCGACGCGGAACTGGTCGCCTGGACCCAGGCGATGCTGCATTCGGGCGACGTGTTCGACCTGTCGCACGTCCCCGGCCGAAAGGTCGACAAGCACTCCACCGGCGGGGTCGGCGACAAGATCTCCATCCCGCTGGCGCCGCTGGTCGCCGCGTGCGGCGTGAAGGTGCCCATGATCTCGGGCCGCGGCCTGGGCCATACGGGCGGCACGCTGGACAAGCTGGAGTCGATCCCGGGCTTCCGGACGGACCTGTCGCCAGCCCGGTTCATCGAGGGGGTGGCGACGATCGGCACCTGCATGATCGGCCAGTCCGATTCGATCGTTCCGGCGGACAAGTGCCTGTACGCGTTGCGGGACGTGACGGGCACGGTCGAATCGATCCCGCTGATCGCCGCGTCGATCCTCAGCAAGAAACTGGCCGAAGGGATTTCGGGGCTGGTGCTGGACGTGAAGGTCGGGTCCGGGGCGTTCATGAAGACCCGGGAGCGGGCCCGGGACCTGGCGCATGCGCTGGTGAACCTGGGCAACCGGTCGGGCGTGCAGACGGTGGCCTACCTCACGGACATGAACGAACCCATCGGGTGGGCGGTTGGGAACGCGCTGGAAATCGAGGAGTCGATCGAGGTGCTGCACGGGGCCGGACCGGCGGACACCGTCGGGTTGGTCGTGACCCTGGGCGGGCGGATGCTGGCCCTGGGGGGCGCCGCCGCGTCCCAGGACGACGGTGAGGCGCGAATCCGGGCGGCGATCGCCGACGGGTCTGGGCTGGACGTGTTCCGGCGGATGGTCGTGTTCCAGGGGGGCGACGCGCGGGCGGTGGACGATCCCGGGCTCCTGCCCGGTGCGAGGGCCTCTCGGGACGTGGTGGCGCCGCTAACGGGCATCGTCCAGGCCATCGACTGCGAGAAGGTCGGGCTGGCGGTGCTGATCCTGGGCGGCGGGCGGTATCGGAAGGAGGATCGCATCGACCCGGCGGTGGGGTTGCGGATGCGGGCGCGCCTGGGGGCCGAGGTGAAGGCCGGGGAACCCCTCGCGACGATCCTGTTCAACGAAGCGTCGAAGGAGCCCGAGGCCGAGGCGCTGGTGCGCGATGCCTTTGTCATCGGCAGCGGCCGGGTCAGCGCGGCCCCACAGGTGCTGGAAGTGGTCGAATGACCTCCGGGGCCTTGCCGGCGCCCGCGGCCTTTCGGCGATCCCGGGCGCCGAACCGGACGAACGGTCGAGGCTGCTGTTTCGCCTGGCACCTCCGACACAGCGTCCGGAAATCGGCGGGAACGGGATCCGTTGCCCCGTTGTTGCCGGGAACGTGTTCCACCCGGAGTTCCTCGCCCGGCGTCGGGGAAGCCCCGCACTGGAGGCACCGGAAGTCGTCGCGTCGCATCACCTGGAAACGCATGCGCCAGTCGATGGTCCACGGGGGCCTCTTCCCGGTCGCGGTTGCGCGGACTTCCGGCGAACCATCGACGACGTGGTCGCCCCCCATTGGAGGAGGGCTCCCCATGAAGGCCAGGAAGGCGTCCAGCGCCTTTCGCCACGTCCCGAAGCGGTATTCATAGGTCCCGGCCACATAGGCCGAGAAGGGCTTCTCGAGCTCGCCGTAATAGGGTTGCCGCCCGAGGGTGCGCCACAACCGCTCGATGTTGCGGAACAGATCCTCGTCGGACAGGTTCCACGTGCGTGACGGCCCGAGATCGGCGGCCTTCAGCGCCGCCATCCAGGAGCCGAAGTGCCGGATGAACGGCTCCCGGCCCCACGTCCCATGCTGGTGGTACTCCGCTTGCGTCAGGGTTGTCCGGCCCAGCCGGGCGGCGACGCACTTCATGTCGGCCAGCGCCACGGAGGCTTCGATCCCGGAATTGAAGTGCACGACCGCCAGGCCCGCCCGGACCAGCGCGTTCGACCACGTCCCGAACCGGCGGATGAACGTCGATGGGTGGAAGGCCCCGCCGTTCTGCGAATAGGTGCGCATCGTCAGCGAACCCGTCCCCTGGTGCCCGGCGACATGGCGAAGGTCCTCGATGAGATGTTCGTCCGGGATGCCTCTGCGCGTGCCCTGTGACTGCATAAGCCAACCTGTTGGGACAAGACGATATGCGGTCGCCTGCGCGACCGGTTGCATCGCTCGGGTATTGATCTTCGGGCCGAATCCTATCCATTGCATCGCGAAAGGAAAGGGGGCAAACGACATGTTGAGGCTGGAATGATCGGGAGGCGCCGGTTTCAGCGGGACCCTGAGGCCTTGTCCCGCCGTACCAGCCAGTCCGGCCCGAGGTCCCAGATGCGGGTGGCACCCACCGCGTTGGCCTCGCCGGGGAGCACCAGCGAATAGGTGAGGTCGGCTCGGTCGTGTTCCACGAAGTCGCGTCGCATTTCCTGGCGGGCCAGGATGTGCATCGGATAGCTGTTGCAGCGGGAACGGGGCAGTGCGCATTGGAAGGACATCGGCGCGCCGTTCGAATCGTCGAGGATGACCCGCGCGGCCTCGCGCTGGACCGGTACGCTGGTCAGGCATTCGTCCTGGGCGTACCAGCGGGACGTCAGCACGCCCTGGACGGCCGCCAAGGCCATCGCCGCGCCCACGGCCGCGATTACGGCACGGCCCGGCTTCAGGCGCGACACCGCCCACGCGAGGGGCACCAGGGCCAGCGGGAACACGACAATCGTGAAATGCGGATAGAAGGGCTTGCGCCCCCAGAACACGGCCAGGACCAAGGGAAGGTTGATGGCGGCCAGCATCGCGAGGGGGTCGGCCGCGATGGCGGAGCGGAGGCCCCGGAAGAGGCGCCGGGCCGTGGCGACCAGAAGGCCGAGCATGGCGACCAGGGACGCCAGGATCCCGGCGACGATGCCGCCGGCCAGGCACCATCCCGCGATCCCCGGCAGGCCCAGGAAGTCCGCGTAGATCCGGGCGCCGTCGCCGCCCAGGAACTCCCACTCGGTCATCGGGAAGAAGTTCCCCTTGGCGACGACGTACGTGAAGTCGCCGGCGGGATACAGGACCATGTAGTACGCGGCGCGCAGGGCCTCGGCCACCGGTGCCGTGGTCCCGGACAGGTTGGCCAGCAGGGCCTTCGTGGCGGTGAATCCCTGCTGCGCGTCCCAGGCGAGGTAGGGGAGGTAGAGGGCGATGGCGACCGCGACGCCCCCGGCCAGGTGTTTCCACGCGATCGTCCGGGGCCGTGCCATGGCCAGCGCCACCCCGGTCAGCGCGACGACCAGCGTCGCCGACAGGTGCAACTGCAGCAGGATCGCCAGCAGCACGGGGAGCCAGAACCAGGACCAGCGGCCCTGGTCCCGCGCGATCCGGGTCATCGCGTACATCCAGGCGAAGCTGAAGGGGACCATGAGGTTGGGGTTCCACTGGCGGTCGGAATGGAAGACGTGGAAGGGGTTGAAGACGGCCACCAGCAGCGCGACCAGCGCGGCGGGCCTCCCGTACTCGCGCCGGAGCAGCCAGTAGCCGAAGGCCAGCGCCAGCAGGTTCAGCAGGGACGTGAACACCATGGGACCCTCGGCGCGGTCCGTGAAGAACAGCGGAATGGCGTTCAGGAGGTAGTACATCCCTCCGGGAATCGAGGCCTCGACTGCGCCGGTGATGGCGGTTCCGGTGACGGGGAACATCTGGAGCGCGGCCACCCGGCTGGCGACCGTGAACTGGAAGGCCTCGTCGCCGGCGAAGCGGGCCTCGGCGACGTGGCCGAGCCGAAATGCAAGGGCGGCTACCAGCACGATACCGGCCAGCACGTCCCAGCGGCGGTCAACGGTGGATGCCGGGGGGCGGGTCGCGCTCGCGGGGGGCAGGCCCGCCTGTTGGGCGAGATTCGTCGTCGCATCCATGGGGACCTCCGTCCGGGCGCGCCGCAGCGTACACGATCGCCCCCGGCGACGAACTTCATTTCAAGCGAACTTCCTGGGGTTTCGGTCCGAAGAAGCTGCCGTTCCCGGTCGGGCTCGCCCCTTCCACCGTGGAGCGCATGAATCCAAGCTCGTTCGCCGTGTCGGGCCCGGGACTCGGCCGCCAGGAGGCGTAGCCCGCTGCCAGCGCGAACCCGAGGACGAGGGCCAGCGCCGCCTTCGCGGGCTTCCGTGTGCCGGACGCGGCAGCCCAGGCGACGATCGCCAGCGCCCCCAGCCCCAGGAGACCGGTCGGCAGCCACCAGGCGCTGCCCAGGCCGAGGCCGATCGTCCGCACCCCGTAGCCTTCGAGGAGCAGGGGCACCGCCAGTTCGCCGAACGGGTTCAGGATGTCGGCGGGAGGGCTTGGGTAGGCGATCGACAGCGCGACCATCACGACGACGGAATGCACGACCAGGGCGCCGATCACCGCGCCCAGCCATGGCCGCCGCAGGGACACCCTGTCCCAGAACACGCCTGCGGCGAGGGCCATCGGGAGCATCGCGGGGACGAAATACCGGGGGCCGAAGGACCACCCGTTCATCATGCGGAACTTGCCGAGGGACGAAACGAAGATGATGTACAGCACGGCGGCCGCGCAGACGGTGCGCGCGGCCCCCCGGGGCAGCCGTCCCAGCCGGGCACGGGCCAGCAGAGGCAGACCTCCGAGGCCGGCCACCAGCAACCAGGGCATGTCCGGCCCGAGGCCGAGGTACGGGTCGAAAAGCAGCGCCAGGAGGGCGCCGGCATGGAGCCCATCGATCCCCAGGAAGCCGAGTTCCTGGCTGGCGCGGTTGTGGGCGCTGACCAGCGTGGTGTGGCCGGTCGCCCAGGGGCTGCCGAACATCGCGTTGTGCAGCCAGCCGAAGGCCATCCCGGCGATCAGGCCGCCGGCGATGAAGCCGGGCAGGAGCCGACGACGAGCGGGCGACAGCAGTGTCCAGACGCCCACCGCGAACGCCGCGGGCAGGGCGTGGTACTCGAAGAGGACTGCCGACCCCGTGAGGAGCCCTCCCAGTACCGCGAATGCCGAACGCGAGCGGGATGCGGGCCCATCGCCCGCCAGCACCAGGGCCAGGACCCCGAGGAGCAGCGCCGCGCCCGCCGCCGCGTGGCCCACGAAGGACACACCATAGGGGAGGACGCTGGAGCCGAGCCCGGCGGCGACGATCGTGCCCGCAATGATCGGGGGGCGGACGTCGGCCCGCCGGAGGAGCATCCCGAGCGCGACCAGGCCCGCCAGCGTGAACGCCATCACCGCCAGCCGGAGGATCCAGGTGGCGAGTGCCTCGTCCTCGGGGCCGTCGCCGACGAAGCCGACCCAGCGCGCCAGCGCCAGCGCGGGCACCCCCAGCAGCGCGGTGCCGGGGGCCTTGGCCGGGTACAGGAGGCCGGCACACGGGATCGGGTCCGCCGGGTCGCTGCACCGGACCGAGATGTCGTTGACGAAAGGCCCCGACCCGGTGCGGCCGTAGATGTCCCGGTATACGAGCCCCCCGCCCCCGGATTCGGCGGTCCCGACCGCGAGGGTTCCCGAATCGACAAGCGCCCGTGCCTGAAGCACCCGGGTGCGCTCGTTCGGGTTGTTCAGCGCCGCCGAGTAGGGGAAGACGGTGAGCCAGAGGAACCCGACGACGCCGGTCGCCAGCGCGATGGCGCAACCGGGTGTCATCGTCGAAGCGGGACGCGGGTGGTTTCGCGAAAGACCGGCGGGGTCGCCTTCGGTCAGGATTGCCATCAGAATTCCGTCCGTCGGCCGATTATCCGGCGCGCCCGGGGCAATGTCAAAACGCGGGCGGCGAGGGCGACGGGGGGGGGAATCCCGGGGGATGGCAGCCGGCTTCGGCCGGGGTGCGCGGCGGCCAGCGAGCCTTGACTGGAAGGCCCCTCTCCCGTATAAGCCTACGCTGGGATTCTTCTTTGCGGAGCGACGACGGCGATGTTCGAGATCCTCACGAAGGGATTCAGGAATGCCCGGGCCCGCCTCGCCGGAAAGGCGGTCATCACCGAGGCGGCGATCGAGGAGGCCCTGCGGGACATCCGCGTGTCCCTGCTGGAAGCCGACGTCGCCCTCCCGGTCGTCAACGCCTTCCTGGAGCACGTGAAGACGCAGGCCGTGGGCGAGGTCGTTCGCCTGCAGGCCAAGACCGACAACAAGAAGGTCCAGGTCACGCCCGCCGAGCACTTCGTCAAGCTGTGCCACGACCAGCTGATCGCGCTGATGGGCGACGGCGAGCGCCAGATCGAGTTCGAGCCGGCCGGCCGCGTCACCGCGGTGATGATGGTGGGCCTGCACGGCACCGGAAAGACCACCACCTCGGCCAAGATCGCCGGCCTGATGAAGGACGGCAAGCACAAGCCGATGCTGGTCGCCGCCGACATCTACCGCCCCGCCGCCGTGGACCAGCTGAAGGTGCTGGGCGAGCGCCTGGGCATCCCGGTCTTCCACCGCCCCGGGCTGCAGCCGCCAGACCTCTGCGCGGAAGCCATGAAGCAGGCGATCGCTGAAAAGCGCGACCTGGTCATCTTCGACACCGCCGGCCGCCTGGCCATCGACGAGCCCCTCATGGAGGAGCTGTCGCAGATCAAGGCGCGCACGAACCCGAAGAACATCTTCCTGGTCGTGGACGCCATGATCGGCCAGGACGCCGTCCGCATGGCGTCCGAATTCGACAAGCGATTGTCCCTGACCGGCGTGGTGATGACCAAGATGGACGGCGACGCCCGTGGCGGCGCCGCGCTGTCCGTCCGCGCCGTCACCGGCAAGCCGATCGTGTTCGTCGGCATGGGCGAGGATCTCAGCAAGATCGAGCCTTTCCGCCCCGAAGGCATCGCCAGCCGCATCCTCGGCTTCGGCGACGTGGTCGGCCTGGTCAAGGACTTCGAAAAGGTCGTCGACCAGGAAAAGGCCGAAGAGGACGCGATCCAGCTGTTGAAGGGCAACTTCAATCTGGTCCAGTTCCTCGAGCAGATCCGGGCGATCCAGAAGATGGGGTCGCTGCGGGACACGCTGGAAAAGCTGCCCTTCTTCCACGACATGGTGCCGGAAGGCGCCGCGGTGGACGAAAAGGTCCTGGGGCGAATCGAGTCGATGATCCACTCGATGACCCCGGAGGAGCGCCGCAAACCCGAAATCATCGGCGACAGCCGCATGAAGCGCATCGCACGCGGCTCCGGGCGCAAGGTTCCCGAGGTCAAGGACCTCCTGACGCGTTTCGACACGATGCGGGAAGTGATGAAGCGGGTCGGCAAGCAGCCGTCCCTGCTGTCGCGGCTGCCGGGCTTCAAGGAGGCCCTGGATCTCGCGAAGTCCCGCGGCGAGGACGTGTCGGACCTGATGCCCGGCCAGGAAGGGCCGTCGGGCGGCTGGGGCCCGGGTTACGGCGTTCCCCGCCTGTCGCAGGCTGAAAAGGATCGCCGCCGCAAGAAGGAAAAGGCGGCCCGCAAGCAGCGCCAGAAGGGGCGGAAGAAGAAATGACACGGCGCCTCGCATGCCTGCTGACCGTTTTCGTGGTGGTGGGCCTTGCGGGGGGGGCAACGGCACGTCCCGCCAGCCAGATGAAGGTCGAGGACGTGATCCGGATCCTGCGCAGCAAGGCCCGGCCGACGCCGGCCGACCTGGCTGCGGCCGGCGCAGACGTCGATCGCGTCCTGGTCGATCTCCTTGTCGCCCGCAAGGTCGAAGACGACCTGCGCTTCCGGGCGGCGAAGGCCCTCAGCGGATACCCCGGGGAACGTGCGCGCGCGGTGCTGGCGTCCATGATCCCGAACCGCGAGGAACCCTCGTCGCTGCGGGCCGCGATGATGGTATCGCTGGCCCTGGTGGCCGGCGAAGGGGCCGTGGACGACCTGCTGCCCTGGCTGACGAATCCCGATCCGATCCTGCGTTCCGGCGCCGGTCGTGCCCTGGGCGAAACGGGCGACGTGCGGGCGTGCAGCTTCCTGGCCGATGCGTTGGAACACGAGCAGGTGCTCGAGGTTCGCAAGGCCATCGAGGACGGTACAAAGGCATGCGCCAAGCGGAGGAAGCCGTGAAACTGGCGGGCATCGTGACGGCCCTGATCACGCCGTTCGACGGGGACCGGGTGGACCTGGACGCTCTGGCGGAACTGGTCACCGGGCAGATCGCGGCCGGCATCCATGGCGTGGTCGCCTGCGGCACGACCGGCGAGCCGGCGACGATGTCCCACGAGGAGCGTGACGCCGTCATCCGCACGGTCGTCGAGGTCGTGGCGGGTCGCATCCCGGTGCTGGCCGGCACCGGCACGAACTGCACGCGCACCACGATCGCCGAAACGCAGCGGGCGCGGGACCTCGGGGTGGACGGCGCCCTGGTCGTGACGCCCTACTACAACCGCCCCCAGCAGGAAGGCATGATCGAGCACTACCGCGGCGTCGCTGCCGAGGGCGGGCTGCCTGTGGTGCTGTACAACGTGCCGTCCCGGACCGGCGTGAACCTGCTGCCGAAGACCGTCGCGTGCCTGGCGACCCTCCCGGGCATCGTCGGGGTCAAGGAGGCGTCGGGCAGCGTCGGCCCCGTGCGCGACATCGTGGCGTCGGCGCCGGCGGGATTCCAGGTGCTGTCGGGCGACGATGCCCTGGCGTTGCCATCCTTCGCGGTGGGCGCCCGGGGGGTCATCTCGGTGGCGTCGAACGTCGCGGCGCGGCCGATGGTCGAGATGTGGGATGCGTGGAAGGCCGGGCGCGCCGCGGATGCCGCGGAGGTCGACCGCAGCCTGCTGGACCTGTACAACGCGCTGTTCCTGGAGGCCAGCCCGGCGCCCGTGAAGGCGGCGGCCGCGCTGCTGGGGATGTGCCGCGACGACGTCCGCCTGCCGCTGGTCAAGGCCGGCCGGGCGACCCGCGATGCGCTCGAAGCCGCGCTGGCGACCGCCGGCCTGCGCTGAGCGGTGCCCTCGGGCCGTCCACGACCCTGTGCAGGCCCGCATCGAGGCCTGTGAACCCGCCGATCACATCCGGTGCGACTTCATGAAGGCTTCGACTTCGGGCAGGCCGCCCTGCAGCACGAGGTAGGAATCGGGGGGCTCGCGCTCGGTGATCTCGCCGGCCACCGACGTCAGCATGATGCGCTGGATCTCCTCGCGGTCGTCCGAGTGGGCCAGCGCCCAGCCCAGCTTCATGAAAGCCACCTCGGGCAGCATGTTCCCCGCCGGGACGATCCCCATTTCCATCAGGTCGCGCCCGGTGTCGTACACGTACATCTGCGTGTAGCCCCACAGCGTCTGCACCGTCATGAAGATGTGCACGCCCTTCGCGATGGCGCGCTTGATGGCGGGGTACAGCGGCTTGTTCACGTGGCCCAGGCCGGTGCCTGCGATGATGATGCCGCGGTAGCCGTTCGCCACCAGGCCGTCGATCAGGTCGGGCTTCATGCCGGGGTAGTAGTACAGGATGGTCGCCCGGTCGTCGTAGACCGCGTCCAGCTTGACCTTGCGGGTCGGATCGCGGTGGCGGTAATCCTCGCGCAGGGGCTTCACGGCTTCGCGCGAAACCGTCGCGACCGGGATGTCGCCAATGGTCCGGAACGTGGACCGGAACGACGAGTGCATCTTGCGGACGCGGGTGCCCCGGTGCAGCAGGCCGTACTGGTCCGACGTGGGCCCGAACATGCAGACCATCACTTCGGCGATGTCGCTGTGGCCCGCCGTGCGCGTGGCGTGCATCAGGTTCAGCGCCGCGTCGGAGGACGGCCGGTCGGACGACCTCTGGCTGCCGACCATCACGATCGGGACGGGCGGGTCCTGCACCATGAACGACAGGATGGCCGCGGTGTGGTGCATCGTGTCGGTGCCGTGCCCGATGACGATGCCGTCGGCCCCTTCCTCGATCGACCGGGCGACCGCGGTGGCCAGGCCGATGTACTGCTCGGGGCCCATGTTCTCGCTGAACACGGCGTACAGCTTTTCGGTCTTGATGTTGCAGATGTCCGCCAGTTCCGGCACCGACCCGTACAGTTCGCCCGGGGAGAAGGCCGGGATGACCGCGCCGGTCCGGTAGTCCAGCCGCGACGCGATGGTGCCGCCGGTGCCCAGCAGCTTCACCGTGGGCTTCACCGGGTCGTACGGGAACTCGCGCTCGGGGATCGCGTAGTGTGCTTCCCGGCGCCCGCGGCTGACGAACGACGTCACGGTGTCGGCCGCGATTCCGATGTTGTAGCCGGTATCCAGCTTCAGCACGATGTGCCGGTCGTCGGCGGTTTCGCTGCGGGGCAGGAGGATTCCCTGGTACTCCCCGCGCGTCGTCGTGACGTCGATTTCCTCCCAGACGCCCACGTCCAGGCGCTGGAGCAGTTCCAGGCCGGCGCCCCGGTACCCTTTGAAGCGGTCGTTCGCGTTGACGCTCATGCCTGCACCCTCCGCTCCGCGGCCCGGGGATCGGGCTTGGTCAGGAAATGCGGCGCATGGCCTACGGCACCAGCCACCCGTGCCGCGGCGGCCTTCTGGTCAATGAAGCCCGAGCACGGAGGCGGAGGCGAGGGATTGCGTATGCAATCTCTTGCCGCAGCCGAAGTCGACTCGGGCCGATCAGTGACCTCCCGGTCCGTGCCGCCGAACAGCTCGACGTAGCGTTCCGCGGTCAGGCCCGTCACGTCGCGGCCCAGCCTCTCAAGGAACGGCACCCAGTCCAGCAGCAGGTACGCCAGCACGGTGGGTTTCAGGCACACGCGTCCATTGACCGCTTCGAAGGTCGCGAACTGGTCCTCCGTGAACAGGCGGCCCACCTGCACCGTCGACAGGCCGATTGCGCCGTAGCGCTCCTCCTTTTCCCACAGCGGTTCGGGCTGCTTGCCGCGCGCCCGGGCGAAGCGGTCCTCGTCCAGCACGATGGGCGGCAGGTCCGTGTCCGGGTACATGCGGTCGGGCCCCGGCAGCATGCGCTCGAACAGCGTCGAGCCGTCCGGCAGGGACTTGCGCGTTTCGCGCGGCACGCAGGTCAGCGCCTCGCGCATGCGGATGCGGACCTCGCCCATCGCGGTGGTCACGTCCGCGGCCGGGCCGGCGACGATGACGATCGCGTCCTTGGCGCCGGTCTTCGTGGTGCGCCGCACCTCGTCGAACAGCGCGCCCAGCGTGAACGATTGCGGGCAGTCGGAGTGGGCCATGTTCGGCTTGCGGTCGATGCACGCGATGACCTTGATGCGGTCCGAGATCTCGTTGCCGAACGTGCGGTTCGGCGCAGTCGGGAAGGACAGCAGGCCCGAGCAGTTCCGCAGCACGATGGCCCGGGCCACGATGCCGCCCCCCCAGGGCATCCGGAATGCCGGGTGGGGGTACCTTTTCGCCTGCGCGGTGACGTCCAGTTCGGTGTCGAAGTGGCTTGCCGTGATGCCGCGGGACCGTGCGGCGTCCTGGATGTCCAGCAGCGCCTTCTGTCGCAGCGCCTCGAAGTGGACCAGGGCGGGCAACTGCCGCAGGCTGGACACGCCCTTGATTTCGACGCGATCGCCGCCGGTGATCGACACGTTGACGTCCTGGCGGGCGCGGCCGTGGCCGGTGCGGACCTGGCCCGACAGGTGGCACAGGCGCCGGATGGCGTTGCCCACCCGCGCCGCGTCCTCGGGCGTGTGCATTTCGGCTTCCGTGACGATCTCGATCAGCGGGATCGACAGGCGGTCCGTGATGTAGGTACGCCGGTGGCCGTGGTCCGAGGCCTCGCGGCAGGCGTCCTCCTCCAGGCCCAGCTGGCGGATGCCGATGCGGCGGCCGTCGACCTTCATCCAGCCGTTGATGCCGATGATGCAGGTCCGCTGGAACCCCGTCGGGATCGACCCGTCCAGGTACTGCTTGCGGGCGATGTGGATCTCGTCGACGAGGTTCAGGTTCAGCATCATGCCGATGACGAGCGCGCGGTCCAGTGCCTCGCGGTTGAGGCCGAATGGCGGCGCGTCGTCCATTTCGTAGGTGCAGACCGTTTCGCGGTTCAGGCGGTAGACGATTTCCTTCTTCGTCTTGAATTCCATCAGCGCCGTCGGGTCGTATTCGCCCAGTTCCGACAGCGTCGGGCGCATGTGGCGCAGGATTTCGGCATGGAATTCATCGCTGTACGGCTTGACGGGGCACCGGCAGAACAGCTTGTGGGTCGTGAAGACCTGCCGGTGCATCTCGATCCCGCACTTCAGCCCGAGCGCCGCGTAGAACTCGGGCTCGGCAAATCGGGACGCCACCTGGGGAAGATTCGCGGGTTGCCCGTCCACGAGGCACCTCCTGTCGGCGCGGAGGATATCAAGGGCGCGGGAAAAAGGGACAGAGAAAGGCGCGTGCGCATCAGAACTGGAGAAGAGCGGTCCGGATACCCGGTCGGGACGGCGGGGAAGAAGGGGGCGTGCGCGGTCGTCAGGCGGGGCCGGCCTGCAGCCGCTCCGCGTCGGCCAGGGTCTTCTTGACCTCGGCCTCCGACCGTCGCAGGTACTGCGGTTCGATGGCGGCGACGTCCGTCGGCGCCAGGTGGCGTTCCAGGGCGATCTGCACCAGCACCGATGCCCGGATCGAGTGCTCCGGGGCCGCGACGATCTGCAGGCGATCCCCGAGGATGCCTACCAGCACGTCGCGATAGGCCAGGATGCCCTCGCCGACCCCCAGGATCGGCAGGTCCGGGCACGCGTCGCGCAACGCCTCGGCTGCCGCCTGCGGCGAGAGGGCCGCAGGGGCGACGACGGGCGCGCCATCGGGCGCGCCATCGGGCGCGTACCCGGCGGCGTAGACCTCGGAGCGCCGGGCGTCCAGCGCGGCCAGGATCGCCGCGCCGCGACCCAGCAGGGGCCGGGCCAGCGCGTCCAGCGACGGGACGCCGACCAGGGGCTTGTCGAGGGCGAAGGCCAGTCCCTTCATGGCGGCCAGCGTGATCCGCACGCCGGTGAACGAACCGGGGCCGGTGGAGGCCACCAGGAGATCCAGGTCCGAGGGCGCCAGGCCGCGGGCCGCGAGCAGGTCCCGAATGTCGCCCACCAGGCGTCGGCTGGTGCTGCCGGGGGATTGAAGGACCAGTTCGGCGGTCACCCGATCGCCCTCGACGAGGGCGACGGAACCCACCGTGGTGGACGTGTCGCACGCCAGCACGACCGGATGGGCCCTTTCGACCGCCTTCATTCCGATGCTCCCTGGTCGCCGGGCCTTGTCGGCGCGGCGCGACGCAGCCGGGCTACTGCCCGGAGAACCGCGACAGGACACCCCATTTCCGTTCGATGTCGTTGGCAAACACCACGACCATCAAGGCCAGCAGGAACGCCAGGCCGAACCAGGACGCGATCTGGCGTCCCCGGAGCCCGACGGGCCGTCGCCGCACGACCTCGATCCCGAAGATCAGCAGGTGGCCGCCATCCAGCACCGGGATCGGCAGCAGGTTCAGGAGGCCCAGGCTCATGGACAGCCATGCCAGACGCCCGAGGAAGTCCTCGATGCCGCGGGACGAGGACGCGATGTCGTAGATCATGATGGGGCCGCCCATCTCGCGAACCGACACCTTGCCGGTCAGCAGGCCGGCGATGCCCGCGGCGGTGACGACCATGATTTCGCGGGTCCGGTCGAAGGACCGGTGCCAGGCGTAGCGCAGGCGATCGTTGTTCGGGATGGCCTCGGGTTCCACGGCCGCGCGGCGGCACGACGCGCCGGTGGGGACATACTTCGGGACGGCTGCGCCCGGTTCCCAGGCGGGGTTCGCGAGGTCCAGGGTCACTTCGAGGGCGGTCCCGTCCCGGTCGATTTCCAGGCGGCGCGACAGCGACGGGTCCCGCGCGAGGGCCTGGACCAGGAAGGCCCAGTCCGAGAAGGTCGCGCCGTCCATCGACACGATGCGGTCGCCCGCCTTCAGGCCCGCGCGGTCGGCCGGCGTGCCCGCCTCGACGGCCGCCAGTTGCAGGGCGCCTTCACGGACCCCGGCGGGCACGCCCGCGCCCAGGGGGCCCAGGGTGATCTGCCGCGATTCCTCGGGACGGGAGTCGTCGGGCTTCGTGGCCGCGACGGTCAACCGGACCGCCCGATCGCCGGCGGCCGCCAGCGCGGCGGCGACGTCGTCATAGGAGCGCGCATCGCGACCGTCCACGGCCAGCACCGCGTCGAAATCCTTCAGGCCCGCGGCCTCGGCAGGGCTGCCCTTCGCGACCACCACCAGTGGCAGGGTCCGTTCGGGCGCGACCTCGATGCGTCCCACCGTGCTTTCCAGGCCCAGTTCCTTGAACCCCGCCAGCGCCACCACCTTGGGCGTGACCGTCAGGGTCTTCGGGGTGCCGTCGCGATCGATGCGCATTTCGATCGGCTGGCCCGGCGAGGCGGAAACGGCGTCCACCAGTTCCCACCAGTACGTGATGTCGCGGTCGCCCACGCCCGTCACGCGGTCGCCCGGGCGGATTCCCGCCTTCCAGGCCGGCTCGTCCACGGCGACGGTCCCGATGACCGACGGCAGCAGGGTCGGCTCCAGCGCGTGCATCGGGAGGAAGATCAGCAGCGGCAGGACCAGGTTGAACACGGGGCCCGCGATGACGATGAGCGTCTTGCGCCACAGGTCGGTGGTCAGGAAGCCCCTCTTCGCATCCTCGCCGGGGGGCGGGTTTTCGGGGTCGTCGCCGAAGAACTTGACGTACCCGCCCAGCGGAACGGCGGACAGCCAGTACTCGGTGACGCCGCGCTTGAATCCCAGGAGCTTCGGCCCGAACCCGACCGAGAACCGCAGGACCGTCACGCCCACCAGTCGTGCCGCCAGGAAGTGGCCCAGTTCGTGGAAGAAGATCAGGCCGCCAAGAAACAGCAGGAACTTCAGCATCGGGGCGGTGGCCTCGCAAAGACGCGGCACAAGATAGCAACTGGGCAGTCGCGGCGCAATGCGGCGTTCAGGTTTGCCCGGTCCGCTCGCGCTGGCGCTTCATTTCGCGATCCAGCAACTTCCAGACCTTTTCTTCCAGGGCCGCCTTGTCGACCTGGACCGCGGTGGCGGCGCCAGATGAAGCCGCGACCTGGCCGCCGAGCAGATCCAGCGCCACCGGTTCCTTCTTGGGTTCGGCCGGCGGCGCCTGCTCCTTGGCGAGGACCATCTCCTCGACGCGGCGGGCCCGCACCTCCAGTTCGTCGCGTTCGGGCAGGCGCGGGACGGTCGCCAGCCCGCTTTCGCCCTCGGCGACGTGGGTCAACTCGTGGGCCAGCAAGGACTTGCCTTGCGGCGTCGAAGGGTGGAACTGGTCCCGCGCAAAGAACACGTCGGAAGGCCCGGACGCGAAGGCCCGAGCGCCCATCGACGACGCCATCTGGCGGGCCTCGCCGCCCGTGTGGATGCGGACCTCCGACAGGTCCGCGCCGGTGATCGTTTCCATTTCGGTCCGCAGGGTCGGGTCCAGGCGCCGTGGGGAGTCGTCCGACAGCAGGGCCGTGCCGAAGCGGGCGTACCGCTGCCGCAGGGCTTCGTCAAGCCCCGCCGGATCCTTCGCGTCCGGCCGGGAGCGGCCCATCGATCGATCCGCATTCCTCTTGGCGGGAGCTCGCGGTCCCAAGGGTCCCTCGACAGGCAGTCTGGTGAATTGTAGCATAGCGACCTCGCTTGCAATCCAGGCCGATTGGCTTCAGAGTGAGCGCCGTGATGAGCCCCCGGACCCCCCGCATCGCGCTGCTGGCCTTCCTTGGCGTCCTCTTGTCGAGCCCCATGACCCGCGCCAACGACGGTTCCCGGTTGGCAGCCGCCCTGTCGTCGTGGGACGTCCGCGGTGCGCGCGCGATGCTTCAGAAGGGGCTGGACGGCGTGTCCCGACGCGATCTGCCTGTTCTGTGGGGGACGCTGCTGCTGCTGGAGGGCGAGCCGGCCCGGGCCGAGGATGCCCTGTCCCGGGGGACCGGTCCGGATGCTTCGCGCCTCCGAGCCGTCGCGAAGGGCACCCGGGACGCCACCAGGGATCTCGCGATGGCCATGTCGCCCAGCGGACGGTTCGAGGTGGCCTACCGACCGGGCCCCGACGAGGCCGTTCTGCCCTACCTGATGGAAGCCGCCGACGCGGCGTTCGACGACCTGGCCCGGCGCCTGGCGATGACGGTGCCCACGCCGGTACGGATCCTGCTGCTGCCCACGTTCGAGGATCTTTCGGTCGTGACGGGGCTCTCGAGGGCCCAGCTGGATGCCTCGGGCGCCGTGGCCACCTGCGCGTTCAACCGCATCGCCCTCGTGTCGCCGTCGCGCATGCCCCGCGGGTATCCCTACGCGGACACCGTGGCACACGAACTGGTCCACTATTTCCTGACGATCCGGGCCGGCGACCGCGTGCCGCTGTGGCTGCAGGAGGGGACCGCCAAGGCCCTGGAGTTGACGTGGCGCGGCGCGCCGCTGGGCCAGGTCCACCGCACGTTGCAGCAGTTGCTGGCCGACGCGGTGGTCCGGGGGCGACTGCTTCCGTTTTCGTCCTTCGGGGCGTCGCTGTCCCGGATGCAGCGGCCCGAGGACACCGCCCTGGCGTTCGCCGAACTGGCGTCGTTCGTGACCTGGCTCGCGAAGATCCAGGGGCCGCAGATCCTGCCTCGCCTTCTGGACGAATTGAACGCGGGCGACGAGGCCGTCGCGGTGCTGCGGGCGACGGGGCGCACGCTGGAAGAATTGCGGTCCGACTGGATCGGTTCCCTGGTCCGCGACGGCATGCCGGGGGAGGCCTCCGGCGCCAGGGCACGAGGCACGCTGCTGATGGAGACGGCCGGCGATCCGCTGCCCGAAATGGCCCCCGACGCGGCGGCGCAGTTCCGGCTGGGCGACCTGTTGCGGCTGTCGGGGCGTCCGGGCGCCGCGGCGGAAAAGTACCGGATCGTGCTGGGTGCGTCGCAGCCCCCCCACCCGGAAATCGTGGCGAGGCTCGCCGGGGCGCTGGTGGATGCCGGGGATCCCCAGGCCGCCGAATCCACGCTGGACGCGGCCGGGATCGACGAGGAGGAATTCGCGTACGTGGCCCTCCAGCGCGGTCGGGCCCTGGCGCGGTCGGGACAGTTCGCAGCGGCGGAGGCGCCGCTGCGCATCGCGGTACGCACGGACCCGTGGGACCCTGAAACCCACGAGGCCCTGGCGAGGGTGTACGGCGCCACGGGACGGGCCGACCTCGCCGAGCGGGAGCAGCGCCTGGCGGGCGCATGGAGGTGATCGTGGAGGCCGATCCGCGGGCGGCAGTGCTGGACGAGGTGGAGCAGGTCCGGCTGGCGCGGGAGGCGTGGGAACGGATCGGGGCCGAGGTGGGCAGGCGCATCATCGGCCAGTCCGAGGCGGTCGAGCGGCTCCTGGTGGCCCTGATCGCCGGCGGGCACGGCCTGCTGATCGGCGTCCCGGGACTCGCCAAGACGTCGCTGGTGTCCACGCTGTCCCAGTGCCTGGACCTGACGTTCAACCGCATCCAGTTCACACCCGACCTCATGCCGTCCGACGTGACCGGGACCGAGGTGCTGGAAGAGGATCGCGCCACAGGGCGCCGGGTGTTCCGTTTCGCGAAGGGGCCCGTGTTCGCGAACCTGCTGCTGGCCGACGAAGTGAACCGGACGCCGCCGAAGACCCAGTCCGCACTGCTGGAAGCGATGCAGGAGCACCGGGTCACGGTGGCGGGCGTCACCTACGCGCTCCCCGAGCCGTTCGTGGTGTTCGCGACCCAGAACCCCATCGAGCAGGAAGGCACCTACCCGCTTCCCGAGGCCCAGCTGGATCGGTTCATGCTGGCCGTGCGGATGGACTACCCGGGGCTCGAGGACGAGGTCCGCGTGGTTCGGGAAACGACAGGGCCCGCCCCGGCGGCCATCCAGCGGGTGCTCGAGCCGGATCGCGTACTGGTCCTCCAGGCGGTGGTCCGCCGGATGCCCACGCCGGACTACGTGGTGCGCGAGGCGGTGTCGCTGGTCCGCAGGACGCGGCCGTCGGACCCGACCGCGGCCAAGGCCGTCAAGGACTACGTGTCCTGGGGTGCGGGCCCGAGGGCGGCGCAGCACCTGGTCCTGGCGGCCAAGGCGTTGGCGCTGCTGCGGGGGCAATACGCGGTTTCGCCGGACCACGTGCGCGACCTGGCGGTGGCCGTGCTGGCGCATCGCGTGGTCGTCAACTTCCACGCCGAGGCCGAGCGCGTGACCGCGGTGGACGTGATACGCGGCCTGCTGCCCGAGGAGTGATCCCGCCATGGGTGACGGCGGCTCCCGCCTGCTCCCCGAGGAGGCCCGCACGGCCCTGGGCGGGCTCCAATTCCGGCCGGGGATCGCCGCCGAGGGGCGCGTTTCGGGCGTTCACGCCTCGTCGCACCTGGGCCAGAGCCTCGAGTTCTCGGACCTCAAGGGCTATGCCTTCGGCGACGACCCGCGAGGGATCGACTGGAAGGTGTTCGCCCGCACGGACAAACTATACGTGCGGCGCTACCTCGACGAAACGAACCTGACGGCGCACCTGGTGCTGGACGCCTCGGGGTCCATGGCGTCCCCGCTGCCGGGGGGCAAATACCTGCACGCGGCGTCGATCCTGGCCGGGCTGGCCTACGTGCTGCTGCGCCAGGGGGACGAGGTGGGCGTGACCATCGCGTCGGCCCTTCGCCAGCGCTCGTGCGCGGCCCGCAGCGTCCCGTCGCACCTGTCGGAAATCCTGGGCGTCCTTTCGGGAACCCGACCCGCAGGCGCCACGGTGCTCCATTCGGCGATGCAGGAGGTGCTGGGCCGGGCCCGGCGAAAGGGCGTGGTGGTGCTGGCCAGCGACCTGCTGACCGACTTCGTGCCGGTGGTGGACACCCTGGGGATGCTGGCGTCCCGGGGCCACGCGGTGATGCTGCTGCACATCCTTTCGCAGGACGAGCGGACCTTCCCGTTCCAAGGGGCCGTGGTCTTCCGCAGCGAGGAGACCGGCGAAACCGCGCTTCTGGACGCCCGCGCACTGAGGCGGAAGTACCTCCAGGCGGTCGAGGCGTTCGTGGTCGCCGTGCGCTCGGCGTGCCACGACGCCAGGGTGTTCTACTGCCCGGTGCCGATGCTGCAGCCGCCCCACGTCGAGGTGGCGGGAATCATCCATTCGGTGGAGGCCGGCCGGCGTCGGCGGACCATCTAGGAGCGGGGCGTGGGGTTCGAGTCGCCGTGGCTTCTGCTGGGTCTGCTGGGCGTGGCGGTGCCGCTGCTGCTGCACTGGTACCTCCGGCGTACCGCCCCGGTCGTGCCCCTGGACGCCGTGATGCATCTGGTGCTGCACGGGAAGGGGGAAACGCGGCGCTTGCGGCTGGTGCACGTGGTCCTGCTGACGTTGCGGGCGCTCATCGTCGCGGGGATCGCCCTCCTGTTCGCGCGCCCCTACCTGAACGTGCCGGCTGCCGGGGGAGCCGGCGAGCGCCCGATCGCTGCCGCGATCGTGCTGGACGATTCGATGTCGATGCGGCTGGCGGGCGACGGAGGGACGTCGTGGGACCGCGGTCGCGAGACCGCGTTGCGGGCCTTGAAGGAACTGCCGGCGGAATCCGTGGTGTTCGTGGTCCGGGCCGCAAGGCCGGCGTTCGTGGTTCCGGATGATGCCTCCGGCTGGGATGCCGCACGGGCCGTCCGGTACGTGGAGGGGTTGTCGGCCTCGCGGGCCGGGACCGACCTGGGCGGTGCGGTCAGGGCGGCCGTGGCCCGTGTCCGTGGCTGCCCGCAGCGGGATCGGCGGGTCGTCGTGATCTCGGATTTCCACGAGAACGCCGTGGCAGGCCTCCCTTCGGCCGAGGAACTCGCCGGCATCGAGGTCGTCCCCGTGGACGTGGCCCCGACGGGCCCCCTGCACAATCGGGCCGTCGTGGACGTTTCCGCGACGCCCGCGCCCGACCTGTCCCCGGGGCATGTCCGCGTTCGCGTCGTCGTCGCGAACGGGGCCGCCGAGCCGATGAGCGAGGTCCTGTCCGTGCGTGCCGGCGCGACGGCCGCCGCGCGTCGCGTCGAGTGCCCCCCCGGGGGTCGATGCGACGAGGAGTTCCTTCTGGAGGTCCCGGAAGGGGTGCGCGTGGGCGAGGCCCGACTGCCTCCCGACGATCTCGCCGACGATGACGTCCGCTGGTTCTCGCTGGCTCCCCAGGACCGCGACGCGGTGCTGCTGGTGGATGGGGACCCGTCCCGCAGGAACGGCGAGAGCGGGGCCTATTTCGTGTCGCGAGCCTTGTCCCTGCGGTCGAACGACGACCCGGGGTTCGTGGTGACCACCGTCCGGGACGACGAACTGTCGCCGCTGCACCTGGCCGCCGTGGGCACGGTCGGACTGTTGAACCCGGGGACGCTGTCGCCGGATCGCGCCCGTGCGCTGGCCGACTTCGTGGCGTCCGGCGGGGGGCTGTTCCTGGCGGCGGGGTCCAACGCCGACCCGGAGGCCTGGAGCGCAACCCTCGGCGTCCTGTTGCCGGCGCCGGTGCGATCGGTGCTGGACCTCGGGAACCCGGCCGCGTCCGCCG
>Ga0118677_10005771_pt1 | contig 21441 bp, 20 predicted proteins | sample AliMusrvi5mmetaG_FD_86154 | JGI IMG/M metagenome (GOLD analysis project Ga0118677, IMG submission 86154)
ACCAGCTCGCTTGTGAATGCAAATGAAGAAGTTTATAGGAAAGCCGTATGCGGGAAAACCGCACGTACGGATTGACGAGGGGGCAGGGAAGGTGTTTCTATCCTTCCCGCTCTACTCTACCGGTAAAGCTATTAATTATAGATTATTTACCAATCGTTTAATTCCATCTTTAACTCTTAATACATTGAAATTCATTAATAGGCCCAGTTTGCAGCCAGACAATTTCAGATAAGTCAATACTTGTGCCGTATGAATATCATTCAAGGCTTCGACAGATTTTATTTCAACAAGCACTTTGTTCTCGACAATTAAATCAATCCTGTACCCAACCTCTAACTCGATTTCCTTATAAATCAAAGGCAATGGTTTCTGCTTTTCAACTCTTAAACCAGTTTGAAAAATTTCATAAAACAAGCATTCTTCATAAGCACTTTCTAATAATCCAGGGCCAAGAACCTTATGAACTTCGATGGCACATCCGATTATCCTTTCTGAAATTTCATTTTCATACATATTCTTTAATTTTTGGATTATGTCTTTTTACGACAGAAAGTCCCCGCGATTTTGAAATCGAACCTTAAAACTGATAACTTCGGAATTTAGTTAAATAGTAGGTTGAAAAAATACAAGTAAGATTCTTTGCGGATTAAAATATATATTGTACAGTCAATTAACCAATTAAATATTTTTAAAACCTTATTTTTTCAACATAAACTCTAAAGGAATGTTCAACCTTCTATTCCATGATTTTTCGCTGTGGTCGTCGCCGGGATAAAACTTTGTGATCCAGTTTTTTTCAGAAAACCCTTTTCCTTTTATCACTTCATCCACCTTCTTTTGCAGAGGCGCATACATGGCATCTAAAGTATGGTTGCCATAATCGAAATAGAATTTGTGATTTTTGGGATCGGGCATGTTTTTATTCAGGTAGTTAACAAACGCATCGGGAATGGGGTTGCCTTCTATTGTGAAAACACCTGGCCAGTGGGTACTCATACAGATTGCGCCGCCAAAAATGTTTGGGTATTCGCAAATCGCATACATAGAAATGAGTCCTCCCATGCTACTGCCTGCAATGAAAGTGTGCTTTCTGTCTGTGTAAACAGAATATTTCTTGTCGATAAAGGGTTTGAGTTCAGTCACTAAAAATTTCAGGTAGTTATCCGAAACCGGTTTGAAGACTTCTGTTGGTTTTCCGGGCGTTTGAAGTTGTTTATTCACAAATTCTTTTTGTTCTTCGGACAGCGATTCGAAAGGTTTCTGTGGAAAATAATCAGCATGTCTCGTCTTGCCTCCATTCCAAATTCCAACTACAATTACATCTTCGATCTTATTGTCCCTCAAAAGCGTGGTTACCACAGCATCTACATTCCAACTTTGTTTGTTCCATGTTGTTGTACTATCGAACAACATTTGTCCGTCGTGCATATACAGTACGGCATATTTCTTTTTTGAATTGTAACCTTCAGGAAGCCAAACTTCGACATTCCGTTCAGTCACAAATTTTGACTGGAAGTTTTCATACTTATCGATTTTTCCTGAAGATGCCTTCTGGTCAGGTGTCTTGCCTATTAAAAATTCAATTGGAAAGTGCAGTCGTTTGCTCCATGCAATCTCATTGTGTTCGTCTTTGTCATAAACCTTTGACATATAATTATATTCATTAAATCCTCTCCCTTTTGCAACCAGATCAACAAATGATTGCGTCAATTCATAGGGCTTGTCACTTTCGCCGGTTCCATAGTCCATATAAATTTTATGCCCCATTGGTGAAGCCAGGTTGTTTTTGAGGTATTCAAAAGTTGCAGTCGGAATTTCATAATTAGGCTCAATAGAACTTAACCAGGCTGTTGACAGACAGGCAACTCCGTTAAAAATATCGGGATATTCAGAAATAGCGTAGATGGAAATTAACCCTCCCATACTTGACCCCATCATAAAAGTATGGTCTTTATCGCTAAAAGTTGAATAATTTGCATCGATGTAAGGCTTTAACTCGGTTACGATGAACTTCAAATAATTGCCACCAAAGGCAGATTTACCATTGAAATATTTCTCCGATAGTTTTGTTTTGGTTTTTTCATCCAGTTGAGAAAAAATTTTGTTCGGGAAATATTCCGAAATACGTTTTTCCCCATTATTCCAGATGGCCACGACTATACATTGATCGATTTTCCGATCTTTCATTAATCTTGAAAACGTTTCGTCAACACCCCATTCCTTTCTGTTCCAGGTTTGTGTACTGTCGAAAAGCATTTGTCCGTCGTGCATATACATCACACTGTACTTCTTCGTAGTGTCATAGCCGTCAGGCAGCCAGACATCTACATTCCGCGCATCCACAAATTTGGACTGGAAATTTTCGATTCGCTTAATGCTTCCGGAGGCAACTTTGGGAAGGTTTTGTGAAAAGCCAAGACTTCCCAAAAGGATAAAAAAGGCTGTTAAAATTCTTGTTTTCATAGTATTGGAGGTGATAGATATAGTTATTGTCTGTTTTACTTGTAATGAATATATCAACCTGACATATCACAAAGTTAATGTGATTTGCGAATTTTGAAATAAACTTGGACGTTTTTGTAAGGTAGAAGCGTTGAAAGGGTAGATGGAGAAGGCGTACCGCGAACGTGACCTTTTAATCGATATGATCGATGAAACCGCAAGTGTATGCCGTTATCTGTTTAAAACTATAAACTAGAAAATTCCAAAACGTTTAGCTGATTGCGATTTTTAGGTTTCCGGCACGGCTTTTCCGACAAAAGAAGAAAAGGCTGAGTAACCTGATTTTCATCTATAGTTCCTACTCAGCAGGATGAGGGGTGAATTACTTTTGATTCATTTGAAGTGATAGTGACCGGGTGACTATTCAGAATATGGACAATCACCCGGTCACTTCTGGATGCAATCCAAATATTTTTTAAATCAATTAAATTAACCTAATATTATTCCGGTTATATTTAGGTAGTCATAAATTCGTTGTGTAGGTTTGTAGCAACTAAATTATATTAACCTTTTTGCCTGAATTTAACCCTATGACTTCAATACCTGATAATACCGATATTTCAGTTGACGAAGCAAACCTCCATAATGAAAATGGGCTTGCAAAGTTGATAGTTGAAGATTTTCTGGGTGCAATCGAAGACTTTACAAAAGCCATTTCGATTGATCCAAACTGTACTAAGGTTTATCGTAGCCGGGGTTCTGCAAAAGATGAAATCAGAGACCTCATTGGAGCTATTGCTGATTTCACGATAGTAATCACTTTGATCCCTTGGGATTCGAATGCATATTATTTAAGAGGGCACACAAAGTATCGTAATAATGACGACAATGGGGCAATAGCCGACTATACGAAAGCCTTAACGCTCGATCCACAATACACAGACGCCTTATTTGGCAGAGCGGAAGCAAAAAGTTGCCTTAAAGATTATGATGGAGCAATTGACGACTTGAATCTTCTGATCGAGATAGACCCCTCAGATACGAATGCTCTTTACGAAAGTGCGCACGTAAAAGAGACTTGCAATAGGTACAGAAGCGCAATTTTTGATTACACCAGGATAATAGGGATTCATCCTAATGATGCAAGAGCATATTATAAACGTGGGTACATCAAACATTACGGTCTTAAGGACCCAATCGGAGGAATTGCCGATTATGATGAGGCGATAAAAATTAAGCCGGGAAATGAAGACTATTATTCATTCAGGGGAAACGCAAAAAGTTCACTTAATGATTACGAGGGTGCCATTGCCGACTATACCTTTATTATTGAGTTATTTGATCCGGAAGATCCGGAGGACTTTGATGATCCGGAATCCTATTATGAAATGGCCTATTACGATAGAGCCTATATTAAAAAAATTCTCCACGATTATGCCGGTGCGATTTCAGACTATACCGAGGCGATTAAGCTGAACCCTGATTTTTTCTTTGCTTACACCGAACGCGCAAAAGTGAAAATCCTCCTCAACGACTTTGCAGGGGCAATCGATGACTGCATAATCTCAATTGCGATCAGACCAAATGAGTTTGCAGATGCATATGCCATCAGAGGCAAAGCTAAAATTGAACTCAAAGATTACAAAGGTGCAATTACCGACCTATATAAGGCAATTAAGCTTGACCCAAAATTAGCAGAGGCATACTACAACCGGGGACTTGCAAAAATTCAACTGGGCCGGAAAAAGAGCGGGGGTATCGATTTAGAAAAAGTATTCGAAATTTCATCAAAAACAACAAATGCATTAATAATCAATGGTAGTTGATTATTAGTATAAACTGTAAGCTTGGCATTTAATTAATTGAAATAACAAATTGTTAAAAAATGACAAACCATTAATATAATAATTCCAAGTAATCTATCTTAGTAAATCATAGAGTCAAAATATTATTTGAATGGAAAAATTTATTGGGTTATATAGAAAAGGCAGCACGCATGACAGCTTTGGATTTATATCAGATACTAACAATTCGAATTTATTTATTCATGACAGAGAGTTTAAAGAAGGAATTGAATGGTATGATGGGAATGAGAGGTATGTAACTTTTAAATTAAGAGATTCAAAAGTAAAAAGAGGAAATACAGAGGGATATGACGGTATATTGCTTGCTTCTGAAAAGGATGCAAGTTTTTTGACTAATGAACTATTAAACAGAATAGAAAAGGTATCCGAAGACAGTTACAATTATTCTGAAAGATTGTGTTGCTTAATTATTGACCGATTAAAGGATACCGCATTCGAAATTGACAGGCTCGTTTTTATCAGTAATTATTTCGATGAAAAAACAATTGAAAATTTTCTTTTCCGAAAACAAAATTCAATAAAATTTAGAGTACTGAAGTATGGGTTGGAAGTATTTTTCCCAAATTTATTCGAATCATTGCTTAAAAAAATAGATGAATTGAATGAGGCCAAAATTCTCAAAGAAATGGGCTATGAAGGTGTTAATATTTACGAAGTATTGACTTCCACATTCTTTAATAACTTTCCTCTTTTTGAAAGAAATTTTGAAAAATTCAAAAAAAACATCAATAGAGAGTTTATTTACAAGGTGATTTTAGAGAGTGACACATTGCCATGGGACGAATCTTTCAAGTCAATTAAACGATTTATAGTACTCATAAATAAGAATCGAACAGAAATTGACAAAGAAAATGCATTCAGAGTTTTTTCCAATTTAAGCACTCCGAAAATTCGTCTCTATTTATGGCTAAATGATTTATCTGGCATTTTTGACTTTAATGAATATAAAGAAAATGTTTGGCGACTTGAAAAGAAAGATCAAGCAATTTTTTTTAAGAAATTATTTTATTCAAAATCAAAAGGTCTAATAAACTTCGAATTGAGTGATTTAAATCAAATAGACGTTTTTAATATTGCCACTTTTAGACAGATTAAACTGAATAAACCGGAGAAGAATTTTATTAATCTTGATTTTAATGTTTCACTCGTAGTTCACATTCTAAATTCAATATCGGATTCTGCAAATTTCAAAGGTAATATTAGGAGCAAAATATTTGAATATTTTGTAGAGTATATGACTGATTCAAAAGATTATAAACATATTGACTGTTTTTATACAAAGTGCATTGGCCGTACAAGCGGGCAAGCTAAAATAAAAACAGACACTGAAGCATTAGAAACTGATTTAGAAAAGGAAAATAATAAAGCTGAATATGATTGTTTTTATTATCATGATAAAAACGACAAACCACTTTTCCATTCATACTGTGATGGACAAAAGGCAATAAAGGCAGTACCAGGATTCCCTCCCGAAAAAATTATTAGTTGGTGCGCTGGATTACCGTGTTTTGAATCTGCTCTTCTTAATAATACATTTGAGAATTGTCTTGATTTAACGTTAAAAGATTTTCTTGCCATTTTGAAAATTCCTTTTGATCTTGACACTATAGCTGCTTTATCCGGATATATAAATAAAGCAAATCTTCTCATCGATCGTTTGAAATGTAACTCGTGTAATTCTTTAATGGTTCCCACTGGAATTAGTAATTTTGCATATCATGTAATTAATATTTTTCATTGTGCTACAGAAGCATGCACAGAGTATAATAAAGATGTCTATTTGAGTCATTGTTTTAACAAAAATTGTTCAAACCTAATTGATAGCAGAAATTCGACAAGATGTAAACATGATGGATTTGGCGAATTTTGTGGTTGGTATATTTGTGATATTTGCTATTCGTGTTGCAGCACAGAAAAAATTCAGCAAATCATTGAAAGAAAACGTCTTCATGGTTTACCATACCGATGTAGTACTATTGGTCATGATGAATTAAAAGTTGCTTTTTGTTATCATTGTGGCGATAAAATGAGGTTGAATATTGATTTTTATAAACGGCAACAGGAAATAATCAGTAGCCTGACAAGCAAAAAGAAAAAGCATTTTATAGAAAGAGCTGAAAAGAAGAATGGTTTTTGGAAATTTCGGTTAAATTTATCAAGCATAAGTAATGTAAATCAAGTTTCTGTTGTCGAACAATTAACCTACTATGGCTTTAACGTTGTAAAAGGTAGATATCCGAACATCTATTTTGCTGACTTACTAATCTGTATTGCTTTAAAATGCGTAAATAAAGATTGTGTGAATGAAGTAACTTTTTCTCCTGATAAAAGATCAAAATGGAAGGCGTTTAATGATGCTCACTCATATTTACGCGAAAAAGTAACAAAATTTTATGATGAAGGTGATATAGAATTAGTAAAATGAAATCTAATAATTGCTTCAAAATACAATTTTCTAACAAATAAATATTTAAAGCATTGTTTATGATATATATAAACGGTTAAAGTATTTCAACAAAAACCAAAATAAATTCAGCATTTTGTAGCTAAAGGTATGACAGCTATAATATCAACATATTAATATGGAAGATATTTCATTAAGACTTATTGATAAAAAGGATTTCAATGGACCTCCAGTTTTATATAAGTATCGCGACTGGAACAATGAATGGCATCATAAATTGTTATTCGATCCTAACGTTTACTTATCTCCTCACTCAGAATTCAAATATCCCTTGGATTGCAAAACAAAGGTACCCTATGAGCAGTTATCTGATGCTTAAATTTTTGAGTATTATTTGAGAGAATCGTTAACCCTAAATCCGGATTATGAATATTTTCAGCATTGTAATTGGGCAGGTAAATGGTTTCAAAATGGCTCGTTACGTAATCTTCAACCCCTTTACGAAACTGAAATTGATACTTCAAAAGAATTTAATGAGCGATTTGGAATATTATGCCTCACTGCCGATCAATTAAATATTAAAATGTGGGATGAATATGTCAACCACAAAAAAGGATTTTGTGTAGGTTATGACAGTAAACGATTAATAGAGTATATGGGCGGAAGTATTGTTATATATGATGATGATCTACCAGTAATTAAGCCGTTCGAAGACCCCTTAATTCAATTCTACAAAAAAATATTTTTTAAAGAATCAAAATATAGTTTTGAAAAAGAATTCCGAATGTATAAATTTTGGAGTCTAATCCCCTTAGATAGAAACGTTAAAATAGAAAAAGAATGTATTTTTGAGATTCTTTTTGGACCTGATATTATACCAAAAGATAAATTTGAGATTGAGAGATATATGCGATTCCACCTTCCGCATGTGAAGTTGATTGAAACAAAATTTGATGGAAATGAAATAAAATTCTGCGAATAAGAATACAAGAACATAGTACGACTTAAAGAATAAGTGTTAATCAACAATACTCGCAACGAATTGTCAATTTATATCGGAAGCAATAATCACAGAAACCAGCATTTAAGTGGAAGTTTTACTTTTGATAAAAAAAATAGTCAAGCCACTTTCTTCTAAGTTAATGATTTGCAGAAAACAGAAATGACCGGGCAAGGGTTAAAATCGGGAACAATCCACCAGTCACTGGAAACTCAAGCAAATCGCTTGAATTGGCTTTTAACAGGTTGCCACTACTTCCGGAAATTTCACAAAATTGATGAATCTTCTTTATATTTGTAAAAAACAGGAGCGATGACAAGATTACAAATGTCGGAATTGCACAAATTATCGGTTAAAGATAAAATCAAAGTTGTACAATCTTTATGGGACGATATTGCCAAAGAGCAATCTATTGAAGGATTACCCGAAGCACATAAAAAAATCCTGAATGAGAGGCTCCGGAAGATTGATGCTGGCAATGCCATTTTAAAACAGTGGTCAGAGGTTCAAACAAAATATCGCGAATTGTAATGAAATACAATGTTCTAATTCTATCGGAAGCGGAACTCGATATTGATGATGCTTTCGTTTGGTACGAATTGCATCAAATCGGATTAGGTAAGAGATTCTACGAATCAGTGGATAAATCTGTACACTTTATATCCGAAAGGCCTTTAAGTTGTTTCGAAATTTATAAAGGTTTGCGAAGGTTTGTTATCAAAAAATTCCCCTATGGAATCTATTACAAAGTGAACATGGCGAGTCGAGAAATACAAATAGTCGGGGTAATCCATTTTAGAAGGAACTCAAAAATTTTGAGAAAAAGAATTTAAGAAGAAATGACGTTTCGGATCACGAAACTCTCATTTTTATTCCTTGCCGTTCACTATTAATTCAATGTTTTGCAAAACATTGAAGTGACCGGGCAATTGTCCAAATCCGGAACACTCACCTGGTCACTGGAATATTTTATTTTTTGCCTTTCGTGATACTAATGGCAAGCAATTCAGTTGTATTAATGATTTTTTTGAAATTTATTTTCTTTAGTCCGTTATAAAAACTTTGAAAATCTCGCCATTTCTTAGTCAATCTGAATTCGCTACCTTTGGGGCTTTATAAATTTGAAGCATATGTACAAGACAGATAAAGCCACTTTTGCCCCTTATTATCAGTTGCGTACCGAGATTGATGCATTGAGCGAATCGCTTGAAAAACAGCACCAAAAACACCTTAATTGTAAGAAAGGATGTGATCTGTGTTGCATGGCGATTTCGGTATTTCCTGTTGAGTTTTATGCGATCAAAGCGGAAATAGACACGGATTCAATTGCTGAATTGGCTGTTCCTCAAAATGATGAAGATTGCCGTTATTTGGTTGATCATCGTTGTGCGATTTATCCTTCGAGACCAGTTATTTGCCGCACGCACGGATTGCCTTTGCTGTATGTGAGTTTGGATGGTGATGATTATGAGCTATCGTGTTGTGAGTTGAATTTTACAGATTTTGATTTCGCCGATTTTGATGAGGAAAATACTTATCCAATGGACAGGATTAATAGTCTGCTTTATAAGATCAATAAGGACTTTGTGGCCGGTTTCGAAAATGGGAAGTATTCCGAAACTGACAGGATTCCAATGGCAAATTTGTTTTCATAGATACGCTTTTGTGGCTAAATAGGATATTGACAAGAGTTTAATGATAATATTTTTTGGGCTGAAGCCCTTGTCATGAATGCATGACTTACCACGACCTTAAGGTCGTGGCAAGTCAACTATCAGTATTATTGGGACTTAGAGGCATCTGGTAATTGGCGGCTTGCAACTGACTTTTATGAATTGCCACATGGCTTTAGCCTGTGGACTATTATTGAGAAGGCAAATTGGCTTTAGCCAAAATATTGAAGATCTTTATAAATCAGCCAATTTATGAAGACTTCGGCTAAAGCCGGATAGAAATTAATTTCTTATTCTCCTCCAGCTTAAGCAGGAGGCAATTCAAAATGCAGCCCTCGACCCTCTCAACATTATCAGACTATTAAATTCAACTTTTCCACCTTTGCTCTCCATCTTTTTATGTATTTTTGCTATCGGTTACGGAATGAATAATCTTTAAAATGAATTGTTTATCTTATTAATAATCATATAGATATTTTAATCATGTCAGAATTTATTTATCAAAAACCTTTCCCGATTAAGAAGGACACTACCAAGTACCGATTGTTGACCAAAGATTTTGTTTCGACGATTGAAGTTGATGGCCGTAAAATTTTGAAAGTGGCACCCGAAGGGCTTGAACTGCTCGCCAGGGAAGGTTTTGCAGATGTCTCATTTTATTTAAGAGAAGCGCATCTCGAAAAACTCGCCTCTATTCTGAAAGATGACGAAGCAAGCGACAACGATATCTTTGTGGCTTACACCATGTTATTGAACCAGGTTGTTTCGGCTGAAGGTGAATTACCGACCTGTCAGGATACAGGTACCGCCATTGTGATGGGGAAAAAGGGAGAGAATGTATGGACCGGCAGTGATGATGCAAAATCGCTTTCCAAAGGGATTTATGAAACCTATCTCAATCGTAACCTCCGTTATTCACAGGTTGTTCCGTTTACGATGTTTGACGAGAAGAACACAGGTACAAACCTTCCAGCGCAGATTGATATTTATGCTACTGAGGGAAACAGTTACGAGTTTTTGTTTGTAACCAAAGGTGGTGGATCAGGGAACAAGACTTTTCTTTATCAGCAAACAAAATCATTACTGAATGAAGAGAGCCTTTCCAAATTTATAAAAGAAAAAATTAAAGACTTAGGGACTTCTGCATGTCCTCCTTACCATTTGGCGGTTGTAATCGGCGGAACTTCTGCTGAAGCTAATCTGGCCACAGTTAAAAAGGCTTCAACCGGTTACCTGGATTATCTTCCAACAGAAGGAAATATCGGAGGACAAGCGTTTCGTGACCTGGAATGGGAAAAGAAAATTACCAGGATTTGCCAGGATAGTGGGATCGGAGCACAATTCGGCGGAAAATATTTCGTTCATGATGTAAAGGTGATCCGTTTACCCCGTCATGCCGCTTCATGTCCGGTTGGAATTGGTGTAAGTTGCAGCGCTGACCGTAATATCAAAGCAAAGATTACCGAAGACGGTATTTTTCTCGAAGAGCTCGAACGCAATCCGGCACGCTTCCTTCCGAAAGAGGCCCCTTTTATGCAACCTGCCGTTGATATCGATCTTGACCGGCCAATGGATGAAGTCAGGGCTGAACTTTCGAAATATCCCGTTAAAACACGTTTAAACCTCAAAGGAACATTGATCGTAGCGCGCGATATTGCGCACGCTCAAATCAAAGAGATGATTGATGCTGGTAAGCCAATGCCGGAATACTTCAAAAAACACCCGGTTTATTACGCAGGTCCTGCAAAAACTCCGAAAGGCATGGCTTCAGGAAGTTTTGGTCCGACAACAGCCGGCCGTATGGATAGTTATGTGGATCTTTTCCAGGATCTTGGTGGATCGATGATCATGCTTGCAAAAGGAAACCGTTCGAAACAGGTGACCGATGCCTGCAAAAAACATGGTGGTTTCTACCTTGGCTCAATTGGCGGTCCTGCCGCAATTCTGGCAAAAGATAGTATCAAGTCAGTGAAGGTTGTTGACTTCGAAGAGCTTGGAATGGAAGCCGTCCGTGAAATTTATGTAGAGAACTTCCCTGCCTTTATTATTGTCGATGACAAAGGAAATGATTTCTTTGCTTCATTGAAATAGTTTGATTGCTAAGTAATTTGTTAACTATCAAAACAAAGTATAAGAGGATGTCTCACTGGTTGGGACATCCTCTTTTTCTTGATTTAAAATCTTCATAATTGATCGTCAGATGGTTTATTGGTCAACTGTAAGTTTATACTGTTTTACTCTCAACTGAATACCTGTCCTTCTGATTTCAACTGCGAAAGGATTATTTGAATTCAAATCCTGTTTTGATATTGGATGAGGTTCTATTCTATTGTCTATTTGAGAGGCTAACAGCATTAATTTTACCTGTATATCAAATCTATCATTATCAGATAAATTATCGATAACCAAGGCAACATCAATATCGCTATCTGATTGCTGTTTACCTTTTGCATAAGATCCAAATAAAAATGCTGAAATTAATCCTGGTTGCAGTTTAGCAACAGAATCAATAAATCTTTTTACTGTTCGATTAACTTCTTTATCCATAATCTATTTATTTTAAACTGTTCAATCCAGATAGTTGAGAATTCTGGCGTACAAGTCTTTTGAAAACTCATTTTGTAGTCATCATACCTTGCATTAATATTGAATGCAGTAACGGTGGCAAAGAATAGTCTTTCATCATCGTTTAATTCCAAATTACATTTTTCTGCTAACCTTAACAAATTATGAATAAATGGAGGGAAATTGCCGTTTATCTTAACGAATAGAGCTTTAAGTAATTTTTCGACCATAAGATGTCCAACAAACATACTCCAACTGTATCGTTTACTAATAAACATTGCAATCATAGTTTCAAAATCCTCATCAGAACTTTCAATCCAAAAATTAATGAGTTTGTCTTTATTGAAATCCATATTTTCCATAGATCAAATTTATGAAAAAAGAATTTATGAGCAAGGATAAATTTCTTATTGAAATATTCTTTGTTTACAGGTTTTAAAACTCATGACTTACATTCTTTCCGGAACTTCAATCCCAAGTAAAGAAAAACCGTTCTTTATTGTTTGACCTATTGTTTTGGCTAATAGTAACCTGAACTTACGAATATCTTCATCCGGCTCCTTCATAATTGTGATATCGTGATAAAACTGGTTAAATTCTTTCACAAGTTCGTAAACGAAATTTGCAACAAGTGCAGGACTGTGGTTCAAACCGGCCTCTTTTACGGCGTCAGGAAATCCACTTAAAATTTTTATCAGGGCACTTTCCTTGTCATTAAGGACTATTTTGGGAACTTGTTGCGGAATTACTATACCTTCATCGGCTGCTTTTCGCAAAACGCTTTGAATTCGGGCATAAGTGTATTGGATAAATGGTCCTGTATTTCCGTTAAAATCAATTGATTCCTCCGGATTGAACATCATTGTTTTTTTGGGATCGACTTTAAGGATAAAATATTTCAACGCTCCGAGTGCTACCATACGATAGATTTTCTCTTTTTCTACATCCGTATAGCCATCAAGTTTTCCAAGTTCTTCCGAAACTTTGCGGGCAACATCAATCATGTCGGCAACCAGGTCATCTGCGTCAACCACCGTTCCTTCACGAGATTTCATCCGGCCCTGTGGCAATTCTACCATTCCGTACGAGAAATGATACAGATCTTTACCCCATTTGTAGCCTAATTTATCGAGCAGGAGCGATAACACCTGGAAATGATAGTTTTGCTCATTCCCAACTACATAAATCATGTGATCGATTGGAAAATCTGAATAGCGTATTTTGGCTGTACCTATATCCTGTGTCATGTAAACCGATGTCCCGTCGGAGCGGAGAAGGATTTTACGATCGAGACCATCTTTTTCAAGATTCGCCCAAACAGAACTATCATCCATCTGTTCGAAGATTCCCTTTTTTACGCCACGCATCACTTCGTCGCGGCCAACGGTGTAGGTATTTGATTCGTAGTAAATTTTATCGAAATCAACCCCCAATGTCTTATAGGTTTCATCAAATCCTTTGTAAACCCAGTTGTTCATGCGTTGCCAAAGATCACGAGTATCTGGATCGTTCGCTTCCCACTGACGCAGCATTTCGCGCGCTTCGTTGATGATAGGCGATTTCTCTTTAGCCTCCTCTTCACTCATTCCTGCGGCAATTAATCCTGCTATTTCGGCTTTATAAAGCTGGTCGAATTTAACGTAGTATTCACCCACCAAATGATCACCCTTTTTACCTGATGATGCAGGAGTTTCGCCATTGCCCAGTTTCTGCCAGGCAAGCATCGACTTGCAAATATGTATGCCTCGGTCGTTGACAATATTGGTTTTCACCACTTTATTGCCATTCGCTTTCATGATCTCGCTGACGGAAAAACCGAGAAGGTTATTACGGATATGCCCAAGATGGAGTGGTTTATTTGTGTTGGGGGAGGAGTACTCAATCATCACAAGCTCTGACTTTTCATCGGAGGTTTTAAATCCGTATTTTTCATCATTTGCTGCCAGATTGAGTTGAGCGATCCAGTAACTATTGTCAATCACAAGATTGAGAAATCCTTTAACAATATTGAATGCTGAAATTACAGGTATTGATTTAACAAGGTAAGTGCCGATTTCTTCGGCTGTCTGTTCGGCTGTCTTTTTTGAAAACCTTAGGAATGGAAAAACAACGAGGGTTTTATCGCCCGTAAATTCCTTCCGGGTCGTTTGAACCTGAACCTGTTTTTCTTCAATGTCTTGTCCGTAAAGCTCTTTAATTGCTTCAATTACTTTATTCCTGATTAAGATTTCCATTACTTTTGTGTTGTCATTTTGAGAGCGCAAATATAGAAAAATAGTCCCTATTTCAATTCGTGCAACCAGATTGCTTTATGTTTAATTAAAAATCAGCTTATGCAAAAGAATATAATTGCAGGTCAGGAGGAGCAGATTAACGCGATTATCGAGCGAATTTGTGAGATTACCGGAAAGCCTTTGCCTATTGGCCCTTTGATCGGTATGATCGGAAAAGTGATTCACATGAGAGAGATCGGCACGGAGGAGATGGCTGTACGAAAGCAAATTTCTGGAGTCACCGGAATTGGTTACAATGATATCCGCATTGATGAGATTATTTTTGAGATCGAAGAGCAACCTGAGCAGAATACTTATTTGCCATTCAATAATAATCTCTTCGCGGATTTGAAAACAAAGCTTGATAAAGAGGGAGAATGAAATTACGAATTAGGATTTACGAATCAGGATTTATGAATCAGGATTTATGAATTAGGATTTATGAATTAGGATTTATGAATTGGGATTTACGAATTAGGATTTATGAATTAGGATTTATGAATTAGGATTTATGAATTAGGATTTATGAATCAGGATTTATGAATTAGGATTTATGAATTAGGATTTATGAATCAGGATTTACGAATTAGGATTTACGAATTAGGATTTACGAATTAGGATTTATGAATTGGGATTTACGAATTAGGATTTATGAATTAGGATTTATGAATTAGGATTTATGAATTAGGATTTATGAATTAGGATTTATGAATTACGAATTTTCCAATCCTTTATTACTCCATTTCCTTTACGCTTAGGTATGCTCCAAAACTACTTTCCGGTAAGATGGGGGTTACAGGCAAAAATCCACTTACAATTTTACCGCTTTCAACGATCAGCGGTTCTTTGCAAATCATCTCTTCGCAAAATTGTGCTAAATGTCCTTCCTTTTTGTGTGCAATCCTAAACTCTCCAATTGAATCTTCTGAAAGATGATTTCTTAGCTTTAAGGCAATTGCACCCATCGTGTACCGGCAATTAATCTCGAGACAGGGTTGGAACTTCAAGTTCCCGCCTAATGATCTAAAGATTATTGCATCAACGCCAAACCATCCGTAATAGTCAACTGAATAATTGCTTGCTGCTAACACTTGATGAAGAACGGTTTTTACTTTATCAATTTTTTCAGTTAGAAATTCTTTTAATTCAGGAGTTAGATCAGGAGGTAGTTCATTCAGGTAATTCCCAATGTAACGACCTGAATGATCAGTCGAGAATGTAGTCAAGCCGCGATATTCAATTATTCCATTACAAAAGGAGAAAAACTGGAATGAGAGATCCAAAACTTTATTGTGCCATGGCTCCGCGATCACAAAACCCTGTTGTTTCAGATAACCTTCGATTACCTGACGATTCGTCTGGTTGTATTCATTCGGTCTCAAAATCTGTAATCCTCTTCCTGAGGAACTCCAGGGAGCCTTCACAACGACCTTTCCCCATTTTTGCTGGTGCGCAGTAATTTGTTCGTGACTGAAGCAGATTTCGGGTAAATATTCAGAAGATATTAAATATTCTAAATGATATTCATTAATAATACGTTGCAGAATTGTGAGCGCTGATTTCCGACTGTACAATTCCCGATGTACCTCGCGCCAATCGGCAACAGGCGAATTTAAATATTCGGGGCAGCAACCTGATTTTAAAGGAGAAAGCAATTTATGTACCGATGGGCTCCATCCCCATGGAAAGAGAAAACCCTTTTCATCAGACAAAAAGAACAGGTCAGAAAATGAACTTTCAATTGACTGAAAAGATGGAAGTTTAAAGCCTGAATTTTCCAAAACATCTGTAAACTGATGCATAGGAACCTTATCAACCAGAATAATATCCTTAGAACAGGCGAGAATCCACGGAAGCGGGCTAAGTTCATCTTCAAATTTACGCAATTGAGCCGGAGCCATATAGTTTGCTGATCCATTTGCAACCGCAAGCTCACAGGTTGGATTAAAAATGTAGATGTTGGGCTTCATGCTGCAAAAATATCTGAATCTGATCATTACTCACGAATTATCGCTCAAAAAAATCTTTAACTTGCGCCAAAATTGGTAAAAGCGATGAAGACTTCAAAATATTTGATTTGTAATGATATAATGGCCGCTGAAGGGCAACCGGCTGAGTTTATTCTACACAATCATCACCCACGTTTTTTGGCGAAAGTAGAAGAACTTGATTTTGATGAAATTGAAAACCGGCCTGAGAAGCCGTTTGCAGATATCCTTTATGTGAACGGAGAGGCTGCTATGGTGATTTACCGACTCTCCTTAACCGAACTTTACGAGCGCGCCGAAGATGATGATGTACTCGATGAGCTATTTCCTGCCCGTGATTACTATACGCATTACCTTCAGGATATTGAAGCTGAAGATGGTGGTAAAAAAGGTTTTCCGGTAAAGGATTTTAGCCCCGAATTGCCTGGTCTGAAGATTTTGCAATCATCCGAAACCTGGACGGTTATCTACAATGGAGTTATTGCAGAATTCACATCTGAAGAGGATATGGATGAATTTTTGGAACACGATCTTGACATTGAGCCCGTTATGCTCGATCAGGGTGTTATTAACCAGTTTGAGTAGAATAACTTAATTGCGGACAATTTAAATAGATGTAACTGGCAGCCTGCAACTGGCACCTTGCAACAAGTTGCAATCAAATAGTTATCAATTATAAGGAGTTTAAATGTAATATTTTTGACTCCTTTTTCTTAGGTAATAGTGGTATACCGGAAATCCTAAAACCGAAATAAGGATGATCGTGGTTCCAATATAGAAACCTCCGGTCATGTGTTCGGTCTCTCCGAATATAAAATAAGCCATCACAATACCGTAAACAGGCTCAAGATTAATGGTTAAAGCAACAACATAGGCAGATAAGTGCTTCATCACATCCACCTGCACAGCAAATGCAAAAGCTGTACAAATTGTTCCAAGTATGAGTAAATAAACAAAGTCCATCGGCAAAGGAAGCGTTAACGGAAAATCACCCCAATCCGAAAACAATAAATAAATTGTAATTCCGGTCAGGCCTCCCAACATTTCATAGAAACTGATCACTGATGCCTTCTGGAGCACCACCATTTTCTTGTTAATCACTGTGAATAATCCTGCCAGGAAAGCAGAGATCAAAGCAACGATTATACCCAAAGAATACCTGGTTTCGAACCTGAAAATCAAGTATAATCCCAAAATAATCAGGAGACCGACAATTACTTCAACGGCATTGATGCGTTTACGGAAGAAAAAGGGTTCGAGCAAACTTGTAAAAAGTGTGGCGGTAGCCAGACAACCAAGCGTGACTGAAACATTTGAAATTTTAATTGCCCCAAAAAAGGTGATCCAGTGAATAGCAACTATGATTCCTATACCAAAGAGCTTAAAAAACTGTTTACGGCCAATTTTTAGATCTGTTTTTTTCCATCGGATGAAAAGATAGAATGCAACAACAGCTATCAGCATCCTGTACCACACCAATTGGGCCGCAGGTAAGCTAATGAGCTTTCCCAAAATGGCTGTAAAACCATAAATTAAGACTATAAAATGGAGTTTAAGATGACTTGAGAGCAACAGATTTTTCAAAGCGGAAATTTTGGCTCAAATATAGCAGTTGATTTTCAACAAAAAGGGACTTTAAGAGTGATATGATCAGATCGTTGATAAAAAATTGACCCCGGTCGTTGTATACCGGGGTCAAAATAACATTGAAAACCTACCAAAACCAACCAAACCAAATCATGGTAATCCAATAAATATACTACATCAACAACCATAAATTAAAAAAGTTCAAAATTCCAATAAATTGATTAACGGTTTCTTTTTATTACCTATTTTTATCATCATGCAAAAGATTAAAGCTTTCCATGAAATAGCCCTGATTGAGACATTACAAACTGCAATGAATCCGTCGGTTGACGGATGGCTATTAGCTTCGCTGATCTTCGATTCCATAAGACCTTTAAAAACAAATTCTATACGTATGAAACAAGTATATTTTCAAAACACAATCACTGATGAGAATCACCTCAAGCGATTACCTTCGAGCCATTTAAGCGCAAATTATTCTCTGATTCAACGATTCGTTTTTTTTATTTTTTTATTTGTGTGGGTGAATAGTTTGAATGCTCAAATATCAGTTAACAACACGATGGCAGAATTTAAATTTGAAAAGATCTCGCATGAAAATGATGCCCGATATAGTGAGAAGATTTCTGAAATTCAGGGTACTCCGTATCTTGATAAGGAATTCATTTCCGGTAATATTACTACAATTGAGGGTAATATTATTTCTGACGTTCCTTTACGATATAACGGATGTACTGATGATTTGGAATTTTTGAAAGGTGATGAGCATTATGTTGTTGATCCAAAGACATCGGTCAAAAAAGCTGAATTTGGAGGTAAAGTTTTCAGTTGCCTGCAGTATGACATGAATGGCAAAACACAAAGCGGATTCTTCGTAGTATTAACTGAAGGAAAAGCAATACTCTTAGTAAAATATACAATGAGATTTTTTGAAAAGGAGCCTGCAAAGCCGTTTACAGATCCTAAGCCAGCCAGGTTCGATGCTCCTGTAAAGGAATACTTTATAGCATTTGATGGCGCTCCTGCAAAATTGATCATCAATAAAAGGAAATTCATCGATTTATTTGGAAATCAAAAAGATGAAATGGAATCGTACATTACGAAGAATAAACTTTCGATACGTGATGATGATGCGCTGACAAAAATAGTCTTGCATTACAATACATTGTAAATGAGTTGTATGACATGTATATTTTTTTAATCCCAATCCCCGGATCGTTTTTAAATTCTTTGTTTAGGAAAAACAAATACCTGAAATAAGTCATAATTGACAATAAAACAATTCTTTATACTTTTCGTAATTTTGCACCTGTAATCTGATTTTAAATCAAACTATTTGAATATGATGAAATTATTTATCCCGCTGGCAGTCATGTGTTTATTGGCTTCCTGCGTAAAACAGGAGAAAAAATCTATCGTGATGAATCCATTTTTTGAGGCTTATACTACGCCTTTCAAGGTTCCCCCGTTTGACAAAATCCAGAACAGGCATTATTTGCCGGCTTTTGAAGAGGGAATTAAACAGCATGATGCTGAAATTAAAATTATTACAGATTCGGAAAAGGCGCCCGACTTTGCCAATACGATTGAGGCACTGGATTTAAGCGGATCGCTACTGAATCGCGTGAGCAAAGTTTTCTTAAACCTGAAAGAGGCGGTAACTAACGATTCGATACAGGAAATTGCGCGGACAGTTGCTCCGATGTTATCGCATCATGAAGATGCCATTAATCTGAATCAGAGACTTTTTTCGCGAGTGAAAGCTGTGTACGATCAGAAAAGTTCGTTAAACCTGAACATGGAGCAATCGCGGTTGCTTGAGGAGACTTACAAACATTTTGTCCGTGGTGGCGCTAATCTGACTGCAGATAAAAAAGAGCAGTTGAAGAAGGTGAATGAGGAGCTTTCGTTGCTCGATCTTAAATTTGGCGATAATATGCTCGCTGAAACAAATGCCTTTAAACTGGTGATTGATAAAAAAGAGGACCTGGCAGGATTACCTGAATCATCCATTACCGGAGCTGCTGAGGATGCAAAAGCACAGAAGATGGCAGGAAAGTGGGTTTTCACACTTCAAAAGCCAAGCTGGATCCCTTTTGTTACTTATGCCGAAAATCGTGGTTTTCGCGAGAAACTTTATAAAGCAATGTATACACGCGGCAATAATAACAATGTTAATGATAATAAGTCGGTTATCAGTAAGATTGTCAACCTTCGCCTTCAGAAAGGCAATATTATGGGTTTCCCAAGCTGGTCAGCATTTGTACTCGATGATTGTATGGCAAAAACTCCTGAAAATGTATATAAACTAATGAATCAGGTGTGGACTCCGGCAATTAAGAAAGCGAAAGAAGAAGCCAAAGATATGCAAGCCATGATTAATAAGGAAGGCGGAAAATTTAAACTCGAAAGCTGGGATTGGTGGTACTATTCCGAAAAAGTCAGAAAAGAAAAATACGACCTTGATGAAGAGCAGATTCGTCCCTATTTTGAGCTGAACAACGTACGTGATGGCGTATTTGCCGTGGCCAATAAGCTTTATGGGCTCACGTTTACCAGACTGAAAGAGATGCCTGTTTTTCATCCAGAATGTGAAGTATATGAAGTAAAAGATGCGGATGGTTCCGAAATGGGAGTACTTTACATGGATTTCTTTTTTCGTGAATCCAAAAAAGGGGGTGCATGGATGACTAATTACCGCGAACAGAGCATTGGTAAGGATGGAAAAAATATTCGCCCGGTTGTTTCGGTCACGTGTAATTTTTCAAAACCAACAGCCGATAAACCGGCATTGCTAAGTTTTGATGATGTGGAGACGCTTTTCCACGAATTTGGGCATAGTTTACATGGTTTACTTTCACAATGTCATTACGAAAGTTTGGCAGGAACCAACGTAGCACGCGATTTCGTTGAGCTTCCGTCGCAGGTGATGGAACATTGGGCAGCCGAACCAGAAGTGCTTAATATCTATGCCAAACATTACAAAACAGGAGAGATCATTCCCAAAGTATTGGTTGATAAAATTGTGAAGTCGAGAAAGTTTAATCAGGGATTTGCAACAGTTGAATACCTTGCAGCTGCTATTCTCGATATGGATTATCATACGATAACCAAAGGTGGCGACATTAATGTTGAGCAGTTTGAAAAGAACTCGATGGATAAGGCGGGATTGATTCCTGAAATTATTCCACGTTACAAATCGACCTATTTTGCGCATACTTTTTCGGGAGGTGGCGAGTATTCGAGCGGATATTACAGTTATGTATGGGCCCAGGTGCTTGACTGCGATGCTTTCCAGGCATTTAAGGAAACAGGGAATATTTTCGATCCCAAAGTTGCCAAATCTTTCCGTACCAATGTTCTTGAACGTGGCGGAACCGACGAAGCGATGAAGCTCTATATGAATTTCCGTGGACATGAACCCGGTATTGAACCGCTATTGAAGAATAAAGGACTTGATTAACTGATATTCAAATTGAAGAATAAAAAATCCCGGATATTGGTGAGGGCACTGAAAAAGTCCCTCGGACATAATTATTAAACTTAAAGCAGTAAAATACAGGTTCAAATCCTTGTACTTTACTGCTTTTTTTAGTATCTTACGGCCTTAACCCAACTTGCAGCTAACCTGATAAAAAAAATTG
>Ga0118677_10005772_pt1 | contig 21441 bp, 23 predicted proteins | sample AliMusrvi5mmetaG_FD_86154 | JGI IMG/M metagenome (GOLD analysis project Ga0118677, IMG submission 86154)
CCCGGTCCGCTATCACATTCCCACTCCGATTCGATAAACTAAGTCCCATCATGTTGAGAAACGGCAAGATGTGTCGCAGCTCGATGATAACCCTGATGCTCTTTGATTTTCTCTTTATGGCCGCGCGAGGGCAAATGGCATCCGACGAGCCTGCACCGGCTTCATCCGAAGTAAGTTCTATTGGGCTCACGCCGGCAGAGGCCTCGCAGTTGAAGACAGCAATCGACGGACGCGATTATATTACGGCGGAGAAACTCTTGCTAGCTGAGATCCAGCGAGACCCTCGTTCGGCCACCGCCGCCCGCCAACTGGCCTTCGTGGGAACTGTCTACTTTCTAAACCAGGACTATATGAACGCGGCCATTGCTTGGAAAAAGTCAGAAGCGATCGCCCCGCTCGATCCGCAACTCGAATTTTCGCTGGCCATGGCCTATATCCGCATGGCCCATCCGGACTGGGCGCGTAAAGTGTTGGAATCTCTGGCCGTGCAGAACGGAAATGAGGCGTTTTATCCCTACTGGCTTGGCCGCCTCGATTATGACGGGCATGAATACAGCCAGGCCGTTCTGAACTTTCAGCGCGCGATTGCGCTTGCCCCAGGCATGGCGCGGGCTTACGACAACCTCGGACTTTGCTACTTCTACCAGAACCAGAATGATTTGGCCGTTGAGAACTACCAAAAGGCTATCGAACTGGATCGCGTCTCGCCGCATCCGTCCGCATGGCCGTATTTGAACCTGGGCATCACGCAGCAGTTTCTGAATCAACTCAGTGACGCCGAAAAGAATCTGCGCGAGGCAATCCGGCTGGATCCAAGTTTCGCAAAGGCACATTTTCAACTGGGGACTGTTTTGGAAAGCTTGCAAAAAGCGGAGGCTGCCCTGGAGGAACTGAAAGAGGCAGCACGTCTCGATCCTGCTTTCGCCGAGCCGCACATGGCGCTGGCACGAATCTATCGCAAGTTGGGGCAGGAATCCTCCGCCCGCCAAGAGGTCAAAACCTACCTGCGCCTCCATCCGCCTTCGACTCCTTGATGCGGCCTGTAAATCGGAAATAGAGTCCACGACTCGCTGGAGGAGCAGCAAGCATGAGATTCAATGTGACCTGGCGGCGAAGTTCTAGATTCAGCGGTAGATTTCAGAGCCGTTTGCGGAATAGATATGGGCCGTTCGTGCTCCCCATGATGCTTGTTTTGGTCGCACTACTGGCCTTGCATCCGCAAGAGCCATCGGCCGGTGGCAACGCATCCCCGAACCCTCCCGAGCGCCCACAGAACGGTGCGCCAACCTCTCATGGAGGGATGGCTAACGCAGGACCTCAGGAGGCCCAATTCGACAGCCAGCATCGCCCGATTACAGCCGGCGGTTTTGTAGCCAGTGGACCGGTGATGTTCCTGGACGTAGCCCAAGCGGCGGGCCTCACTGGCTGGCGCCACAGGGCAGGTACGCCGGAAAAACACCTCATCCTCGAGGCCAAGGGGCCCGGCGTATGCCTGCTGGACTACGACAATGACGGCTGGTTGGACATTTTTCTTGTCAATGGCTCAACCTACAATGCACTTGGGGGCAAGGCCACATCGCCGCACGCGGCTCTTTTTCACAATAACCACGATGGAACATTTACAGAAGTGTCAAAAAGCGCCGGATTAGAAAATGACAGGTGGGGCTTCGGCTGCGCAGTTGGCGATTACGACAACGATGGCTGGCCTGACATTTATGTGACCAACTACGGGAAGAATCGCCTCTACCATAACAACCACGACGGCAGATTTACAGACGTAGCCGAAAAGGCGGGCGTGACGATTGGCGCCTGGTCAGCCGGAGCTACATTTGGCGACTATGATGGCGACGGACTTCTGGATCTCTTTGTAGACGGCTATGCAAAGATGGACTTGGCCGACCCCCCGGTCTCGGGATCGAAGGCGGTCGCCTACGGATCCTGCCAGTTTCGTGGGGTCGAGGTCATGTGCGGCCCGCGCGGCTTGAAGGGTGAGCATGACCATCTGTTTCATAACAATGGAGATGGAACCTTTACCGACGTCAGCAAGAAACTGGGTGTCGACGATCCCAGTGGATACTACGGGCTCGGCACTCTCTTCGTTGATGTTAATGGCGACGGCAAGCCGGACCTGCTGGTGGCCAATGACTCAACGCCAAATTTTCTGTATATGAGCAAGGGCGACGGGACTTTCGAGGACGACAGCTACCTCAGCGGCTTTGCGCTCAATCAGGATGGCAGGGAAGTCGCCAACATGGGCATAGCCGCCGGAGACTACGAGAACAACGGCCACCTGTCCGTGGTGACTACTACTTTTGCCGACGATTACGACATACTCTTTCAGAACGATGGTACAGGGGCTTTCACGGATGTAAGTAATCGGGCCGGAATCGCCAGGTCTTCCATACCCTTTGTGGGCTTCGGTGACGGATTTCTCGACTATGACAACGACGGATGGAAAGATCTGCTGATTGTGAACGGACACGTGTACCCACAAGCTGACCAGCACCCGGAGTGGGGACAAAGCTATGCCCAGCGGCCGTTGCTCTACCACAACCTGAAGAACGGCAAATTCGAGTTGGTTCCCGCAGTAGAAGGAACCGGCTTGGCTGCGGTCACTGTCGGCCGCGGCGCTGCGTTTGGCGACATCTTCAACGACGGCAAGATCGACGTGGTCATCAACAATATGGATGGTGTTCCTGTCCTGCTCCGCAATGTGAACCCCGACCACCATCATTGGGTCGAGCTGAAGCTGATCGGAGGTCAAAAGAGTCCACGTGATGCCGTAGGGGCAACCGCGTATCTCAACGCGGACGGAATCCGCCAACGCGAAGACGTGCTCAGTGGCGGAAGTTATCTCTCCTCGAACGATCTGCGAGTTCATTTTGGGTTGGGTGACGCCATTGATGCAGGCTTGGTCGAGATTCATTGGCCTTCCGGCGCCTCGGAAGCCTTTAAGTTGCCGGCGGTGGACCGAATCTACACGGTGACTGAGGGCAAAGGTATCACCGGAGCGCTGTGCGGGAGTAAGCTCTGCGGGTCGGACGGGCCGGCCGCGAGGCAACCAACCAGATCACATCGATGATAGGATGCGAGTTATGCTTGGCGTTGCGATGTTAGAATTCGTAGGTCATGAGGAGGATTCGATGCGTTCCATTCCGTCCGATTTCCTTGCGAAATGGCTCAACTGACGCGCAGATCTATTGTGTCTGCGTTTGCCGCGACGGCTGCGTCGATGGCTTTGCGAAGTGCCCTGACCCAAGGACTTGCGCACAACCCAGGCTCACTTTGCAGCAGCGCCTTGCTGACTCTCCACAACCGTTAATGCGTGGTCAGCCTTCACGTTCGTCAGCACCTGCTTCACACCGGTGGGCCAGGAGAGTTCTATTCTGTCGATCATCGCAGCCTTGCCTAGCCCGAAGTGGACCCGCTTGTCGCTCGACGAGCCATAGCCGACAGCTGTTGTGGCCTCGTTATACTGCACACCCTCCGAGGTCGTGATCTTGATTTTTGTTCCCAAACCATCCCGGTTGTCTTTGGTTCCCACCAGGTTGAGCAAAATCCAGTGACTTGCATTCGCTGTGCGATTGAGGAATAACTGCGGTTTATCATTCAGCGTAGAGACAACGATATCTATCTTCCCGTCGTTATTGAGGTCTCCGAAGGCGGCACCCCGATGAGACCGCGGATCGATAAAAGCCGCTCCAGCCGTTGAACCGACGTCACCGAACCTGAAGTTGCCCATGTTCCGCAGCATTCCGTTGGGAATCTTTGTGGGCCGGTGAAGCACCTCCATCTCGTTGTCGAGGATCGCGCCTCCCGCCGTGAACAAGTCCTTGAGACCATCGTTATCGAAATCGAATGCTCCGGTGCCCCATGCAGTCATGTGCCGGCTGAACGCTGTGATTCCGGACACCTCTGTCATTTCTTCAAACTGACCGCCGAAGTTTTTGTAAATTGGAAAAGTGTTCCCGTACATCGCTGTATGAAAAATGTCTGGAAGCCCATCGTTATCGAGATCACGAAAATCAGCCCCCATCCCAGCTACCACATTGCCGCTTGTTGTGTAGGCGACCCCGGCTTCCAGGGCAACGTCGCTAAATGTGCCGTCGCCGTTGTTACGCAGAAGAAAGTTCGGAAAGGTGTCATTGGAGACGAATACATCCATAAATCCATCGTTGTCGTAATCGGCAAATGCCAGCGCCATGCCCTTGCCGACGAATTGCGAGATGTGCGATGACTTCGAAACGTCGGTGAACGTCCCATCGCCGTTATTCCGGTAGAGTATGTTCGCGGTCCCCCTAAAGTTCCCTGGGGCGCAATAGGTATTGACGCCACCAATTGAGCAAAGTTTCGCTGTCGGGATACTGTAGTCAAGGTAGTTGATAACTAGCAGATCGAGCAGCCCGTCATTGTTATAGTCGAACCAGCCGGCCGCCACCGCCCACGGCTTGCCCGCTCCGGGAATCTCGCCGCTGACGCCAGCCTTCCCGGTCACATCGGTAAACGTTCCGTCTCCATTGTTGTGGAGCAGTTGGTTGCGGTTCACGCCAGCTACATAGAGGTCAACAAAACCGTCATTGTCGTAGTCTCCTGCGGCCACCCCCATCGAATAGCCCGCCCCCTTTGCGCCAGCCTTCTGTGTAACATCGGTAAAGGTTCCATCACCATTATTGCGATAGAGGCGGTTGTAAAAACTTGGATCCGATTTTTCGAGAGAAGGAATTGTGGCGCCATTTGTGAAGAAGATGTCTGGCAGACCGTCGTTGTCGTAATCGAAGACGGCAACGCCTCCCAGCATTGTCTCGATGTAGTACCTTTGCGGGCTCACGTTGTTTCTCAGCTCGAACTGGATTCCCGAACGATCGATCGTATCTTCAAATCTGATGGGAGCCGGCTGCGAACTCGGAGGCGCATGCGGCACTGCGCGATCACTCACCTGCGGCCGCTGGGATGCGTTCGCGCCTTGAGCTTGCGCAGTCCATTGAGCCAAAGCACAAGAGCCGGCTTCAATAACGGATGCGGCAACGAGTACGACAAGTATGGGTTTGCAACACATTGGATTTTATCCGGGATTTCACCCGACAGCCGGCCACTGATTCGCGCGGAAATGTGGCGTTCAAATTACCTCATCGAATTGGGTCGTGATTGAACCACCGGACGTTAGGCATAATTTAACAGGTTGACCTTGTAGGTTGTTCTGCCGGACTGGTTAGGAACTGGCTCCGCGAGAATTACTAACCCAGACGGAACAACTGTCGAGACCGGATTCCCGACTTGGAGAATTCGGCTTCCGGTCTTCAACTCTTCTGAATGCCAACCCGAAACGTCCATGAGGAATCTCTGCGAGCGGAGTTTTGTGCTGCTATCTCATTCCAGATATCGGCATGAGCATATTCGGTGTAAATACATACAACCAAACGGCTTACTTGATTACCCTGGCCAGAGACTGTTAGAACGACAAGAAATTATGCGGCGGGGATTGCCAATTCAACGTGGACCGAGCTACAAACAATGGACTCCTTCGAGAGCTACTTCCCAGCTCGCGAAATCGGAGTAGCGGACAAAAAGACCAAAGACGCGGGACACAGCGAATGCTCCTTGGGGGCAGGCGCAGTCTAGCCGCGAGCACAGAAAGCCACGCGCTCTCCTGTCCAAGATCCTGAATCTGGGCAGCGAACGCAACCGAGGAGAGTGATAAGAGAATTTCAAAAGGGAGACAAAGGAGACGCTATGCGAAAGAGACTACAGAGAGCAGCCAACTGCCTGCTGTTCGCCCTTCTGGCCATGTACATCTTGACCGCAAGCAAGCTAAGCTACGGACAGGATATTAACGCCTCGCTGAGTGGAACTGTCATGGATTCCAGTGGCGCCGCGATCCCGGAAGCCCAACTCACCCTAACCAACGTAGCAACCTTGTTTAAAGCCGAGGTCGTGTCGGGCGCAACAGGCGACTACACTTTTCGCAATCTGACCCCAGGCAAGTACGACCTTGTCGTATTGGCTAAAGGGTTCAAATCGTCTACGCAGAAAGGCATCGAACTGGCGATCAACCAGGCTGCGCGCGTCGACGTGAACCTGACCGTCGGCAGGACGGATGAGACTGTAACGGTCACCGCCGACACCTCGCTGATCAACTACGAAAATCAGACGCTGGAAGGCGGCGTGAGCCCAGAGGCTCTGTAGGACTTTCCGCTCGTAGTCTCAGGTGCGCCGCGATCATCGGTCGCCGTAGCCACCATGATGCCTGGCGTGACCTCTGCCGGCGGAAATAACGCCTTCAATGCGCGCATTAACGGCGGCATCATCACAGGGGACGAAGCGATCGTCGACGGCGTGACCACTTCGGAAGGATTCATGAACCAGAGCGGCATGGTCGCTCTGCAAACCGACTTCGGTATGTCGCCCGACATCACCAGCGAGGTCAAGATCCTGACCGCCAACTATGACGCGCAATATGGAAACACAACTTCGGGCCAGCTCATTATCCAAACCAAGAGCGGCACCGAGCATTTCCATGGCGGCGGCTACGAGTACATCCGCAACGACGCCTTCAACGCTGCCCAGTACGGCAGCACCAAAGGTCCTGACAAGGAGAACGACTTCGGCGCCTACATCGGCGGGCCTTGGTATGTCCCGGGTTTCCATGGCGACAAGTCGTTCTTCAAGGGCTACTTCTACTTCAATTGGGAAGGGTTCCAGGATCACGGAGGCGCAGTTAAGGCTGTCGACTCGATCACATCGACTGCGGCCCGCGGGGGCGACTTTAGCGGCTGGGGAAGCCAGTTTTTCTATCCCAACGATCCGGTCAAGTTCGGCGCTCTTGCCGGAACGGCAATTCCCGGCAACAAGATTGATCCAATCTTCGAAGACAAAACTGCGGCGCAGTGGATAGCGGCCTTGCCCACTCCCACCAACGACAATGAATTAAGCAACTACGTGATTCCGAAGTCCGGCCAGGCCTCGCTGACCAACAGCGAAAACGTCTATTTTGCCCGCGCCGACCTGAACATTGGCCAAAAGGATCACCTGTACTACACATACTGGTGGCAGTATGCAGGAGTTAACACAAACACCGATCTTCCCATAGCACTCTCCAACGCCGGGCCGGCCAATCCCGAAAACGCACCCATTCAGCGCTTCAATTGGGAACACACACTCAACAGTTCGATGACCAACCACTTCAGCTTTGGCTACCTGAATCGCAATGAGGGCTATTACCAGCTTGACCGGGACTCCGCCTTGCCGAAGATAAACGGCGTTTCCAGCGACAAGGACATGCCCCAAATGTCGTTTACCAACTATACTCAGCTCGGCACCAATCGCCCGGCCGACTCGGCCGCCGACTTGACCACACGCGGCACCTACGGGCTGACCGACGTCTTCACTTTCGTGCGTGGCCGGCACACCTTCAAGGGCGGCTATGAATGGAAGAAGGCCGGCACCAGCATCCATAACGGCACCAATGGTGGCGGAACTTTCACCTTCGATCCAGACACGACCGGCACAACCGATGCGTCACTGTGCCCCACGGCGACGGGCTGCCCCGGCGACGACATGGCATCCTTCTATCTTGGCGCCGTAGGCCAGGCACAAACGGTCTACTACAACGCGCCGGCGGAGTACCCTCGCCAATACGGCTACGCAGTTCACTTTGGCGACGCCTGGCGCGTGAACCGCAAGCTGACTGCCAACCTGAGCCTGCGCTGGGACTACATTACGCCGTTCGCCGATAAGCAGAACAAGTTGTCATTCTTCGATCCGGTCGGCGCAAACCCCGGCGCATTGAATTCGGCCACGGGTAAATACCTGCCTGGCCGCCTGGCCTACGCCGGGAGCGGGTGGGGCGATGCCAGCTACGGCAAGCCGTATCCTGAGATACCGTTCAAAAAGGGAATTGCTCCGCGTGTCGGCTTTGCCTACTCGCTTGACGAAAAGACCGTTGTTCGCGCCGGCTACGGCATCTACTATGCACAGGCTTTCTACCCCGGTTGGGACGGAGGCATGAGCCAGGACGGTTTCAACAAGACAGTCACTGTCTCGGAATCAACCCAGAGCGGGTCGCCTTTCAAGACGCCGGCGATATACCTGAACGACGGCATCTCAGCAGCCCAGACAGGTTCAACAGCGGCCACAATCAGCTCAACCTTTGACAACGGTTCAACGACCATCAAGTATCGCCCACTGGACGGCAACAAGCGGCCATATTCACAGCAGTGGAATCTCACCGTGGAGCGTGAACTGCCGGGCAGCTTCTTCCTTCAAGTCTCCTATGTAGGTACCAAGGGAACTCACCTGCCTTCGTCTTTGAGCCCTTTGAACGTCCTTGACCCCAACAACCCGACGGTCATGGCGCTTGGCGACCAATTGAAAGACGTGTTCGCGCCGGGGCAGACTACGCTGGACGGCGTCTCAATCCCCTACGACAACTTCGTGTCGGACCTGGGCCAGTCTTGCGCGACGGTTGCGCAGGCGCTTCTGCCGTATCCGATGCTCTGCAACCGGCTGCAGGGACAAAACGAGCAGCATGCCACTTCCATTTACCACTCGTTCCAAGCCAAGGTAGAGCACCATCTTTCTCATGGCCTGTACCTGCTTGCCGACACGACGATACAGAGGATGTATACCGACGCTTCCGACACGGTGCAGTCGGGCAACACCTCGGGCACCGGGAACCAGGGCAACAACGGCCAGTTCTCGCCTTTCCACTTAAAGCCGCGTGCATGGGCAATTGTGCCGGATAATGTGCCGGTCACGGTTCAGGCCACATTGATTTACGATCTGCCATTCGGAAAAGGCCAGCGGTTCGCCGGTGGCGGTGGGGCGTCCAACATGTTCGTAGGAGGATGGCAATTGATCCCGCTCTTCCACTACGACTACGGAACGCCGTTCTCCTTTTACTCGTCCACATGCGTTACCGCAACGGATGCTCCCGCCCTGCGCGAAGGTTGCGTTCCGGGCATTCTGGCCGGCAAGACGGTACAAGAACACGGACGAAATGGATTCGACCCGAAGAGTGGAGGCCAGTATTTCAACTCGGAGGCTTTCGAATCGGCGTCCGCGTTTGGAACCTTCGGATACACAGGCACGGGTAATGCCGTTACCTCCGTTTATGGCCCAAGCTACAAGAATTTCGACATTTCGTTGGCTAAGAACACGATGATCGCTGAGAGAGTGCATTTCAAATTCGCCGTCAACTTCTTCAACGCCTTCAACAACCACTACCTGATCGCTTCCCAGGGCGGCAACTATGGTGGACCGTCGGTTGCATTCGTAACAGACGTCTCCAAAGTTGGCGACCCCAAGAACCCATTCGGCTCCTGGAACGGCGGCACCAGCGCACCGCGTACAATCCAATTCTCCGGACGTCTTGAGTTCTAGGCGACTGCGAAATGATAGCCAATCAACTGCGCCATCCGATCAGCCCGACCGGTTGGCGCAGTCTGCAGCGGTTCCACAGTTGCTTACCCTGGAACAACCTTGCACCACGCCAAGTGGGCACGTGAATTGCGGAACCGCTCTAATCCAACCGGGAGTTCCCCCGGCTTTGCCGGGGTGGCAGTAGCAGTTTGACATTTTCGGGAGTCCATCCAAGAAACTCCAAGAGGTGAGCCGCCAAGCACACATCAAGGAGAATCTGGATGGACAAGTATGAAAGCTTAAGCCACTCGAAATGGGAGTGCAAGTACCACGTTGTTTTCATCCCTAAGTGCCGAAGGAAGGTGTTGTACAAGAGCCTTCGGCAGCATTTGGGCGAAGTGTTCAAGCAACTAGCCGAGCAGCGAGAGAGCCGGATCGAACAAGGGCATCTTCAAGCAGATCATGTGCACATGATGATTTCGATTCCGCCCAAATATGCGGTATCAGAGGTTGTGGAATTCATCAAGGGCAAGAGCGCGATTCACCTGGCTCGGACCTGCGGCGAGCACAAGCAAAACTTCGCAGGACAACATTTTCTGGGCGCGAGGATACTTCGTGTCGACAGTAGGGCGCGATGAAGCCACGATTCGGGAGTACATACGCAACCAGGAGAAGGAAGACGACCGCCTGGACCAGTTGAACCTGTGGAAGTGACCGGCCACCGAAAAGGTGGCGCAACTCAGTCGGGGCCGCGTTAGCGTCCCCGCTCAAGCCGCTTTGAGCGGCTCACCTAAGAAAGCCTCCGGCTTTGCCGGAGGTTCTTACTCAATAGGCGGGGAAGGCCAAGGGCACCCTTACGAAAATCGAATGCATGAAGCACACCAGTGAGCCTTTCGAGAACGCTTGTTGCTCGAGGTGCGGCGGGGCGAGTTGACGGCTGGCAGTGCCGCTGAAGAGGCGGGTGCTTGGTGCTCCACGTTCCTCCAGCAAATGACAGGCTCCGTGTGCTGGTGGTTTTCGCTTGATGCGAAGGAGCTTCTTGGTCCCGATAGGTGCTATTGTCGCCTGAATGAACTCTGGATATACGCCAAATCGTCTGGTATCCGGGAAACCGCCGCTTCTCCCAGATAGCCAACGGTCAAACGGAGGTCGGGCGGGATCAATATTGAGAATGCCTCGTCGTCCCGTATTCCGTCCAACTCGGCCAAGGGGTTTCGGAAAACTAGCCGACTAGTCAGGACTAATCTGCTGTCAATAAGCGCACTGTCGGAGATGCACCCTTTGATGGTGCGCGGGAAGCCTGCCTATCGCAAACTACCGTGTGTATTGTTTTTCGATAGCGAGGTCGAGTGCGGGAAGGCGGACGTGGGAGTCTGGAAAGGCATAATAGGCCCAGAGAACGAGCCAGTGTGCATACCAGGCAGTGGGGGTTATGGAATCGTCGTTGAGTTAGGCAGGCCGGCATCGGCGGATGATCTCACTGGTTGGCATGTCGGGCGGGGCGGCGCCGGGCGGCAGTTTCCCGGTCACCTCAGCAATGGCCAGTTTTCGCCTGGCTTCTTCGACGATTTGCTCGCCGTCTGAACCTGGAATATTCTCGGCAACGAGCCAGTCGGAGATGGCGCGAGAACCAGCAAGAGCAGCTCGTTCGCGGTCAAGTTCAAGCGCCTGCTGACGAACGGCAGCGCGACGAATTCCTGCTGCCTTGGCCAGGCGCGCCAACTCCCGGGTTGAGATCTCGCCCTCTCGGGCGAGTAGCCGGTCACTGGCCGGCGCCTGAAGCGCGGCCAGCAGATGGCCAAGCAGAGCCGGGCTGCAGTTGAGAGCTTTGCCCAGCGCGCGAAGAGTGATGCCGGCATGGTGGATGTTGAAAACAGCCCGGGCGCGATCCAGATCGTTCAGGGTGTGCCACTTGCCTTGAAGATCGGCGACGGCGGGAGAGGAAATAGTCATGGGTAAGAGCTCCTTTTGAAGGGCATTTGAATGCCCTTACCCATCTGTCTAGTATAGGAATTTTCCTCCCGGAAGTTATCAGTAGGTCGCCACTTTCGATCAAGCCGCGGCGCGGTCGCGGACGTTGAATCAAGGTGTTGCGCAGCTCGTCCAGAACGAGTGCGCAGCGATTTTGAGTCGAAACCAGGTGTTGTGCAACTACTACTCCGGGAGAGCACAACAGATTCGGGCCAAGACGGGGTGTTGTTCAGAGACTGGTCGGGGGGCGCACAACAGGTGACTCAGTTCCGGCCCGCCAGGAAGACAGAGCATCAGCACTCAAGGCCCATGGAGGACGGAAATTCAGTGTTATTGCAAGAACCAGTTCGGCGTATGCCTCCGGCGCATCTTGAAAAGTAAAAATCACCGATTTGTCTCTGTTGGGTAATACTTGAGCGGGCTTTTCAGGGCCCGAAAACGGCCAAAGTGGTCTTAAAGTATCAAGACTCGATTCAATGTATCGATACATTGGGACCTTCCGTGACAAAAACGCCTACTGCGACACGAGGCCGAAAATGGCCATTTTCAGAAAGCGGCATCACCGAAGTAACTTGGGCCTGGCGAGGGTAACAGTGACCGTTCCGATCCTGCAAAGGGCTTGTAGCTTGCGGCGCGGATAAGACGAACCAGCAACTCAGGCTGACCGTCATCCAACATCCTGGCCGGCAGAAGAAACTGCCGGCTGATCGACCATATATAAAGAAGCTGGCAGATTGCTGCAGGTGATCCGGGCGGTGGCTTCGGGCGCGGGCGCGCGAGGGTTTTTGTGTTGGGCGGGACAGAGGGACCTGGTTATTTCTGCATGGCTCCGCGTCGGCGGTCTACTTCCTCGGCCACCTGGCTGCGGGGCAGCTTGTTGTTCTCGCCCAGGATGCGGGCGGACATGTCGGCGGCGCTGGTGCCGACGGAAGAAAACCCGAAGCGCCGGCCAGGATATTCGGCCAGGGTGATGCCGCCTCGTGCCACTTCCTCGACGGTGCCGGAGATCTCATCGACCGGAGCAGTGAAGTGCCGGTCGCTCATCCTGATCACCACTCCCGGGTCTGCTTCACCCTCCTGAGGATCTTCTCGTACTCGATCTCAAGCTCGGTGTGGCCATGGGCCTGGCTGCCGACCTTCTGGCGCCAGGTGTTGTACTCGCGCGAGTAGGGAGCGACATCGGCCAGGATGGCCAGCTTGTGGATGTCGGGATAGTCTTCCGGGTTAAAGTGAAAGCCTTGCCACCGGTCCCGGACCATCTGGGGTACTGGCGGCGGATACTCAAAGCCGTATAAGCTCACCTCTGTAGGAAGGGGGTGAGTTGGATCAAGCAGAAGGAAGGAACAGGAATCAAGCGCGCGAACATCAACGTTGAAGTTAGCTTGCACAACGCCTTCAAGGCCGCAACTGCGGCGCAGGGTGTCGATATGACGACCGTCCTGATGGAGTTCATCCAGAACTATGTTGCCAAGCATGGGTCCTTCACCCCACAGAAGAAGGGACGGCGCGGATGAAGCGCGCCGCCCTTTACATGCGCGTCTCAACCGTCGATCAGCATCCGGAGACGCAACTGCTCGACCTCCGGCAGATGGCCGGCCAGCGCGGTTACGAGATCGTCCACGAGTACACCGACAGGATCAGCGGCGCGAAAGCAAAGCGGCCGGGCCTCGATCAGATGATGACCGACGCACGCCGCGGTCAGTTCGATGTTGTCCTGGTCTGGGCATCAGATCGGATCGCCAGATCGGTGAAGCACTTCCTTGATGTCCTCGACGAGCTGAATCGGCTCGAAGTCGACTACGTCAGCTTCCGGGAGAATATCTACACCGGTGGTCCGCTGGGCCGGGCCATCGTTATCATCATCGGCGCCATCGCCGAACTGGAACGCAACCTTATTATCGAGAGGGTGCGCGCCAGCATGCGGCGCGCACGGCTTGAAGGTCAGCACATCGGACGTAAACCGTTGGAGCTGGACCATGCCGCCATCCAACACGACCGCAGCCAGGGACAAAGCCTTCGCCAGATAGCCAAAGGGCATCGCGTCTCAACGGCAACCGTACAGCGCGTCCTCCGGAAGTACCCGAACCAGGACCTCAAAAAGTCAGCCTGACTCACTCCAATCGCCCTGTAACAAAAGGGGTCCGAAAAGCCCTCCGCCAAATCCAACAAAACAAATGGCCGGATCTGCCAATCCGGCCGTATCAAAAGGCGTACGTTCTGGCACAACCTCTGCACGGCTCACGATCAGCATCACACTTTGCATCGTAAATGGAGAGGCATTTCGTTCAAAGCACTCATTTGCCTGTCAGCGTCATCTGTCCACGGACGTGAGACGGGGGGGCGCTTACTCAACGAGTTGGAGATTCAAACCTATCCGCACTCCGTTTACCAGGACCACGCTCTGGTTGATCAGATCTTGGCTCGATATCCTGTTTGCCACAAATTGGCGCATCGAATCAAGGGGACAAATGTAATCGATTGTCTCAGATGGAGTTCTTTCGGATCCAAGGTGATTCAGCACGGAAAGTTCGAGTGCATCGAATTCTCCATTCTCTGGTAATCTCCTTGTCAACTCTCTGAGTTCAGGAGCGAGAAACAGATCGAAGCTCTGCGCGGCGCGCCGGTAAATGGATGTTGTGCTCTTCTCAAAAGATAGCGTGTTTCGCAAAGTGAGATGCAGCAGTGTCTGATTTCCGCCAATCTCGAATGCAGGCGCCGTGCCTTCTTCCAGGTGAAATCTCGTTCCCTCTTCTTTCACAATTGCATTCAACTGCGGCTGAAACTGCGACTGCAATCGCATGGCGTCAGCGAAACTGGGTTCGTGCACGGAGGCAGGGAATGTTTGGGTAACAGAAAGCGCCGGCGATATCTTCGCCGTAGAGACATCTGCGTCGTATGCCGCGCTCTCATGGAACGTCGTGGGCACTTCAGTCGCATGACGGGGCAACGACCGATTCAACGCCTCAACATTCAGTGAGTCATGCTGCCCCAGCGCAAGGCCCAGATCTTCGCCATTCAAAAACACTTCTGAGTGATTCAGAGTCTGCTGCCGGTCTGAATTCACTGTCGCATTTGCCAGCAGGACTGCGTCATCACGATCAAAGACGGCAGTAAGCACTTCTTTCCCTTCGTAGTCGTAGGCGCTTCCAGCGTTCCGGGTGTCGTAGATTATCTCAAAGCCAACGCCCTCGAAATCGGCATCCTTGGGAATCTGTTTTGCTACCACTCGCAGCACCGGGATGACGATGTCTTCAAACACTCGGTCGGCACGTTCGTTTCGAGTGAGGCGTGTCGGGTTGAACGCAGCTTTGTAGATTCCCGAAATCTTCAGCACCAAGCGCTGTTGAAAGTAAACGAATTCGATGCCGTTTGAATCCGAGGCTTCCCGTTGTCCCGGCTTCGCCTTCAGGTAGCGAGCAAGTTTGAATTTAAAAGGGAATTTGGAACCGGCAATCGATTGCTGAATGGAATGAAGTTGGGGGAAGTACTTTTCCTCGGCGCTCTTCAGGCGCGGGTTCACCATCTCTTCCGGGCTCACCTGGCCGCACGCCGATGAAACTGCGAAGAGTGCTGCACCGCCCATCAGTAGGCTCAAAGTTGCACGGCAAAGTCGCTGAATACAGATCATTGGGTCTTACTCCTCCAAATCTGTTTGAAACTGTGTGGCTGCGTATGGTACTCGGGCGCCGCGATGGCCCTCGTATAGGCAATAAGGTCGTTGATTTCATTTGGCGCCAGTGACAGGCCATAAGGCGGCATCATGGCAGATTTTCCTACGCCGCTTCCCCCGAGGGTAATGATCTTGCGAAGCGATTCATCGCTCTTGTCATTCAGTATTTTGCCGTCGTTCATCAACGGCGGGTCGGGAGTCACGTTGGAGCGATTCGACGGCCCCGCCGGCGTTGAGTCGGCATGGCACCAAACGCACTGCTGATAGAAAATTCGCTTTCCCTGCGCCTGATCGTAATCAAGCGGAATTATCTTCTCCGGGTTATTCCAGTCAACTTCCGATCCATAGGACCCATACGGAACAAATTCATTTCCATTTGCATGGGGTTTCGCTTTTGCAAAAATGTGCCAGTCTCGGGGCCAGCACCAGACCGGTTTGGTTGTGATGTTCTGACTGACGAGCACAGTTGCCCCCAGGGAACTTACCAGGGCTGAGAGATAGATCACCAGAAACTTCATTGCTGCCCTCCGCGCGCCAGATCAGTGGCTGCAGCGGCAGATGAAGTCCGCTTCAACGTCAACAGATATGCAGTGATATCTTGAATCTCTCCATCGGCAAAAGAATGACGCGGTTCGATTACCCCGGGGACCAGGGCCTGGGGATTGAAAAGCCACGCTTCGATCCAGGCTGGAGTCATCCAGTTGCCGACATTATTCAGGCTGGGTCCGACGTAACCACCTGATGAGCCGATTGTGTGGCATGACTGGCAGCCGTATTTGACTTCGTATAGTTCCTTGCCGCGGGCAGCCATCTGCGGCGTGAATTCAGTCTCGCTGGCAGACGCCGGATTCACGCTCGGATGCTGCATCGATCCTGTCAGATAATCTGCGATGGTCGCCGCGTCTTTCTCGGGCATATTGAAGCGCGGCATGCGCACGGTGAGAGTGGGGCGCAGAGTCGGCGGATTCTTCAGGAATGAACTCAACCACTCGCGCCGCGACCTACTCCCTTCGAAGGAAAGATCTGGGGCGAGAGTTCCGCCGTAGCCGTTGAACGCGTGGCAGGTGGTGCACTTGTAGCGATCCACGAGTGGTCCAACCGGCCCGTCAGGATGGAATTCAACCTGTCGCCTGGGGACCGTGAGTTGCTTTCCCGCTTTGTTTATTAAAGGAGGCCCGGTCATGCTGAGCAGTGCGGTGGTCACGTCATCCAAATCGGACTGGCTCATATTGAACTGCGGCATGTGCGCATCTGGGGTTATTGAGCCTGGATTCGTAATCTTGGCCTGAATAAAGGCAATCATCGATCGCGGAATAATTGACTCGGCGACCTGTAGACGATCTGTACCGTTCCTGGCGAAATGCAAAGAGACTTTGAGTGCGCTGGCTGACTTGATTTCGACAGAGTAGGGGCCTGCCGACATGCCCTCTGAAGAAAGATTGGGGCCGAAGTCGGATTGCGGTACAACTCCCTCGATCACGTGGCACTCAGCGCAACCTTTCTTAACAAACAGCACGCGACCTCGTTCGATCTCGGTGTCCGTTGGCGTTCCAAGCGCCGGCTCATCTTTCAGCAGATCTGGATCTGTGAGGCGGTTCAGAATGAACTGGGTCACCTGGTAGAGATCCTTGTCAGACCATTGATACTGAGACATTCTGGTGTGCTGCAGATACGCCTGTGGATTGCGCAGCCATGCCGCAAGCCATTCAGGCCGCACCTTGCTGCCAACCTTGGTCAGTTCCGGCCCGATGTTTCCGCCGATGAGGGTCGTTTCGCCGCCGCGGTCTACAGCGAGCGCATGACAGGTAACGCAGAACATCTCGTTGAACCGCATCTGACCTTGCTCAACTGCGTCTGCTGCCTTTGCAAAGCGGACAACGGCCCCGGGAGCGGTTCGCGACTTGTCATCAGACTTGGCTCGCTGCACACTGAGGTACGCCGAAAGGGCGCGCAGTTCCAGCTCGCTCAATTGGAACTTCGGCATTCGTGGGTTGGTATAGACGCCGTCGACTGTGACTGTTCCGTTCGCGTCCGTGAGCGTGCGCGGGTCCTTGAGCCATTTGTAAATCCATTCGCGGCTGACCTTGGTCCCGACTCTTGTCAGATCCGGGCCGAGCATGGACGGGCGTTCAATGTTCTGGAGTTGATGACAACCAATGCAGTTAAATCTGGCTATCAACTGCCGGCCATGATTCAGACGAGGAGTTTCAGACAGGTCGTCCTGATGGCACGTGCCACAGGTAGCCTCTGAGTATTGCGCCGGCAATACAGGCTGTCTCCACACCAGCGCGCCTGGTTGAAGGTCGGATAAGCGCAACTGGGCAGTTTTGTACAATTTCAGATCTTGCCAGCCCGCTTTGTCTTGCCAGAAGATCAGTACTAGAACAAATGCACACAGAAGTGCGGACGCATGAGGAAGCCAGGAGATCGCAAACCTGATTATCCTTTCCGGCATACTTCCTCCGTCACACACTTCTGTGGCAGTCGAACATAAATCGCCAAGTTACCGCTGAAAAGCTATGGATTCCTTTGGCGATAGATTGTGTTAACTGCAAGCACGCCACTCTCCCCGGGGACACGTGGCGACACGATTCGCCGGCGCATGAGTAAGCCTTCAGGCATCCGGTAGTGTTGTGCCTGCAGGCTGCCTACTTAGTCACAGTCAAGTTCACGCTTACCGCAGCACTTGCGATGGTCACCGCCTGCGTGGCAGGCTTCGCTGCCTCGCTCCAGGTCTTGATAGTGTACTGTCCGGGTGGCACGTTCTTGATGGTGAAGGCGCCCTCTTTGTCAGTGAGGGCATAGTAAGGAGTGGGTGCGACATAGATGTATCCGGACATCTCTGGATGGACGTTGCACAACAGCGGGACATCTCCCAGATCGTTGAACGTGAATGGTTTCGACAAACCTTGCGGCCAGGTGCCCATGTTGTGCGCCATCTTGTGATTGTGATTGATCGCCGGCCAATAGACATTGTGACCGACGTTGTCGTCATTCTTGAACTCGACAGTTGTACCCTGCTGCACAACGACGACGTGCGGGGCAAATGCCAGATGGGATTGGTCTACGAAGACATGCGGTCCAGGAGCAGGAAATGTTTTGCCGGGCACACTGTCAATGTAGACCGCGATACCTTCAGCAGAGCGAACCCCCTGCGCTGTGACTCTTCCTTTCAGGTCTCCAGCCCAGGCAGCACTCGCCATTGCACCCGCGGCGAGCACTGCAATGGCAGACAAGGTAGTTAGGTTCGACTTAGTCATCTTCTTTTCTCCATCAAGCGGACTTGCGATGAGCTGAAAACGGCACGGGACAAGGACAAGTTACAATCGAGGCCACATCCAGTTACATGCTGACCGGATAGTACCTTCCAGAAAGAGCGTTTGTGTTTGCGAGGAGTCAACAAATATGTAAACAGTTGTAAATACTCGTAACGAAGGAGAGGGGCGTGATCAACTTCTCAAGATGAGACCGGCAGAGAGGGTGCGAAGCCGGCCGAGTAGGACGGCGCGGCTTCGTATGGTGGACTGGGGCAGTCTCGATTGCTTTGACTCCCGGCCTGCGTTAGAACACAAAGTCGACCCCAGCCAGGAATTGGTTAGCGCGATAGAACGTATCGAGCCCAGGCACGGGCTGTTGATAGTTGAATGAATACTGCAACTCCAGCTTGATGTTGGGACGCACGAGGATTTGCAGGCCCGGGCTGTAGATATTCCGCGTGTCGTAACGGGAGATCCCATTCTGGCGATCTGTTGGAGAGTTCACGCCGTCATAACGCATGGTTCCGATCAGCCACGGATAGACCCAGTACTCGGCCTCAAGGAAGCCGCCGGAATAGGTGACCGGCGCGGCTGAGACGAATACTGTGCCGGTTGAGTCTATCATTTTGTTGTCGTCATGCGCATGCAGGTAAAGCCCCCAGAGCGAAAAGTTACTACGGAATTTGTAGTTGAACGCGCCGCCTGCACGGTAGAAGGGTTCGTGAATCGTTGGAAGACCTGGGTACAAGGATTCTCCCTGATTCAGTTCGTTGTTTCCGATGTAGGCAAAGGCATTAAAGCGTATTGAGGTGTGATCATGGACCCCGGTTGGGCCCGACGCCTGAACTTCCTTACGGACTTCAGAGTTTCGCTCAAGGTCGAAACGTTGCCCGAGATTGATGTAGACGTCCTTGTGATTGATGGCGCCGGAGGAATTGGCGCCGTCTACAAGCGCGACAGTCCACCATGTGTAGCCGCGGTTGGGATAGCCGCCCAACTCCACGCCTCTTTGAGTACTGGCGAAATTGAATGGATTGGCAGTAGTGCCCGTGAGCGGCCCATCCCCGGAGGGGTTAACACTTGCCATCTGGTCGTAGATGGCGTAATCGCTTAGGTTGATTGTGCGAGCCTGCGTAAATGGAAGGTCTAGTTCAAATTGTCCAAACCGGATGTTGAGGTCGTTCTGGGGGACATGAAGGAAGTGCCCAAGGAAGTCATTGGCTTTGATGTATCCATCTCCCAACCCACCATCGGCACCTGAGCCACCCGCCGAGAGGTCATCGTCGATCCAGAAGGCAACTGAGGAACCGAAGTTACCCGCTGCAAGAATCGTAACTGTGTCAGGCGCGAATAATTCCGTTTTGGGAATGTAGACGTTGCCAGGCGCTGCGGACACTGAGGGCGGCTGCGGTGAGGTGTATGAAGCGTAACCGGCATAACGGAATGCTATTGGAAGAATGGGCATTTCGCCTGGATAGATGGAGTGAGGAAACGACTCCTTTTGCGCCTCGGCGCCGAGCATGAGAGGCGGATCCTTGACGAAAGTATCGTCGTCTTTTGGGAACTTGAAGCCGTTGATCTTGAAGGCGCGCCCAAAGTCGTTGAGTTCGGGCCAATTGCTGTGGCATGTGGCGCAAGCGGTCTTGTACTTCCTCGCAAACGCGGGGATCGCTGACAGGCTCGGCGCAGAGGTGATGATTACAAAGAACACCGCGGCAATTGCAAAAAGCTTCACTGACCACAACTTGATTGTCCGGTTCATAGTGGCTTGTCCCTCTTCTGTCATATCGAGCCTCTTCAAATAGCGTTGCGCGCCCACTGCGACTTCGACGCCAGCGCTCTCGTCGTTGGAGCGAGGCCAGTGTGCATCCTGGGCTCGGTACAGGTCGGATGCTACCGTCATCTTGATGCGCCAGGGATTGCTTGATGTCAACGAGCATGTAAAGTCTTGTAAAGAGTGATTTGTGCCTTGTAAATAGATGGTGAGAACCAATGAATGTATTGGCGAAGACTTATGTATACGGAGCGGCAGCGAGGCAGTGATGGTCGTTCGACAAGAAGAACGGAGCAAGACGCGACACCAAAGACCTGAATCTTCCCGGTCTTCTCAGCGTGTCTAGTTTGCAAGGGAGGGAGGCTACTGGAGCACGAGTACCGCAGATTTTGCAGGGGCAGGGGCAGCGGCTGCGTTCGCTGCGGATGCTTCAATTGAAGATTCTTCGACTGCGCCGCATTCGCGGAACAAATAGATAGCCGTCAAGAGAATCTCCACTCCGGCAAATGCAATGTAGCACGCAACTTCTGTGATTGAAGCCATCGTACTCACGTGAGATTGTGTGGCGACGACAATTCCGAGATAGCACGTTGTTGCCGCCAGAATGCACAGCAATGCTGCTTTTCTGTTGCCGGCCCGAGTGCGGATCGCAAGCCTGATGTACCAGAGGCTCCAGAAAAGGCCAAGCATCCCGGCGGAGAGACTCAATAAACGTATTTCCAGTGAGGCTTGCTCGATGAGCCAGAAAATCAACCAGCACGCAACTGAAGAGGCAAAGGCGATGAAGTATACAGCCGAACTGCCAGGACGTTCCCGGCTTGCCTGGATTCCGTGAAACACGGCGTTCGTCAGCAAGAATGATGCTACAAGGATCACTGCGATGGCGTAGCAGACGTTTTCAAACGCCGGATTGGCCATCGCGGAGGCAAGAACAAAGAGCGACATCCCAAGAAATAGCGCAGATGCGCCAGACACCATCAAGTAAACGCGCCCGACTCCAGGAGTGAATGCCATACGAGCGACCCCCTCAACTACCAGATAGACGCCCCAATCGAGGATTGGTTCTTGGGCTCTTCAAGATAGGGGAGAACTGAATCGTCCTCCGCTTACTATGAGGGAGGTACAAGACTGCAATCTTGCGTTTGAGCAAATATTGCTTTGAAATGAGAGGCCAGCACTCGTCGATGGTCGCATTGAGTTTGTTGGGAACAGGATAATGACCGGGGTGGATGATCGAGACCACCCGTCGCTATCCAGAACACATCTAGGCTACAACTGGCCGAAAGCATTGGCCTGCCAGTCGCCAGCCAATCGCCCGGCGCGCTGCAGCCTCTCCATTTACGATGCAAAGTGTGATGCTGATCGTGAGCCGTGCAGAGGTTGTGCCAGAACGTACGCCTTTTGATACGGCC
>Ga0118677_10005773_pt1 | contig 21436 bp, 12 predicted proteins | sample AliMusrvi5mmetaG_FD_86154 | JGI IMG/M metagenome (GOLD analysis project Ga0118677, IMG submission 86154)
GGATTGGTCCGGCTCGTCCTCACAGAAGTTGTTAGAAACCGCGGGCTTCCCGCTGCCCGACATCCCGCCCTGCTCGGCGATGTTGCTGGAGATCGGCCATTGAGCGCCCTCCCTGTAGCGGCGCTCTATGAGCGTCGATGCGCATGAAGCGCCGGTTCGTCACTGCATTGGCCACGCAGAAGCCACGCATCGCCGACGACGGTCACAGACCGCCGCTACAGGAACCACACATTCGCTACGACGGTCACAGACCGCCGCTACAGGGCGGAGCCGGCAATCTTACGGCCGGGTCCCGATCCCTAACAGCGTCTGGAAATGCGGGGCGGCGGCTTCGCGGTCGGCGACGAGGGTTTCGACGGCATGGAACCCGGCCTTTTCCAACATCGCGGCCAGGCCGCTTTCGGAAAAGCCGAGCCAGCGGTCGGCGTAGAGTTCGCGGGCTTCCTCGAACTGGTGGTGGACTAGGTCAAGCACGATCAGGCGGCCGCCCGGTTTGAGGATGCGGAAGGCGGCGTCGAGCGTCCGCTGCGGGTTTTGCGCGTGATGCAGAGCTTGGCTGAGAATGGCGAGATCCAGCGATTGGCCGGGGATCGGCGGGTCCTCGATATCGCCGAGCCGGTATTCCAGGTTGGTCAGGCCATTGCGTTGGGCGAGCGCTTGGCCAAACTCCACCATCTTGGGCGACAAATCCACGGCGATGACCTGTTCGGCGCGTTGCGCGAGGAGCTGGGCCAAGGTGCCTTCGCCAGCACCGAGGTCGGCGACGACCCGGTAATCGAGCACCTTGAGCAGGGCCTCGGCCAGCGCCTTCCACGAGCGACCAGGCACGTAGTCCTTGCCGAAACGACCGGCCAACTCGTCGAAATAGGCGCGGGCGCTGTCCCGGCGTTTTCCTAACAAATGCCGCAGCGCGGCCTTGTCCGCGGCGACTTCCGGCACTTCCTCGGCCGCCAATTGGGCGACTTCCATCAGGTCCCGGGCAGCGGTGCCGGAGTACATGTTGTTTTTCCCGCTGCGTTCGTCGGTCACCAGGCCGGCCGTTTTGAGCTGGGAAAGCTGGGTGGAGATCCGGCTTTGGCCCATGCCCAGGATCTCCTGCAGCTCCGCCACCGACAGCGCTTCGCCGCCCACCAACATCAAAATCCGCAGCCGTGTGGGGTCCGACAACAATTTCAGTGATTTCAGCATTGACGCCATGGCCAACCCGTTATATCCACGTATCACGATTTGACGATACGAAAATTGAAAAACACATGAGCACCTACATTTTTTCCTCCGAGTCCGTTGGCGAAGGCCATCCTGACAAAGTTTGCGACACCATTTCCGACGCCATCCTGGATGCCTGCCTGACGGTGGATCCGAAGAGCCGCGTCGCCTGCGAAACGTTTGTGAAAAGCAACATGGTCGTGGTCGGCGGCGAGATCACCATCCCGAAGATCGGCCAGAAACCGATCGGTTCGGTGATCAACATCGAGAAGGTCATCCGTGACGCCGTGCGCGGCATCGGCTACACCAACGATGACGACGTGTTCCATGCCGACCGGATTTTCATCAACAACTATCTGACGTCGCAATCGCCGGACATCGCCCAAGGCGTGGACGCGAAAAAGGCGGAAGGGAAAAAACATGCCGAGCAAGGAGCGGGGGATCAGGGGATCATGTTCGGATATGCCTGTGACGAGACGCCGGAGCTGATGCCCGCGCCAATCATGTTCGCGCACCGCCTCGGTCGCGAACTCACCCGCATCCGCAAGGCCGGCAAACTCGCCAAATGGTTGAGACCCGACGCGAAATCGCAGGTGGCTGTGGAGTATGTCGATGGCAAGCCGACCCGGATCGTCAATGTGGTCATCTCCACCCAGCACGCGGCGGACGTGTCGCATGCCACGATCGAGAAATTCTGCATCGAGCAGGTGATCAAGAAAGTGCTGCCCAAGGCGCTGCTTACCAAGAATACCCAGTATCTGATCAACCCGACCGGTAAGTTCGTGGTCGGCGGCCCACAAGGGGACTCCGGTCTTACGGGGCGCAAGATCATCGTCGATACCTACGGCGGCATGGGCCGTCACGGCGGCGGGGCATTCTCCGGCAAGGACCCGTCGAAAGTTGATCGCTCGGCCGCGTATATGGGCCGCTGGGTCGCCAAAAACGTGGTGGCCGCCGGCCTCGCCACCAAGTGCGAGGTGCAGTTCGCCTACGCGATCGGCCACCCGCAACCGCTGAGCGTCCATGTCGATACCTTCGGCACCGGCATCGCTTCCGACGAGAAAATCCTGGCCGCCATCCTCAAGGTGTTTTCCTTCAAGCCCGCCGACATCGTGCATCAACTCAAACTGCTGCGCCCGATCTACTCGAAAACCACCAACTACGGCCACTTCGGCAAAGCCGACCCCGAACTCACGTGGGAAACCACCAGCAAGACCGCAGCGCTCAAGAAAGCGGTGGGCTGAAGCCATTAGACGCAAGACACAAGACTTCAAGACGCAAGAGAAGAAATCGCCATGCCTTTGCATCACTTTGAAGATTTGGAAGTTTGGAAACGAAGCTCGCGTTTGGCGGTTTCCATCCTTGAGCTGATAGATCCAGTGAAACTATATGCTTTGCGGGATCAGATGGCCCGCAGTTGCATTTCGGTTCCTTCAAACATTGCAGAAGGGGCTGAGCGTGAAAGTGATCGCGAATTCCGGCGTTTCCTTGCCATTGCCAAAGGTTCCGCGGGTGAACTCCGCACCCAACTTTACATCGGGATTCGAGCGGGGGTATTCGATGCGGATACGGCCGCTCCCCTTATTCAGGAAGCCAAGGAAGTCTCCTCCATGATCGAAGGACTCCGCAAACGCCTTGGTGGTGGCGGAATCTTAAGCGCGTTGCTCTCTTTCTTCTTCTGATTCTTCTCTTGCGTCTTGCGTCTTCAAGTCTTGCGTCTTCACCTCACTTACCCATTCAACAATCCACACCCCACCACACCACACCATGCCCGACTACAAAGTCCGCGACATCACCCTGGCCGAGTTCGGTCGCAAGGAAATCGAAATCGCCGAACACGAAATGCCCGGTCTGATGGCCACCCGCGCGAAGTACGGCCCGCAGAAGCCGCTGCAGGGAGTGCGCGTCATGGGATCATTGCACATGACGATCCAGACCGCAGTTCTGATAGAAACGCTGGCCGAACTTGGTGCGGAGGTCCGCTGGGTTTCGTGCAACATTTTCTCGACCCAGGATCACGCGGCGGCGGCGATCGCCGCGAGCGGGGTTCCGGTGTTCGCATGGAAGGGTGAAACGCTTGAGGAATATTGGTGGTGCACCTGGCAGGCCTTGGTGAATCCGCAGGGACTCGGGCCGCAACTCATCGTCGATGACGGTGGTGACGCCACACTGCTCATTCACAAGGGTTATGAAATGGAGAACGGATCCGCTTGGATCGGGACACCATCCGGCAGTCATGAGGAACAAGTGATCAAGGATCTGCTCAAGGACATCCAGGTCAAACAACCCGGGATTTTCCACGCGATTGTGAAAGAGTGGAAGGGCGTGTCCGAGGAAACCACCACCGGCGTCCACCGGCTCTATCAAATGGCCAAGGCCGGCACGCTGTTGGTGCCCGCCATCAATGTGAACGACTCGGTGACCAAGTCGAAGTTCGACAACCTCTACGGTTGCCGCGAATCGCTGGTGGACGGCATCAAGCGCGCCACCGACGTGATGATTTCCGGCAAGGTGGGTGTGGTCTGCGGCTACGGCGATGTCGGCAAGGGCTGCGCCCAGGCATTGCGCAGCCAGGGCGCGCAGGTCGTCGTCACCGAAGTGGATCCGATCTGCGCGTTGCAGGCGGCCATGGAAGGGTTCCGCGTGCTGACCGTGGAGGACACGCTCGGCTGGGGCGACATCTATGTCACCACCACCGGCAACCGCGACATCATCCGGCTCGAGCACATGACGAAGATGAAGGACCAGGCGATTGTCTGCAACATCGGCCACTTCGACAACGAGATCCAGATCGACAAGCTCAACAACGCGCCCGGTGTGGTGCGCACCAACATCAAACCGCAGGTGGACAAATACACGTTCCCCGCAGGCAACTCGCTCTACATGCTGGCGGAAGGCCGGCTCGTCAACCTCGGCTGCGCCACCGGTCACCCGAGTTTCGTCATGTCCAACAGTTTCACCAACCAGACGCTCGCCCAGATCGAACTCTGGAAAAACAAGGATATCTATCAGGCGGGCGAGGTCAAGGTGCTGCCCAAACAACTCGACGAGGAAGTCGCCCGCCTGCACCTGGCCAAGATCGGCGTCAAGCTCACCACGCTCACTCCCGAGCAGGCCGATTACATCGGCGTGCCGGTGGAAGGACCGTACAAGGCCGATCATTACCGGTATTGAACAGATTCAAGTGGGGCACGGGCGGCTCGCCCGTGTCTTCATTCTTTACTTCATAGTGGGGCACGGGCGGCTCGCCCGTGTCTTCATGGAACTGTTCATTCCATGCACGGGCGAGCCGCCCGTGCCCCGCTTATTGCGTTGCTCTAATCCGGCAGGGCCCGCGCGGAACCGAACGCGGTGTACAAGGCCCAGGGCATCTTGTGTTTGCCGGAGACGACCACCGGTTTGACGTGCCACACATGTTCGCAGTACTCGCGGATTGAGCGGTCGGACGAGAATTTGCCCATGCGCGCGGTGTTGAGGATGGACATGCGGGTCCATGCCTGCGGGTCTTGCCACAGGTCGCCGACCTGCCTTTGGCAATCGATGTACGATTGATAGTCGGCTATGAGCATGAACGGGTCGTGCCATAACAGATTGTCCACGATCGGTTGGAAAAGAAACGTGTCGCCACCGGTCAGGGCACCGGATGCGATGAAGTCGAGCACTTCGCGGAGGGCCACGTTCTTTTCATAATAATCGCGGGGATGATATCCGTCGGCTTTCAGTTGTTGCACTTGCGCGGCGGTCAGGCCGAAGAGATGGAAATTTTCCGGGCCGACTTCCTCGCGGATTTCGACGTTGGCGCCGTCGAGCGTGCCGATGGTGAGCGCGCCGTTGAGCGAGAACTTCATGTTGCCCGTGCCGGACGCCTCCATGCCCGCAGTGGATATCTGTTCGGAGAGATCGGCTGCCGGATAGATATGTTGCGCGTTGCTGACATTGAAATCCGGAAAGAACGCCACCTTGAGGCGGTCGCGCACCGCAGGGTCATGGTTGACCACGTCGGCCACCGCATGGATCAGCTTGATGATGAGTTTGGCCATGAAGTATCCGGGCGCGGCCTTGCCGCCGAAGATAAACGTGCGGGGTGGGGGATCCGCCGTGGGATCGTGTTTGAGTTGCAGGTAGAGCGTGACGATGTGGAGCACGTTGAGGTGCTGGCGTTTGTACTCGTGCAGTCGCTTGGCCTGGATGTCGAACATTGACTCGGGATTCACCGTGATGCCGGTGCGCTGTTCGATGAGCGCTGCGAGATTGCGCTTGGCCGCGAGTTTCATCTTGTGCCATTGTTGTTGGAACTCTTCATCGTCGGCCAGCGGTTCGAGTTTGCGGAGGTGTTCGAGATCGCGCAGCCAATCATCACCGATGCGTTGGGAAATGAGCCGGGCCAGGGGCGGGTTGCTGACGGCGACGAAGCGGCGCGGGGTGACCCCGTTGGTGATATTGAGGAATTTTTCCGGCCACATTGCGGCGAAGTCGCGCATGACGGTTTCCATCAGCAACGTCGAGTGGAGGCGTGCCACACCGTTGACGTGGTGGCTGCCCACCGTGGCGAGATGCGCCATCCGGACATAGCGCTCGTCGCCTTCCTCGATCAGCGACAGATTGGCCAACCGCGCGTCGTCACCCGGATAGGCGACCCGCACCCCGGCCAGGAAACGGGCGTTGATTTCATAGATGATCTCCAGATGCCGCGGCAACAGTTTTCCTAACAGACTGACCTTCCATTTTTCCATCGCCTCTGGCAGCAGTGTGTGATTGGTATAGGAAAACGTGTGGGTCGTAACATGCCAGGCGGTATTCCAATCGAGCAGGTGGATGTCCACCAGCAGGCGCATCAGTTCGGCGATCGAGATGGCGGGATGAGTGTCGTTGAGTTGGATCGCCCATTTTTCATGGAAGCGCTCGAGCGGTCGGTCGAGCAGCAGGTGGATGCGGATCATGTCCTGGAGCGAGCAGGTGACGAAGAAGAACTGTTGTTGGAGGCGGAGGATCTTGCCTTGCAGCATCCCGTCGTTGGGATAGAGGACTTTGGTGATGTTTTCCGACTGCATCTTGGCCTCGACGGCGCGGTAGTAATCGCCGTGGTTGAAGGCGGCGAAATCGAACGACTCGGCAGCTTGGGCGCTCCACAGGCGCAAGCGGTTGCAGGTGCCGACGCGGTAGCCGAGGACGGGGGTGTCGAAGGCGGTGCCCTTGACCACGGTTTCCGACACCCAGTTGACGCGGAGGCGGTCGTGGTCGTCGGTCCAGGTTTCGGTGTGGCCGCCGAAATGGGCGTCGTAGGTGATTTCAGGGCGAGCTATTTCCCACGGGTTGCCGAATCTTAACCACTTATCGGTGCTTTCGACCTGCCAACCGTCCTTGATCAACTGGTCGAAGATGCCGAATTCGTAGCGGATGCCGTAGCCGACGGCCGGGATTTCGATGCTGGCCAGGGAATCGAGGTAACAAGACGCCAAGCGGCCGAGACCGCCATTGCCGAGGCCCGGTTCCTCCTCCTGGGCGGTCAGCTCGTCGAGATTCAGGCGGAGTTCCGCCATGGCCTCCCGGGTCACTTCGGTGAGGTTCAGATTGAGCAGGTTGTTGGCCAGATGCGGGCCGGGCAGAAACTCGGCCGAAAGGTACGCCACGACGCGGGCGTCATTCGCGGCGTAGGCTTCCAGCGTGCGGACGCCCTGCCGGAGGACGCGGTCGCGCACGGTCAGGGCGAGGGCGAAGTAGGCATCCTTGAGAGTTGCCCCCATGGGGACGCGACCGAGCGCACAGTAGAGGTTGTCGAGGAACGATTGTTTGATATCGGCGACGCTCAAGCCGGTGCGGACGCTGTCCGGGGGTGCGGCGTTGGCCAGGGGAGCGCATGGATTGGCGGTGTGTGGCATGGCGGGGAGGATTCGGTCGTGGTGTTGGTTCAGGCATCCTGCAAGGAATTCGTCAGGCGCTTGTGATCCGGCGTGACGGGCGGTGGAGGAATCATGCGGTGCCACGACCACACCATCAAAGCAGGAACGGGTGATCCCGTTTGACAAGCGGTTTTTTCGTTTCCGCCTGAAAAAGTTCCTTGACCGGATGGCATCCTATGAACGAGAGTGACATCGCAAAAAGAAGCAGCCCAGACGGAGGTCGGGTGGTTCGGGCACAGCTTGAAATCCCGCCCGGGTAAGGGATGATAATCATTGGAAATACAGATCATGAATACAAAATCCACTGGGGAAATCAGCAAGTGTGTGCGTATCTCCGCCGATGGAGTGTTCCTGCTGGGAGATCTGCAATTGCCGGAGGAATCGGGAGCGGTGGTGTTGTTCGCCTACAATTGCGGACGCAGCCAGAACAACCCGCGGAACCGTCATGTGGCACGGACCCTGCGTGAGAACGGGATTGGCACGATGTTGTGCGATTTGCTCACCGAGGAGGAAGAGGCCGAGGATGAGGTTTCGGAAAAATACCGGCACGACGCGGCATTCCTGACAAGGCGCCTGGATGCCGTGACCAAATGGGTGACCAAGGAGCCGGACACCAAGAGCTTGCGGATCGGATACTTCGGTGCCTGTTCCGGCGGGGCGGCGGTGATGCTGTCGGCGGCCAGGCTAGGCCACAAGGTGGGGGCCATCGTGACGCGTGGCGCACGTTTGGATCTGGCTGCCAAAGCCTTGCCGCGGGTGACCTGTCCGACCCTTCTGATTGTGGGTGAAAACGACACCGTGGGGATCGAACTGAACCGGGAAGCCTTGCCGCATTTCGGCGGCACGAAGGAATTGCATGTGGTTGACGGTGCCTCGCATCTGTTCGCGGAACCGGGAACCCTCGAAGCCATGGCTCACCTCAGCGCCGAGTGGTTCTGCCGCCACCTCGCGGGCGCTCCCCAACACGTGTGAATCCGTGGCGGCGCTTTGGACTGCGGCGAGCCATCGCCGCTTTTGAGCGGCCGACAAATTCACCCGGCACGTCTGAGCCTAAACAGGAAAATGGAATCGGTTCGCCAGGCAGCAGTTACCACTGATTATACTGATTATACTGATTTAACTGATTTCACTGAAAGAATCGGATTGGAAATATCAGTTAGGACGTTCACCTTCTGGGTGAACGGACACGGCGACATAACGGATTCAAAATCAGTATAATCACTGAAATCAGTGGTTCCCATTTTCCTTTGTAGTCTGAGTCCATGCTGCCGGGAAATGGGAGCGCGGTTCTTGCGATGGCGGAGTCTTCCGCCAAAGCGGTGAAGCGCACTTCACCGCAGTCCAAGGAACGCCACTTATTTCACCAAATGCGCGCCCTGCGACGGGCGGGATGCAAAGATCTGGGGTGTGATGCCGGTGGTCTTTTGGTATTCGGCGGCGAGGGTGGCGGCGATTTCCGAGGCTTTGCGGGATTCGCAGAGGGTGACGGTGGAGCCGCCGAAGCCGCCGCCGGTCATGCGGGCACCGATAACACCACCGGTGCGGCCGATGGTGCGGGCGATTTCCACCATGATGTCGAGTTCCTTGCAGGAAACCTCGAAGTCGTCGCGCAGGGAATCGTGGCTGGCCGCCATCAACGGGCCAAGCGCCTCGAAGTCGTTTTTGGCGAGGGCGGCGGCGGCGGCGATGGTGCGGGCGATTTCGCCGACGACATGACGGGCGCGGCGGTTGACGGGGTCGCCGAGTTGTTCCCAATGGTTTTCCACATCGGCCATGGTGACATCGCGCCACGACGGTTTGCGGAGCGTGACGAGTCCGTCTTCGGTGTGTTTGCGGCGGGCGGCGTAGCCGCCATCGGAGAGTTCGTGGTGAACCATGGTATTGGAAATCAGGACCGTGAGATCCGGGTTTTCAAAGGGGACCAATTCGGGTTCGCCGGATTGGCAGTCGATGAGCACCAGGCGGTTGGCCTTGCCGAAGGCGGAGGCGAATTGGTCCATGATGCCGCACGGGACATGGGCGAAATCGTGTTCCGCCTTTTGGCAGAGCAGCGCTTTTTCGCGGGTGTCGAGGCGGGTGTCCAACAACCCTTCGAGAAAGGTTGCGGTGGCACACTCGAGTGCTGCGGACGACGACAGCCCGGCACCGCCGGGGACGGACGACAGGATGAACGCATCGAATCCCGGGACGTGGTGGCCGCGATCCTGGAACCCGCGGATGACCCCGCGGAGGTAGTTCGACCACTTGGGCGTGCCGGTTTCCTGGGGTTGCGAGAGGTTCAGAGTCACGACTTCTGTGTAAACATTGTCGGTGAGGCGGGCTTCGGAAGTGCCGTTGGCGCAGCCGGCGATGACGATGTAGCGGTCGATGGCAAAGGGCATCACGAATCCATCGCAATAGTCGATATGCTCGCCGATCAGGTTGACGCGACCGGGTGCGGCGGCGGTGATGGTGGCCTTGGATTGGAGGCGGTTGAGCAGTCCTGTCGAAGCGTCGGCGACGAGGTCAGTGAGGTCCGGATTGATTTGGAGCATGGCTGGTTGCGGGTTAGTTAGGTTCGGTGGGAAGAGGGTGATCGAGGCGCCTGCGGTAGCTTTCGACAGCTTGGGTCCACGCCGTGTGGATGCCCTCCGCGGAGCGCAGCCACACCGCACGGTGCATCATCAGCATCGCGGGGGCAAGATAGAGTAGCTCGGAGAGTTCGTTTTTTGTCAGGCCGGAGGGTCCGGCGATGAGGCAGCGTTCCGCCAGCGACTCGTCGGCCTCGGTGAGTTCGGAGAATTCCAACAACGAAACGTGGACGCCGTTGACGTAGGGGTCGACCACTGCGGCGATGATTCCGCGGCGGCCTTCGACCGTGGCATCAAGAGCCGGATCGACGGCGGATTTCGCGGTGTTGGCGAGGCGGATGACCTCCGGTTGCTTGAGTTCCTCGGGGGTTGAGAGGATTTTGCGTTTGGCGAGTGCCTTGCCGTAACGGGCGCGGCTGGTTAGGACCGAAACCGGGACGGCGAGCAGAAGTCCCAGCAGGATGGGGGACATCCAAGCGGTGAATATGAGGTTGATTTTCAAGGCGACGACTGTCCAGAGGATGCCGAGCACGGTGGGAAAAGCATGGAAGCGGATGGCGACATGCCATGGTGTGCCGTCAGCCTGGCGGTTTTGGGTGCCCCAGGTGACGGTGCGGCCGAGCATGATGCTGAGGACCATCAGGGTGTGGGCGGCCATGATGCATGGGGCGAGCAGCATGGAGATGATGGTTTCCAGCAGGGCCCCGGCGAGCAGGCGCAATACTCCGCCGAAGGACCGGCGAAGGTGCCGGGTGAAAACCGCTCCAATGATGGCGAGAATCTTGGGCAGGAACAGCAATGCGAATATTATTCCCGTTAGAATCAGCATCTGGTTGGTGCCGTTGATGTGGAACCAGCGGTCGATATGATTCTCGAAGGGCAGTCGGCTCAGACCACTGGATTGGCGGTCCCAGGCGATCCAGGTGCTAAAGAGCAAAAACAGGAACCACAGCGGACTGCCAAGGTAGGCCATGATGCCCATGAACAGGTGCATGCGCACCGAGAACGGGAGCTTGCGGGCGAATATCAGCCACAGGTGTTGGAGGTTGCCTTGGCACCATCGGCGGTCGCGGATGAGGTGGTCCATCAACGTGGGCGGGGCTTCCTCGTAGGTGCCCTCGATGTCCCAGGCGAGCCAGACTTCCCAACCTTCCGCGACCATCAGCGCGGCTTCGACAAAATCGTGGCTGAGGATGCGGCCGCCAAACGGTTCACGGCCCGGCAGGGCCGGCAGCTCACAGAATTCGGAGAACGGCTTGAGACGGATCAGCGCGTTGTGTCCCCAATAACTGCCACCGCCGAGTTGCCAGTAGTTCAACCCGCGGACAAACAACGGCCCGTAAAGACTCATCGCGAACTGTTGGAGACGGGTGAAAATCGACGAGCCGCGGATCAGTTTCGGCGGGGTCTGCAAAATGCCGAGCCGTGGATAGGCTTCCATCACCCGGGCCATGGTCACGATATCCGGGCCGGCCATCAGGCTGTCGGCGTCGAGCACGAGCATGGCTTCGTAGCCGCCGCCCCAGGTGCGGACGAAATCGCCGATGTTGCCGGCCTTGCGGTTTTCATTGTTTTTACGACGTCTGTAGTAGATGCGGCCGAAGGCTTCGAGGTGGCGGCAGAGGTTGGTCCATGACGTTTCCTCCATCACCCACAGGTCGAGGTCCCGGGTGTCGCTGAGGATGAAAAAATCGAAGGATGCCAAGTGGCCGGTGGTTTCGAGCGAGCGATAGATCGCCTCGATGCGGGCGCAGACGCGGGTGCTGTCCTCGTTGTAAATCGGCATGACCACGGCGTGGCGTTTGGTCAGCGGGCCGGTGATTCCTTCGGCGAGTCGGGTGATGCGGTGGGCGTGTTTGCGGCCGGTGAGCATGGCCATGGCGCCGAACAGGGCGTGGAACGAGCCGAGCACCAGCAGTCCGTTGAGGAGCACGAAGATCGCCAGCAGCGGATAGTGGGCATTTTGGAAACCCATGCGCCAGAAGATTTCCGTGAGCCATAGGCTGGCGGCCACGTTGACCACCACCACGCTGCCGAAAAACAACGAACGCCTGAAAAACGAGCGGAACCGGTTGGAAAACGGTTTGCCAGTGGCGCGGGGTGATCGGGTGGGAGTTTCCATCAGTGGTAAAGAAAGAACCAGAGAATGAAGCCGATGATGGCCAACAGCGAACCGGTGAACAGGGTGCGCATGATCGGTTTGCGATCCATGGTTTCCCACCATTGCGCCGCACCACTGCCGATCGCATTGAGTTCGAGCACCTGGGGAACCATGGTCAAGGCGGCGAAGCGCGGCCCCGCCTCCAGGTAGGATTTGCTCATCGCCTCAACGAAGGCCGGCGGCCATGGTGCCGGAGTGAGAAACACGCCCTGCCACTTGTCAGGCATGCCCGCCAGCAGTAGCGCGAGCCGACCGCGCGCGGCGAGGCGGCGGTTTTCCAAGGGAATATCGAGCACGTCCTGGGTCCATTCGGCGATCTCCGAGAGGGCCTCCTCCATGGCGAGGAAGCGGGCGGGTTTGGTGGGTTCGTCGCTCCGTCTGGCCGAGGCCCGCCAGAGGATGCTGCGCACGAGTTCGGCAACCAGCAGGCGGTTGCGCAGGCGAAGAGCCTGGAGGTAGGCTTCGACGGCGGCGTAGGCCTCCTCCCACTCGTTGAGTTCCTCTTCGCTGAGCGGGCTCAGGGTATCTAGGGAATGACGCGGTGGACCCATGTTTCAGTGAGGAAGTTTTCGCCGCGTTTCAGACTGCACCGCAATTCGATGGGACCGATTTCCGAGAGTTTGGCCCCCTCCGTGGCGGGGGTAATCCGGAACGTGACCCGCCAGCGTTCTTCGGGCATCGGTTGCACCGAAACGTCCAGGATCTTGATTTTTTCGGCACCGGCACCGACCGGATTGACTTCGGCGGTGAGCGGAGTGTCGCTCGCCTGGCTGATCGAGTCGCCTGTGAACTCCACCATGATGGTGCGCTGTTCGGTTTTCGCGTCGCGGACGCCGCTGCGGGTGGCCACCACGTAGCCGCCGGAAACCGAAGGATTCGGGTCCATCGTCCAGCGTTGGCGGTAGGAGAATTCGACGCGGTCGCCGGCTTGTGGAATATGTGACGGTTCCCACATGGCCACCATGTTTTCGGACAGTTCGTTGGAGGTCGGAATTTCCATCAGGATGACGCGGCCCGCGCCCCAATCGTTGGTTGGCTCAACCCACAATGACGGCCGCAAGTGGTAATTCGCTTCGCCGTCCTCATAAGCTGCGAAGCGGCGGTCACGTTGCAGGAGTCCGAATCCGTCGCATTTATCCATTTTGAAAAAGCTTGCTTCGGGTTTGCCCGAATCATTGCTGAGCGGACGCCACAGGCGTTCGCCGTTGCCCATGCGGATCGACAGGCCGTCCGAATCGTGCGTTTCGGGGTGCCAGTTATCGAAGCGTCGGCGCGAGTTTTCGCCGAACCAGAACATGCTTGACATCGGGGCGATGCCGAGGCGTTGCACGGCACGGCGGGTGAACAGCACTGCCTGGACATCGACAATGGTTTCGTTGCCGGGATGAACGGAGAAGGCGTAGGCACCCACATAAGACGGACCGTCGAGCAGTGCGAAAAACTGGGCCTTGGTGTCGTCCGCATCGGGTTTGCGCAGCCAGAATTCGCGGAAGGTGGGGAACTCCTCGGTCACGTCGTCGATGCCGGTATCCACCGCGAGGCCGCGCGACGAGATCCCGTAGCGCTGGTTTTTTCCCAAGGCCCGCCAGTAATTGGCACCTTGGAACGAGATCAATTCATCGAAATTTCCAGGGGAGTTGAGCGGCGCGAGCAGGCGGAACCCGGAGAATCCTCCATCCGGTGGCAGTTCGCCGTGTTTTTGGACCAGCGGGCCGTAGTTGAAATACGCCTCGGCCAGGCGGATTTGCTGCTGGTGGGTGCTGGTGAATTCATTGAGGGTCACCGGGTCGCGGAAGCGGTAGCCGGGATGGAAAAACATTGCCCGGAACGGCAAATTGTCGGTGGCCCACAGCGCTTGGTTCGGGTTGAAACGAATGTCCTGGTACTGCTCGGTGGTCAGGTTGCTCATCCATGCGGGAAGATTGTCGCGGTTGGGCGCGACGTAGGGCTTGTTCGCCAAGTCCCTTGCCCGGCTTTGGATGCTTTCAAAACCGACCTTTTCGCGTTCCCAGGTTTGACTGAAAGCGGAACTGGTGAGGGCGACGCACGCGATGAGTGTGAAGATCCTTGGCACAGCAGGTTTCATAGGGCGGATCCACCGGGCCCGTCAAGATTGGCGATACGGAAATCTTTCAATAATCGCAGGCGGATCGCGGATCTGGCCCCCGCCACCGAGATTGGCCGGATGATCCTGGTCTTGCCAGCGCCCGGAAGATCCCTACCTTCGCCGCCGTGAGCGATGAGTTTGCTGTTTCTCCGCCCCGCGCATGGGCGGAGGTTGATCTCGCGGCACTGAGGAATAACCTCGGCGTCGCCCGGGCGGCTGCTGGCGTGGACCTCATGGCGGTGGTCAAAGCCGGCGCCTACGGCCACGGCATGGAACAGGTCACCAAGGCCCTGGCTGGTGAGAATATCGCGTTTTTCGGGGTCGCCAATGTCGGCGAGGCCCGCCGGATCCGCCATGCCGGCGTAACCACCCCCATCTATTTGTTAGGGGCCACCTGGGCTGGCGAGCGCGAGGAAATCGTCGCCCGTGAGTGGACTCCCTGCCTGTCCACCCTGGAGGAGGCAGACCATTTCAACCGCCTGGCGCAGGTCGCGGGGAAACCACTCGCGGTCCATTTGGCCGTGGATACGGGTATGGGACGTGGCGGTTTCCTGCAGGCCGATCTAGCGGAAATCATGACCTCTCTGCGGCGCATGTCCTGGCTCGAAATCGAGGGGGTCGGCTCGCATTTGCCGGCGGCCGATGAGGATCCGGAGTTCACCTGCGGGCAAATCGCCCGCTACGGCGCGATCCTCGACGAACTCGGTGGGGTGGCACGTTTCAAATGGCGCCACCTGCTCAACAGCGCGGGACTGCTCGCCTACGACCGCTCGATCTGCAACCTTGCCCGCCCCGGACTCATGCTTTACGGGGTGTCGCCGGTGCCCGCCTATCAGGACCGACTCGCCACGGTCATGACGCTCAAATCGCGGGTCACGCTCGTTCGCACGCTGCCCGCAGGTCACGGCGTTTCCTACGGTCGCCAATTCGTCACCACCCGGTCCACCCGCGTGGCCACCATCGGCATCGGTTATGGCGACGGCTATCCGCGCCATGTTTCCGGCAAGGACGCCCAAGTCTGGATCAACGGTCGCCGCTGTCCCATCCTCGGCCGCGTCACCATGGACCAGATCATGGCCGATGTCTCCGCCGCCGGCAACGTCACGGAAGGCGACGAAGTGGAAATGTTCGGACCTCACATCCCGGTCGCCGAAATCGCCGCCAAAGCCGGCACTATCGCCTGGGAAATCCTCACCGGCATCACCCCGCGCGTGATGAGATGTTATCGCGAGGAAGCGTAGGGATATCCGCCTAGATGGATTCCAAGTGCCAGGCCGTGCTTTTTGGCATGGACTCCGCAGGAATTATCGAATGCTGTGCGTATCCTGCTATTTGTTGACGCCGAATTAAGGAAGAAGTAAAGAGTAATTTGTTTGAATTAGGACCCGTTTTCGCCCGCTAAATACGGAGATCCGTATCCCGTTTCCTCCTTTTACCCTTCCCTTCCAAGATGACAAACCCCGAGTCCGACAGGGGTTTGCCGAAATTCTCCCAACCCGAAGCCTGCCGATAGAAACCATTCATTCCCACCATGAACACGATCCCCTCCCAGAGTATCACCTTGAATCGCCGACGTTTCCGCTTAACCGCCAGCGCTCGCCTGCTGCCGGTGCTGCTGTTGATGTGCCTGCTGTTGCCCGCCACGGTAAGGGCCGGGTTCACCACGGTGAGCGACGGCAGCGGTGGGCTTGTCATCACCGGTTATAGCGGAACGGCACCCGACCCGCTGAACATTCCCGCGACCCTTGGCGGTCTGCATGTCACCAGCATCGGAGGCTATGCGCTATTCGGCAACACCGACTTCACCAGCGTGACATTCACCACGCCCTCGAACCTCACCCGCATCGGCATCGGTGCGTTCAACAACTGCGCCGGCTTGGTCAGCGTGACGATTCCCGCCAGCGTCACCAGCATCGACGACTACGCCTTCAGCAATTGCGGCAGCCTGACAGCCGCGAATATTGTTGGTAACGTCGGCAACGGTACCAGCATCGGCGTCGAGGCGTTCTATGGCTGCAATCTACTGGCCAGCCTCACCCTGGGAAGCGGCGTCACCAGCATTGGGGACCAGGCATTCATCATGTGTGGCGGACTGACAAGTGTCGCCCTCCCCGACAGCACGACCCGCATCGGGCAATTCGCGTTCGGTTACTGCGGTAATCTGACCCACCTCACCCTCGGCAGCGGGCTGACCAGCATCGGGGACTACGCGTTCTACTGCTGCTACCCATTGACCAGCGTGGTCATTCCCGCCAATGTCACCTACCTCGGCAGCTATGCGTTCGATTGGTGCTGGAACCTGAGCGGCGCGTTCTTTCTGGGCAATGCCCCCGGCGGCAACACGGCAGTGTTCGGCGGCGACAACAACGTGCGCGCCTATTACCATGCGGACAAAACGGGCTGGCTTGCCACCTATGACGCCATTCCGACAGCACCCTTCACCGATTTCACCTTCACGACCGACGGGTTCAGCGTGACCATCACCGGGTATGTCGGTTCAGGCGGCACGGTGACCATTCCCACCACGATCAACGGCCAAGCGGTCACCGCAATCGGTGACAACGCGTTTGCCGGCAACACCGGCATCTCCCACTTGTCCTTCGCCAGCCTCACCAACGTCACCAGCATCGGCAACAACGCGTTCGCCGGCTGCACCGGTCTGATCAGCGTGTCCATCCCTGGCAGCGTCAGCTCCATTGGAAGTTATGTGTTCAACGGTTGCACCAGCCTGGCCAGCGTCACCCTGGCCAGCGGTGTCATCGGCATTGGTGACCACGAGTTCCAAAACTGCACCAGCCTGGCCATGGTCAACGTCCCCGCCAGCGTCAGCGATGTTTATGACTCCGCGTTCAAGGGATGCTCCGGGCTGACGGCTGTTTTCTTCGGGGGTGATGCTCCCAGCCTGCATGGCGCATTGTTCTTTAACGGTGATGCCCAGGCGACCGCCTATTACCATGCGGGTGCGGCGGGATGGACTTCCACCTATGGCGGCATTCCAGCGGTGGAATTGCCGCCATTGAACTACACCTCCGACGGCCATGGCGGCTATACCATCACCGGCTATGCCGGTGCCGGCGGTCCCTTGCACATCCCTCCTTTCATCGATGGCCTGCCGGTCACCGGCATCGCACCGTATGCGTTTTCCGCCGTTACTTCCATCACCAGCATCACCATCCCCTTCGGGGTCACCAGCATCGGCAGCAATGCGTTCGTCAATTGCACCGGCTTGAACGGAGATCTGACGATTCCCGGCAGCGTTACCACTATCGGAGTGCAGGCGTTTCAGCAATGTGTCGGGTTGACCAGCCTCACCATCGGCAGCGGCGTTACCAGTATCGGGGCTTACGCCTTCACCAATTGCGTTGGTTTGACCGGCAATGTCACTATTCCCGCCAGCGTCACGAGTATCGGGGATTCGGCGTTCTACGGCTGTGCCGGGCTGTCCGGCCTGAGTATCCTTGGCAACGTCGCCAGTGGCACCAGCATCGGGACCGAGGCATTCTATAGCTGTTACGGGCTGACCAGCCTCACTCTCGGCAACGGTGTCAGCAGCATCAGTGATTGGGCGTTCTATGACTGTGCCGGATTGTCCAGCGTCTCGATACCCAACAGCACGACCCACATCGGCAACGACGCGTTCTATAATTGCCTTGGCCTGACCAGTCTGACACTCACCCCGCTCTCGACCCTTGCCACCATTGGGAATGAGGCGTTCTATGAATGCCCCTCGCTGAGCAGCGCGGTGATCCCGGCCAGCGTCACCAGCATCGGGGATCGCGCGTTTTCCTACTGCACGCTGAGAAGCGTCTTTTTTCTGGGCAACGCTCCCGCTCCCGGCAGCAATACGACCGTGTTCCAAGGCAATACCGGCACGATCGCCTATTACCATGCGGGCAAATCCGGTTGGGGTCCCACCTATGACGGTGTTCCCACGGCTTTGTTTTCCGATTTCACCTTCACGTCCACCGGTTACAGCGCCAGCATCACCGGTTACGTCGGTTCCGCCAGCGTGGTGCATATTCCCGCCACCCTCAACAGCCTGCCGGTCACCGCGATCGCGGCCAACGCCTTCGAGGGCATCACCGGCATGACCAGCGTCATCTTTGACGCTCCCACCAACGTCACCAGCATCGGCGATGATGCGTTCCATGGCTGCACCGGGCTGACCCAGGTCTCGTTTGCCTACGGACTCACCAGCATCGGCGACCATGCCTTCGCGGGTTGCACCGGCCTGACCGTAGTCGCTATCCCCGTCGGCGTCAGCAGCATCGGCAACGGGGCGTTCGCGGGCTGCACCGGTTTGCCCGGAGTGACGATTCCCTACAGCGTCAGCAGTCTTGGCAGCGGCGTGTTCGCGGATTGTGGACCGGGTTTCATTGATGCGATCTTCTATGGTGATCCCCCGCCCACCAATGATGGAACCGCGTTTGCCGGCGATCCAAACGTCACCGTGTATTATCAACCGGGGGGTAATGGCTGGGGTGCCACCTTTGGCGGAGCCGTGGCGGAGGTGTTCCCATTCATCTACGGCCCTGACGGCACCGGCGGCATTTCCATTTTCAGCTATACCGGTTCCGGCGGTGCCGTTGCCATCCCTGCCACAATCGACAGCCTGCCGGTCACCACCATCAGGAACGATGCGTTCTATGCCTGTAGCAGCCTGACCAGCGTGACGTTTCCCGCAAGTCTTACCACCCTCGAGGACGCGGCCTTCCAACAATGCACCGGCCTGACCCAAGTGACATTTCCCGCAAGTGTCACCACCGTTGGTGGTAATGCGTTTTATCAATGCACCGGGTTGCAAAGCGTCACCATCGGCACCGGTGTCACCACTGTTGGCGATAATGCGTTCTATGGCTGTAGCAACCTGGCCAGCGTGAGTATCCTGGGCAATGTTGCCCACGGCACCAGCATCGGCAACTCCGCGTTCCTTTACTGCGGCGGCCTGACCAGCCTCACCCTCGGCAACGGGGTCTCCACCATTGGCAATGCCGCATTCTATTACTGCACCGCCCTGACCGGAGATTTGACCATCCCCGCCAGCGTCACCAGCATCGGCAGCCAGGCGTTCTCGCAATGCTCGAGCCTGTCCAGCGTGAATGTCCTTGGCAACGTCGCCAACGGCACCAGCATCGGGGACTCCGCGTTCTTCTATTGCTACTCAATGACCAGCGCCACGCTCGGCAACCATGTCACCAGCATCGGCAGCGACGCGTTCGGGAGTTGTTGGAACATGACCAGCTTCACCATGGGGACCGGTGTCACCAGCATCGGGACCTACGCGTTCTATGGCTGCAGCGCATTGGGCGGCAGTTTTTCCATTCCCGCCAGCGTCACCAGCATCAGCAGCAACGCGTTCGGTCTCTGCGGAGGGTTGACGGCGTTCGCAGTGGACGCTTTGAATCCTTCATATTCCAGCGACAGCCATGGGGTGCTGTTCGACAAACTCAAGAAGACGCTCATGGTTTGTCCGGAAAACTTGAGCGGTATCTATGCCATTCCCGCCGGTGTCACGAGCATCGCGGATTCCGCATTTTATGGCAGCCGCCTGGGCAGCATCACCATTCCCGCCGGCGTTATTAGCATCGGAATCTCCTCGTTCAGCGGTTGCAACAGTCTTTCCACCATCAACATCCCCGCGACTGTCACCACCATCGCCAGCGGCGCATTATCCGGGTGCAGCACGATGACATCGATCACAGTGGACACTGGCAATTCAACCTACAGCGGATCGGGCGGAACGCTTTACAATAAGACTCAGACCACGCTGATCCAGTGCCCCGGCGGATTTTCGGGCAGCTACCCCATTCCCGGAACCGTCATCATCATCGCGGACCATGCATTCGAGGCCTGTAGCCATCTGACCGGAGTCACCATCCCCACCAATGTCACGAGCATCGGGGCCTACGCGTTCCATGTATGCTACCGCCTGCTCGGGGTGACCATCCCTGACAGCGTCACCAGCATCGGGGACTCCGCGTTCTCAAACTGCCGCGGCCTGCTCAGCGTGTCACTTCCTAGCCACATTGCCACCATCGGCAACCAGGTGTTTTATGACTGCGAAAGCCTGACCAGCGTGGTGATTCCCGACAGTGTCACCAGCATCGGGCCCTATGCTTTCGGGAACTGCTCGGTTCTGAATAGTGTCACTCTCGGCACGGGTGTCACCAGTATCGCGAACTATGCATTCTATTACTGCCCCAAGCTGACCAGCGTGACGATTCCGGATAGAGTCACCAGCATCGGCAACCAGGCGTTCTTTTACTGCACCACCCTGGCCAAAGCGAAGTTCGCGGGCAACGCGCCGACGATGGGATCGAGTGTTTTCGGTATGGCCGCCGCCAATTTCGAGGTGGATTACTACTCGAATGCGACCGGTTTCACCACGCCCACCTGGGATGGCTACAAGTCGGTCGCGGAAGCACCCGGATCCAGCATCCAGACCTGGTTGACATCGAAGGGCAAAACCGGCGCCAGCCTGTCAACCCCAGTGGCCAGTCTCGGCGGAATCAGCCTGCTGATGACCTACGCGCTCAATCTGGACCCGAATACGAGCCAGGCTTCCAGTTTGCCCAAAGCGGTGGTGACGGGCGGGCTGTTGAGCTACACCTTCTACTCGTCGAGTCCGGATATCACCTACAGCGTGGAAGCCAGCGCCAATCTGGCAACCTGGACCACCACGGGCGTTACCGTAACCTCGAATGGCGACGGCACCAGCACCGCGACGGTTCCACTGACCAGCCCCCTGAAATACTTCAGGCTGAAGGCGACACTCTGATGCGGGATGGCACGGCTACGGACCAACAAATCCGCTGGTCCTCACGGTGACCACAGCGGTGTCAGGAACTCCACATACCAGGCCCACAACTGCCAGCCGCCTAACAGCCAGATGGTGGCGGCCATGGCGAGGAACGGCCCGAACGGCAGTTGTTTACCAAAGCCGATCCGCCCGATGAGTGCGGCGATAAGCGCCAGCAACGAGGCCCCGAACAGCGAGAACAACACCCCGCTCCAACCGAAGAACGCGCCGAGCATGCCTAACAAGTGCACATCGCCGCTGCCCATCGCCTCGCGCGGAATCACCGCGGACGTGGCGCTGCCGGCCAGCGATTTCATTTTCGCGAGGTGGCGCTTCGTGCCATCGGGCAATTCGATCTCCACTTCGCGGATGACCAGTTTCCCTCCGCCCACGGATTCGCCGTCCACCAGGATGTCGGTGGCTTCCACCAGTAATCTATCGGTTTTCCGGCAGAAAATGTCCCACCACGGGATTTCCTCGCCATCGATCACGAAACACATCGGGTCCTGATCGCCCTCCGGTTCCTTCAGGTGCCAGGCGACGGGTTGGTCGAACTTCAATGCCTTTTTGCCGAAGGCCAGCTTGCCCAACTCCACCACCAGCCACAGGCCGACGAATCCCGCCACCCAGCCGATCGCGCCGTGGCCCAGGCCGCTGAGCCAACCGCCGTCCGCCGTGCCGCCCAGCCCCGGC
>Ga0118677_10005774_pt1 | contig 21435 bp, 21 predicted proteins | sample AliMusrvi5mmetaG_FD_86154 | JGI IMG/M metagenome (GOLD analysis project Ga0118677, IMG submission 86154)
CGGCGGCGTCTTCGTCGCGAACAATGCCAAAATGTGGTTCCGGCTTGCAGCAGAGGGCAAGCCCCCCGAGCAGACCGCCGAGCACGGCCCCAATCGCCCGGGTGTTGGCAATGGCCCCTTCGATCTTGAACCCCAGATAGGTTCCCATGATGCAAAAGCCGGAGAACACCAGATAGCAGACCAGCTTGTCGGGCAGGCGCACGGTCACCTGCATCAGCGGCGCAAACAGCGGCGTCTTGCTCAGCAGATACGCCACTACCAGATATACGCACATCTGCTGCATCAGCTCGCCGATCAGGGCGAGGTGGTTGATCTGCTCAAACATCGGCAGTCAGTGCCCGAAGGCGCTATCGCTGGGCCGCTGCTTGTAAAACACCATGGACTGCTCCGCCTGCGCCAGCTGTTCCTTGGTCTGGCGCGCAATGGCCGTCTTCGCCCGTCCGACCACATGCATTTCGCAGGGCTTGCAATCAAAACGCAGGGTAAGTTTCTCTTTGCCGTTGATGAGTTGCAGCGGTTCGGCCTTGACCTGACCTTGCACGCCGGTCACGCCCTTGGCCTGCTTGGGGCACAGGCTGAGCGAAAAGCGTACGCAATGCTTGGTGATCATCAGGCTGACCTCGCCCAGCTCCTTCATCGCCTCGTATGCCGGGGCAATCACCTGGACGCCATGCTTGGCGTAGAAGCGATGCGCGGCTTCATTGAACACATTGCCGAGGTAACTCAGTGAGTCTTCTGGGAAAGGGGCGGGTGGCTCCACGGGTAAGGCGCGGGGCAGCCGGGTGAAGGCCTTGGCACGCGCCGACTCCAGCGATTCCACCGCCTCACGCCGCAACGCATTGAGCGCGGAGGCGGGCACAAACCAGGGCTGGCTGAAGTTCACCGCCACGTCCAGCGCCTGAAAAATGGTGTTTCCCAGGCGGCCGAGTTGTTCGCGCAAGGATTCCAGCGAGGCGTCGCTGTCCTTGGAAAGCTGGCGCTGCAGCGTACCGTGGGCTTTTGCGCTGTGGCCGTCTTCGTCGGTCAGCGTCAACGCCATGCCACGCTCGGTTTCATCCAGTGCCAGCCAGACACCAATGCGGCGGTCGCTGGATTTCTTCTCCAGCGTGCGCGTCCACTCCACATCGCGGTTGCGGTTGACCTGCGTACCCTTGCGTAAATCCTTCAGGCCCGCTACTGCATCCTTGGGGAAAATACGCCACTTGCCCTTGGCCGCACTCTGTACCTCGGAGCGGTTCACCGCCAGGCCCACCAGTTCTTTTTGCAGGTCGTAATAGCAAAGCCCGTCGCCGTTGTGCAGGCTGACGCTCTTGTCGTCGAGTTGCAGCTCCACCCAGTTCGGACCGACCTGGGTTACATAGCCTATGGGTTGGCCCGGATTTTTTGGGCTGTCGAAGGCGCCAATGGTGTCCGATCGGCCATTGACAAAGTAGTCAGTGAACTCGCGGTTAAAGTTCTGGTCCGGGTCTGGCGTGAAGCTGAAGCTGGTGGTTCCGCTGCTGGAGCGTGCCAAGGGTTGGTCGGAGGACTGGCGCTCTTCGATCAGAACGTCGAGCAGCTTGCGGTAATGCGCCGTGATGTTTTTCACATAGCCCATGTCCTTGTAGCGGCCCTCGATCTTGAAGCTGCGCACCCCGGCATCCACCAGCGCGGCCAGGTTCTGGCTCTGGTTGTTGTCCTTCATGCTGAGCACGTGTTTGTCGTGCGCCACAAACCGGCCCTTGGAATCCACCACCTGATAAGGCAGGCGACACGCCTGGTTGCATTCGCCCCGGTTGGCGCTGCGCCCGGTGTGTGCGGCGCTGATGTAGCACTGACCGCTATAGGCCACGCAGAGCGCGCCGTGCACAAAGAATTCCAGCGAACAGCGCTCGGCATCGGTTGCTGCGCGGATGGCCGCAATCTCGCGCAGGTTCAGTTCGCGCGCCAGCACGATTTGCGACAGCCCCACGTCCTGCAGAAAGCGTGCCTTCTCGGGGGTGCGGATATCGGTCTGGGTACTGGCATGCAGTTGGATAGGCGGCAGGTCGATTTCCAGCAGGCCCATGTCCTGAATGATCAGCGCGTCCACGCCGGCGTTATAGAGTTGCCAGGCGAGTTTGCGTGCGCCCTCGAGTTCGTCGTCACGTAGGATGGTGTTCAGGGTGACGAAGATGCGGCTATTGAAGCGGTGCGCGAATGTGGCCAGTTCGGCAATATCCGAGACGCTGTTGTCGGCGCTCGATCGTGCGCCAAAAGATGGGCCACCGATATACACGGCATCGGCGCCATGCCTGACGGCCTCCAGGCCGATCTCCAAGCTGCGCGCCGGAGCGAGTAATTCCAGTTGGTAATTCTGCAAGGACATGGCCGCATTATCCCCGCCAATAAAAAACGCGGCCAAGGCCGCGTTTTTTGAGTGAGCGTTAAACCCGCTTATTCGATCTTGGCCTTGGCGCGCAGTTCTTCCTGGTACTTGGAGATTTTTTGCTGCGACAGTTGCTGGGAAATTTGCGGCTTGACATCTTCAAACTTCGGCAACTGGGCATCGCGCACATCGTCCAAGCGGATGATGTGGTAGCCAAACTGGCTCTTCACGGGGGAGTCAGTCATCTTGCCCTTTTGCAGGCCGGTCAACGCTGCGGAAAATTCCTTCACGTAGTTGCCGGGGTTGGCCCAGTCCAGATCGCCACCCTTGGCACCCGAACCTGGGTCCTTGGAAAACTTCTTGGCCAGGTCTTCAAACTTAGCGCCCTTTTTGATCTTGGCAATGATGTCATTGGCTTCGGATTCTTTTTCCACCAGGATATGGCGGGCCTTGTATTCCTTGCCGGCGTTGGTGGCGGCAAATTTGTCGTACTCTGCCTTGATATCGGCATCGGTCACCGGGTTGCTCTTCTGGTACTCCGTGAACAGTTCGCGGATCAGGATCGACTGCTTGGTCAACTCGACCTGGTTCTTAAAGTCTTCTGTGGCGTCCAGGCCCTTGTTATGGGCTTCCTGGGCAAAAATTTCGCGGGCGATGACTTCGTCCTTCAACTGGCCCTGCATTTCGGGTGTGATCTGACGGCCGGAGCGAGCCACTTGCTGTGCCAGCGCTTCTACGCGGTCCTTGGAGACTGCCACGCCATTGACGATGGCCACGTTCTGGGCCAGAGCGGCGCCAGACAGGGCGCCCAGGCAGGCCGCTACGGTCAGGGCAGACAAGATTTGCTTTTTCATTCGGTTTCCTTGTAATCAATCGAGGGTTTCAATGGCCAGGGCATGCACGCCATTGGCCATAAATTCTTGCAGTGCATCATACACAAGGCGATGACGCGCCACCCGGGCCTTGCCGGTAAATAAAGGTGAAGCAATGCGCACCCGGAAATGCGTGCCATGACCGGCATCACCGGCACCGGCATGGCCGGCATGCTGCGCACTTTCGTCCAGCACTTCCAGTATGTGGGGCGCAAGGCTTTGCTGCAACCGCTCTTGCAAGGCCAGCGCCGTCGGCACGGCGCTCATTGCGAGGCTCCGTCTTCGGGTGCATCCTGGCCCTTGAGATAGGGGGCAATATAGAAGCCCTGCGCGATCAAGAACGTGAGCGGGAATACATAACCCCAGACCTTGAAGCTGACCCAGTCCGCCGTGCTGTAGTAAAGAACAACATAGGCGTTGCTGGCGGCCATAAAAAGGGTGTAAAAAATCCAAGCGATATTGAGCCTATGCCACACGTTATCGGGCAATTCCAGCTGGGCCGACAGCATCAGTTTGAGGATGTTCTTGCGCATGCCCCACAGCGCAACGGCCATCGCAATGGCCATGGCAAGGTACAGCACCGTGGGTTTCCACTTGATGAAGCGTTCGTCATGCAAGACCAGCGTCAAGCCACCAAAGACCAGCACCAGACCCAAGGTGATCTTCTGCATGGTTTGCAGCTTCCCGTCCATCCGGTACACCAACAGCATCTGCAGCGCCGTGGCGGCCATTAGCACCGCCGTGCCGACGTAGATGTCGTAGAGCTTGAAGGCGCCGAAGAAGAACAGAAAGGGAAGAAAGTCGATAAGTGTTTTCATTCAGGCATGAAGTGTAACGAGGCCGAGTTCATGCAGTAGCGCAGGCCGGTAGGCGCCGGGCCATCTTCAAACACATGGCCCAGGTGCGCACCGCAGTCGGCGCAGTGGACCTCGGTGCGTTTCATCCACAGCACGCCGTCCACCTGGGTGGCCACCGCGTCCGCGCTAAGCGGCTGAAAGTAGCTGGGCCAGCCGCTGCCGGACTCGTATTTGGCCTCGGAAGAAAACAGGGGCTTGTCGCAGCAGATGCAGCGGTAAATGCCCGCGGCCTTGTTACTCTCCAGGCGGCCGGTGTAGGCGCGTTCGGTGGCTTCGCGGCGCGTCACATCAAAGGCCAGGGCCTCGGCATTTTTGGTCTGGAGCAGGGCTTTCCACTCTTCAGCAGACTTTTCAATTTTGAAGGTCATGTGTGTCTCGAAAAAAGCGTGTTTCAGGAACTGCAGCTGATCGCTATGCCGCTGGCCCAATCGGGCGGGAAGCCGGCATAGGCTTCGTATTGTGAATGTTCGTCGAAGGGCGACTGCAAAACTTTCAGCAAATCCGCTATCACGCTGAAATCTTTTTGCTGCGCCGCGCGAATGGCCAGCTCACCCAGATGGTTGCGCAGCACATATTTGGGGTTGGCCCCCAGCATGCGCCGTGAGGCCAGGCCGCGTGATTCCGGCGGATGCAGCTGCGCAAAGCGCGCCAGCCAGGCATCGATAGCGGCCCGGTCCAAGAACAAATCGCGTACCGAGCTATCTGTCGCATCCTGCGCTGCCACCCAGTGGCTCAGGCGGCGCCAGAAGATGGTGAAGTCCACGGCGTCGACCGCCAGCAGGTTGCGAATGTCCTGCACCAGCGCGTCGGGTGCCGCTTGTCCGGCAGGCAGGCCGAGCTTGGCGCCAAAGCGCAGGGCCAAGGCCTGCGGAAAGTGGGTCTGGAATCCATCGAGTGCGGCAACGGCCTCGTCCTGGTCCTGGATCAGTGGCAGCAGGGCCTGGCCCAGGCAATACAGGTTCCAATAGGCCACCTGTGGCTGTTGGTCAAAGGCATAGCGCCCCTGGTTGTCGGAATGGTTGCAAATGTGGCCGGGCGCATAGGCGTCCAGAAACTGGAACGGCCCGTAGTCCATGGTCAGACCCAGAATGCTCATGTTGTCGGTGTTCATCACGCCGTGGCAAAAGCCCGTTGATTGCCAGTGCGCCACCATCTCGGCGCTGCGCTCGGTCACTGCCGCTAGCAATGCGGCATAGGGATTGTTCGCAAAGTCCGTGCTATCGCCGCAGTCCGGATAAAAGCGCTCTATCACATGGTCGGCCAGGGTCTTGAGCTGCTCATGCTGCTGTTTGAAACTGAAGTGCTCGAAATGGCCGAAGCGGATGAAGCTGGGCGCCAAGCGCGTGACGACGGCAGCGGTTTCCAGGGTTTCGCGGCGCACCGGCGCGTCCGAACCCGTCACGCATAAGGCGCGGGTGCTAGGTATGTGCAAACCATGCATGGCCTCGCTGCATAAAAATTCCCGGATGCTGCTGCGCAGCACGGCGCGGCCATCGCCCCGGCGCGAAAACGCGGTCGGCCCCGCTCCCTTGAGCTGCCATTCCTGGCCCAGTGCCTCCCCCAGCAGGATGGCGCGGCCGTCGCCCAATTGACCGGCCCAAACACCGAACTGGTGGCCGCTGTAGACCGAAGACGAGGGCTTCGTGCCGGGCAGCACGTCATTGCCGCTCAGGGCTTGCAGCCAGGCGTCGGACGCCATCCACTCAGGCTCCAGGCCCAGTTCGGCCGCCAGTTTGGCACTCTGGCCCACCCAATAGGGAGTGGCCAAAGGGGTAGGCAGCGTGGGCATGGAAAAGTGCGCGCCCAGGGCAGAAAAGCGGTGTGTCCAGGCCAGGGCGGGGCTTGCAAGCGTGGCGTTTGGGCTGGTGAAATTCATATCAGGATTGTCCCTTAGTTGGCCATCTCCCCGTGTTTCTGGGGCCTTGCGGCGAGTAGGATGCGAGCAGTCGCAGGCGACCGCGAGGCTGCGACAAGGAAACCATAAACAATATTGCCGGAGACAAACCCATGCTTGGATTAATGCAGAGTCAGCAGCTTCTCATTTCTTCCCTGATCGATTTTGCCGAGCGCCACCATGGCGAAACGGAGGTGGTGTCAAGGCGCGTGGAGGGGGACATTCACCGTTCCAATTACAAGCAGGTGGCGGCACGCTCGCGCCAGGTGGCCAACGCGCTGGACCACTGGAACCTGGGCTTTGGCGACCGGGTGGCCACGCTGGCCTGGAACGGTTACCGGCACTTGGAGCTGTATTTTGGCGTGAGTGGCTCGGGCCGTGTCATTCATACGCTCAACCCGCGCCTGCACCCCGACCAGATTGTCTGGATCGTCAACCACGCCGAGGACCAGGTGCTGTGCTTTGACATCAGTTTTCTGCCCATCGTACAGGCGGTGCACGGTCGTTGCCCCAGCATCCGGCATTTCATCGCCTTGTGCGACGAAAGCAAGCTGCCCGGCGACAGTGGCGTCCCCGGCCTGATCAGCTACGAGGCTTGGATTGGCCAGCAGTCCAGCAGCTATGAATGGCCCGACTTCGAAGAAAACTGCGCCTCCAGCCTGTGCTACACCAGCGGCACCACGGGCAAGCCCAAGGGGGCTTTGTACAGCCACCGTTCCACCGTGTTGCATGCCCTGGCGGGCGCCTTGCCGGATGGCCTGAATGTCAGCGCACGCGACTGCATTTTGCCGGTGGTGCCCATGTTTCACGTCAATGCCTGGGGACTGCCATATTCCGCCGCCATGACCGGTGCCAAGCTGGTGCTGCCGGGGCCGGCCATGGATGGACGGTCGATTTACGAACTGATCGAGACCGAGAAGGTGAACTTTGCCGCTGGTGTACCCACTGTCTGGCAGATGTTGCTGTCCTATGTGCAGGCCGGCAATCTGCGCTTCACTAGCCTTAAGCGCACCGTGATCGGGGGCTCTGCCTGCCCACCGGCCATGATCAACAGCTTTAACGATGACTATGGGGTCGAGGTGATTCATGCCTGGGGCATGACGGAAGTGTCGCCGCTTGGCACAGTCTGCACGCTGAGAAACAAGCACCTAGACCTGAGCGCCGACGACAAGCTCAAGGTGCGCCTCAAGCAGGGCCGGGGCATCTTCGGTGTGGACATGAAAATTGTCGACGGCAATTACCGGGAGCTGCCCTGGGACGGTCAGACCTATGGCGACCTGATGGTCAAGGGCCCCTGGGTGATCAGCGAATACTTTCGGGAGGAGGGTGCCTCACCCTTGGTCGATGGCTGGTTTCCGACCGGCGACGTGGCCACCATTGACCCGGATGGCTATATGCAAATCACCGACCGCAGCAAGGACGTGATCAAGTCCGGTGGCGAGTGGATCAGTTCCATCGACGTGGAAAACATCGCCATGGCGCATCCGGCCGTGGCCATGGCAGCCTGCATTGGCATAGCGCACCCCAAATGGGACGAGCGCCCCATCATCGCCGTGATGAAGAAGCAGGGCGCCGACGTCAGTCGCGAGGCCTTGCTGGCTTTTTACGAAGGCAAGACCGCCAAATGGCAAATCCCCGATGACGTGGTTTTCGTGGATGCCATCCCCCTGGGCGGCACCGGCAAGATGCAAAAGAGCAAGCTGCGAGAGTTGCTGCGGGACTACCGTTTACCCAACACCTGATGAGCAAGTCGGCAGGTCGCGCCTGAGACAAGCCCCATGTTTCCGCGAAAAACGCCTTTTACAATGAAAAAAAGAACGCCTGTTCTATTTTGAGGAAAACTTGCATGACTGCCCATTACCAAGTCCACGGCGACGTAGCCGTTATTACGCTCGATAACCCACCGGTCAATGGCCTGGGCCTGGCGACCCGACTGGCTGTGGCTGCCGGCATGTCCCTAGCACAGACCAATGCGACGGTGCATGCCATCGTCCTTGCCGGCGCCGGCAAGGCCTTCTCGGGGGGTGCCGACATCAAGGAGTTCGGCAGCCCCAAGGCCTTTCAGGAGCCCAACCTGCTGAGCCTGATTGCCTTGCTGGAGGGCTCAATCAAGCCGGTGATTGCCGCCGTGCATTCGGTGGCCATGGGGGGCGGGCTGGAACTGGCACTGGGCTGCCACTACCGCATTGCCGCACCCGGCGCCAGCATTGCGCTGCCCGAGGTGAAGATTGGCCTGATTCCCGGCGCCGGTGGTACCCAGCGCCTGCCGCGTGCCCTGGGTGTGGAGCCAGCACTCAATATGATCGTCAGCGGCGAAGCCATCCCAAGTGAGATGCTGGCCATGTTGTCGGGACAAAAGTTGTTCGACAAAATGGCCGCGTCCAAGGACAGCCTGCTCGAAGAAGCCATGGAATTCGCCCGCTCGGTGGCTGCCGTGCGGCCCTTGCCACGTGTTCGCGACTGGCCTTGCAAACACCCGCAGGGCGATGCCTATTTTCAGTTTGCCCGCAATATGGTCAAGGGCATGGCGAAGAACTTCCCGGCGCCTGCGAAGTGCGTAGACGCCGTGCAAAGCGCCACCAAGAAAAAGTTTGACGAAGGCATGTCTGCCGAGCGCGAGATCTTTCTCAATCTGATGTGGACGCCTGAGTGCCGCTCGCTCCGCCATCTGTTTTTGGCCGAGCGGGCTGCATCCAAAATTCCCGATGTGCCATCCGACACGCCGCAGCGCGCTTTTCAATCGGTGGCCGTGATTGGTGCCGGCACCATGGGCGGCGGCATTGCAATGAATTTCCTGAACGCAGGCATTCCCGTCAAGGTGCTCGAGATGCGCCAACAGGCGTTGGACCGGGGCCTGGCCACCATCCGCAACAACTATGAGGCCCAGGTCAAAAAGGGCAAGCTAACGGTAGACAAGCTCGAGCAGCGCATGGCGCTCTTGAGCACCACGCTGAGCTACGACGACCTGAAAGCCGCCGACCTGGTGATTGAGGCCGTGTTTGAAGAAATCGGCGTGAAAGAGGCGGTGTTCAATGAACTCGACCGCGTCATGAAGCCGGGCGCCATTCTGGCCTCCAACACCTCCACGCTGGACCTCAACAAAATAGCAGCCTTCACAAGCCGTCCGCAGGACGTGGTGGGCCTGCACTTCTTCAGCCCGGCCAACGTCATGAAGTTGCTGGAAGTGGTGCGCGGCGAAAAGACTGCCAAGGACGTCATGGCCACGGTGATGAGCGTGGCCAAAAAGATCAAAAAGACGGCCGTGGTGTCCGGCGTCTGCGACGGCTTCATCGGCAACCGCATGATCGAGCAATACGGACGTCAGGCCGGCTTTTTGCTGGACGAGGGCTGCACCCCGGCCCAGGTGGACAAGGCAGTCGAAAAATTTGGCATGGCCATGGGCCCGTTTCGCATGGGTGACCTGGCAGGCAACGACATCGGTTGGGCGATCCGCAAGCGCCGCTATCTGGAAAAGCCCTTCATGAAATACAGCAAAACCGCCGATCTGCTGTGTGAAAAAGGCCGCTTTGGCCAGAAGACCGGTGCCGGTTGGTACGACTATCTGCCGGGCAAGCGCGACGCCATTCCGAACGCCGACGTGGTGGCCATGGTGGAGGCGAACCGCGCCTCGATGGGCATCACCGCGCGCAAAATTTCGGACGAAGAAATTGTGCAGCGCCTGGTGTTCTCTTTGGTGAACGAGGCCGCGCACATCCTGGAAGAGGGCATTGCCAACAAGGCCAGCGATATCGACATCGTCTATATCTTTGGCTATGGCTTCCCGCCCCATCGCGGTGGGCCGTTGCAATATGCCGATGAGCTCGGTTTGTTTAACGTGGTGCAGGCCATGCAGCGCTTTGCAAAAAACCCGCTGGACGATGCGTCCTTTTGGCAACCCGCGCCGCTTATTAAACGCCTGGTTGCCGACGGCAAGACCTTCGGCCAATAGCCCCGATCTGGAGAACCCGATATGACCCGCGCAATCATTGTTTCCACCGCCCGCACACCCCTGGCCAAAAGCTGGAAGGGCGCTTTTAATATGACCCACGGCGCCACCCTGGCCGGCCACGCCGTGCAACACGCGATTGCGCGTGCCGGCATTGAGGCCGCCGAGGTGGAGGATGTGCTGATGGGCTGCGCTAACCCCGAAGGCGCCACCGGTTTCAATATTGCGCGCCAGGCTGCCCTGCGTGCCGGTTGCCCGGTCACGGTGTCGGGCCTCACCATCAACCGCTTTTGCTCGTCTGGCCTGCAGACCATTGCACTGGCATCGCAACGCATCATTGCCGGTGAGGGTGACATATATGTGGCGGGTGGCGTGGAATCCATTTCCTGTGTGCAGCAGGAAATGAACCTGCACATGGTGTCTGACCCTTGGCTTGCCAAGAACAAACCTGAGATTTACTGGAACATGCTGCAGACCGCCGAAAACGTGGCCACACGCTACGGAATCGGCCGCGACGCCATGGACGAGTATGGTGCCGCCAGCCAGCAGCGTGCCACCGCCGCGCTGGAGGCCGGACTGTTCAAGGATGAGATTGCGCCGATTACCGTGACCATGGGTGTGGCCGATAAGGTGATGGGCTTGATGACCAAGCAGGTCACGGTGGAAAACGACGAAGGCATACGCGCCGGTACCACGGTGGAAGGCATCAGCGGCCTGCGTTCGGCCGTACCCGGGGGCCTGATCACGGCTGGAAACGCCAGCCAATTCTCCGATGGCGGTGGCGCTTGCGTGGTGATGGATGAGGCTCTGGCCGAGAGAAAGGGCCTCAAACCATTGGGCCGTTTTCTGGGCTTTGCCGTGGCCGGTTGTGAGCCGGATGAAATGGGCATCGGTCCGGTGTTTGCCATTCCCAAGGTTCTGAAGCGCCTGGGCCTGACGATGGGCGACATTGATCTGTGGGAGCTCAACGAGGCCTTTGCCGTGCAGGTGCTGTATTGCCGGGACAAGCTCGGCATCCCGGTCGACCGGCTGAATGTGAACGGCGGTGCCATTGCCGTGGGCCATCCCTATGGTGTATCCGGCCAGCGCCTGACCGGCCACGCGCTGATCGAGGGCCGCAGGCGAGGTGCCAAGCGCGTTTGCGTCACCATGTGCATTGGCGGCGGCATGGGTGCGGCTGGCATCTTTGAGGTTTTGTAGGCCGCTCTGTGGTGCAATAGGGATATCCGATATTTCTGAACTGGGTTTTCATGTCCTTTTTTGACAAGTACAACGGCACCTCGAATGCGCGTCTGTTGCGTATGGAGCGCGTGATCTGGCCGCTGATCTACGGTGGGCTGCTGACCCTGGTGTTGGCCTGGTTTACCGAGAACACCCAAGCCACCAGCGCCACCGGTCTGTATGCCGTCGGTGCGGTGGCATTGGCCATGGGCATTTCGGCCTTTGTTTGGCGATCGCGCCAGAAGGAAGAGTAGGTTCGATGAACGCACGCACCGTACAGCAACTGTTTGACCTCACCGGCAAGACCGCCCTGGTAACGGGCGGCTCACGCGGCCTGGGCCTGCAAATGGCGCACGCCCTGGGCGAGGCCGGTGCCAGGGTGATGATCAGCTCGCGCAAACCAGACGACCTTGAGCAGGCCGTCGCCGAACTGCAGGCCGCCGGTATCGACGCGCGCTGGATTGCCGCCGACTGTGCCCGGGAGTCCGACATCACCCGACTGGCCGATGAGACCCTGCACCGCATGGGCGATGTGGACATTCTGGTGAATAACGCCGGTGCGAGTTGGGGTGCGCCGGCCGAGGACCATCCGCTGGAGGCCTGGGACAAGGTGATGAACCTCAATGTGCGCGGCTATTTTTTGCTGAGCCAGGCGATTGCCAAGAAAAGCATGATTGCGCGCCGGTCGGGGCGCATCATCAACGTGGCCTCCATTGCCGGGCTCAACGGCAACCCGGCCTTTATGAAGACCATCGCCTACAACACCTCCAAGGGAGCGGTGCTGAATTTCACCCGTGCTCTGGGAGCCGAATGGGGCGCCCACAACATCACCGTCAACGCCATCTGCCCGGGCTTTTTTCCCAGCCGCATGAGCGCTGGCCTGATCAGCGCCGTGGGCGAGGACAAGATGGCCGCTGCCGCGCCGCTGTTACGCCTGGGCGACGACGAAGACCTCAAGGGTGTCTGCCTGCTGTTTGCCTCCGACGCCGGTAAACACATCACCGGCCAGTGGCTGGCGATCGATGGCGGCGTCAGTGCCGTTATTGGAGCATGACTGATTCCACTCTGAGCTTCGGCGTTGACATTCCCTTCGTCAAACTACTGGGTTTTCAGCTGACGCTGTTTGAAGGTGGACGCTCGGAGGTGCTTTTGCCGGCGGACCCTGAGCACCTCAATTCCTTTGCCGTCACCCACGGCGGCGTGCTGATGGCGCTGCTGGACGTGACCATGGCCAGCGCGGCGCGCAGCGTCTGCCCGGAGCTGGGCGTGGTCACCATCGAGATGAAAACCAGCTTCATGCGTCCGGCCATACCGAGCGAAAATGGCCCGCTTGTGGCCAAGGGCGAGCTGATGCACCGCACCGCCACCATGGCCTTCACCCAGGCCACTGTGTATGACGCAAGGGGTCACGCCTGTGCGCACGCCACCGGCACCTTTAAATATCTCAAGCGCCTGGCCACCGGCCGCCGCAGCGTGAACGCGGTGCAGATCGCAACCGACTAAGCAAGCCATGATCATTCTTCATCACTACCCGCTGTCGCCCTTCGCAGAAAAAGTCCGCGCCGTGCTGGGCTTCAAGCAAATGGCCTGGAAGTCGGTCATCATTCCGGCCATAGCCCCCAAGCCGGACGTGCTGGCGCTGACGGGCGGCTACCGCAAGACACCCATTTTGCAAATCGGGCGCGATGTGTACTGCGACACCGCCCTGATCTGCGACGTGCTGGAGCACCTGAAGCCCGAACCGGCCTTGTACCCGGCGCAGCAAAAGGGCCTGGCCCGGGTGGTGGCGCAGTGGGCCGACAGCACCCTGTTCTGGGCAGCCATGGCCTACAACTTTCAGCCCAAAGGTGCGGCGGCGGTCTTCGCCGATGCCGCACCCGAAGCCGCACAGGCCTTTGGCGCCGACCGTGCTGCGATGCGCGCCGGTATGGCGCGCCAGTTTCCGGGCGATGCAACGGCTGCCTACAAGTCCTACCTGCGGCGCTTGTCCGACATGCTGGAGTCAAACGACTACCTGTTGGGTGAAGCCCCCTGCATCGCCGACTTCGCCGCCTACCATCCGCTGTGGTTCACCCGCACCCAGGTGCCGGTGCTGGCGGATATTTTGAGTTCCACGCCCGCCGTGCTGGCCTGGATGGACCGCATCCAGGGCTTTGGCCACAGTGAGATCCAAAAACTCAGCTCAGGTGAGGCGATTGCCCTATGCGCCGCGTCCAGCGACAGTTTTGCGTTGCACGACTCGCGCTTCCAGGACGAACATGGCATCCCGTTGGGTAGCCAGGTCACCCTGGCCGCTGAGAGCTTTGGCACCGAGGCCAGCCAGGGCGAGCTGATCGGTGCCAGCCGTACCCGCTACACCATTCGCCGCCAGGACCCGCGCGCCGGTGAGGTGTTGGTGCACTTTCCTCGCATCGGCTATGTGCTAAAACCGGTGCTTGCATGAGCGTTAAAGCCATCGTTCCGTCGGCTCGACCAGCACTTGCTTGCGCTTCTACTTCACGTTTCTGAGATGGCAGCCAGCGACGAGGATTAGCCTTGCCTACCCACAGCGCGCTGGCAATGCCCAGCAGGCATATGGCACTCACGGGCCAGTCACCCCAACGTACATAAGGTGTCAGGCCGGTCCGGCCGGTAACGGTTCCAGCCAGACTGGCCGCCACGCCCACTGGCAATGCGTCTGCCACCGCACCGGAGGCCAGGATGAGCGCCGTATCTCCGGTGTTGGACACCCGCAGAATGGGGCGGCCTACCTCCAGCGCCCGCATGCGGGTGATTTGCTGCCCTTGGTCAACGGCCAAGGTGCCATCAAACCAGGCCATGTTGCCGGGGTTGATCAGCAGGTTGACCTTCGGCGCCCAGCGGCGTACCTCATCGGACAGCATGTTCTCATGACAAATCAGGCTGCCTATGGCCAGGGTTTGGCCTTGCTTGACCAAGGTAAAAGGCGGCTGCGCCGCAGCGCCGGGGCTCAGGTCCTGCATGGGAATCGCCAGTTTGCGGCTGATCCAGCCCAGTCCCGGTGGTGCATATTCGCCAAAAGGAAACAGGTGGATCTTGTCGTAGCGGCTCACGCCGGTTCCGTGGGGTTGCAAATGCACCAGGCTGTTGTGCCCTTGCGCCTGGTTTCCCACGGTGGCAATACCGAAAACCAGGTGGCTGCCGGACTGAGTCGCAAAGTCATGCAGTGCGGAAAGCGTGCCGCCGGGCAACTCGTTCCAGTACATTGGAAAGGCGGTTTCGGGTGCGACCACCAGATCGGCCGGTTCAGCGGTCAACAGATCCAGCAGCTGCTGGCTGATGCCTGCCCTGAACGCCAGATCGAACTTGCTATCCTGCAGGGTGTGGGGCTGCAACAGGCGAAAGTGCAGGGGCTTCGCCAGCGCTGCGGTCCACTGAACCTGCAGCAGCAGCAGGCCCATGAGCAGACAGGTCACCACCGGTATGGCGGCTTGCAAGCGGCGCGGCGCGGTTTGCCGTGCTGGCGTCATGCTGAGCGCCAGGGTCGCGGCCATCCAATAGCCGATCCAGCTCAGACCATACGCACCCAACACCGGTGCCCATCCCGCCAGCCAGGTATCCATCAACGCATAACCCAGGGAGAGGGAACTGAAGCGCTCAAAGACCAAAGCCCGCGCCATTTCTGCTAGCGTCATGAGGCTAGCAAAGCTGGCCGCTTGCAGCCAGTACGGCACGATCCAATCAGTAAAGTTTTTCAGCAGCCATACATGCAGTGCGCACGGCAATGCGGTAAACAGCGCCAGGCCTGTCAGCAGCAGCGCAGTTGCTAGCACGGCCGACGCGCTGTCCATGCCAACCGGTCCTGCCATCGTGCTGTAGATCCAGCCATGGCCGGTCAGGTGCAGGCCGAGCCCGAACCGCAGGCCCGCAGATGCCGCAGCCACGGGCCGCGCCGTCGCGCCGATCAGCGAAAACATCAGGCCGTAGGCCAGCAACGCCAGCGGCCACCAGGCCAGCGGTGCCCAGGCGGCCACAGCCAGCGCGCCCAGGGCCAGTGTCAGCAGATGCCGGGCAAACGGGTGCATTTCCTATCCCTTACAGGTCGGGCAATTGGCGCTGGTACAGGGCGTCGGGTCCACCGTGCCACCGGTGCCGCCGCTACCGCCTGTGGAGCCGGGGTCGCCAGGCAGGTAGGTCACGGTGCAGCCGACCGTCAGGCATTCGGGTGGCGATTGGGTGGACCCGGACGGCGCGCCTGGGTCGGTGGGATGGCCGCTGTTACCCTCGCCCGGCGTGGAAGCAAACAGATTGTGGCCATGGAGGTCTATTTGCTCCAGTGCGTCGCTTTGCATTTCCAGCGTGACGTGCGACACCATGGGTAAGCGCCCGCTGGCGATGAGCTGCGTGTTGAAGCTATCTGCACCGCTATCCAGCCACCGCTGGTAGCGGTTAAAAATGGTGCCCAGCAGCCAGACCTTGGGTGTGTAGCCGTGGGTAATGCGCAGCTTGAGCAGATTGGCGTCCTGCAAGCTCTGCCCCGATGTGGCGCCCACGGCGTTCAAATGGGGTCGCAGCGCCAGGCTGCCGTTGGGTATGGTGCGCGTGCCATAGCTCTCGTTCAGCGCCTGGTCGGTGGCGAAGTCATCAAAGCTTTGTGTGGTCGGGTTGAGCACTTCAATGCGCAGACTTTGCGGCGTCATGTCGGCTTCTGCCTTGGCATAGGATTCGCTAAGCTCCTGCGCGTTTTGGCCGCCGCCATACAGAGGTATCAAGGCCCGAATGTAGGCCTCCCGGATTGCGACCACATTGGCGTGGGCCATGCTGCCGGCGCGCGCGGCCATGAAGTTCGCATGGTCGATTTGGTTCTTGGCAAAAAACATCAGGCTGGACTGCAATATCCCAAGTCCCAGCAGGGTGATCAGGGGCCCGACCACCACAAACTCCAACATGGCCGAACCGCGTTGGCGCAAGGAGTGGCGCGGCTTTGCGTTAGCGCTTGGCATGGTGTTCATCCAAGCTGGAGGGCAGGGCCAGGCAATCTCCCAATGCAAGACCGCAATGGGCAATGCCGCCTGCCGTCATTTCCAGGGTATGTGTGGCTGCCCTGCCGCCCCAACTCAAGCGCCAGGGCTTCAGTGCGGGCACCAATTTCACCACGGAACCCCTTGCATCCAGGTACACCACATCCAGCGGGTAACGCATCCACAGCGTGTGCACGCTGGCGCAGCGCGGAATCAGCAGGCCCTGCGCCAGCGGCAGGGGCCGACTCAGCATCAGACCTTTGAAGCGTTGCCAGAAGCTGCTGGCAATGCGCAGGCGGGGTGGATTCGTCATGGGCTTGTGTCCTACAAACCGGAATGCATGAACTGCATCGCAATCGGAAAAAACAGCACGATGAAGGTGCAAGGAAAAATGAAGGCAATCAGCGGCAGCAGCATCTTCACCGGTGCCTCCATGGCCAGCTTCTCGGCCCGGTGAAAGCGTTCCACGCGCCGCTGCTCGGCCTGCGCGCGCAGCACCGGCCCCAGGTTCATGCCCATTTTTTCGGCCTGAATCACGGCCGTGACAAAGTGGCTGATGGGCGCCTCGTTCAGGCGCTCAGCCATGTCTCGCATGGACGTGGCGCGGCTTTTGCCGGCGCGAATGTCGCGCAGCAAGCGCTGAAATTCATCCCGCATGGCGCCCTTGGGGCCCTTGAGCACCGCCTGATTGATGGCGCCCTGGATATTCAGTCCGGCCTCTACGCAAAGGGTGATGATGTCCAGGTAAAAAGGCAGGCTGCGCAACAAGTCCTTTTTGCGCGCTTGGAGCCGGTCACCCAGCCAGATCATCGGGTAGAAGTAGCCGCACAGTGCGCCAAGCAGCATCACATAGGCATAGGCACTGCCCGTCCAGGCTTTGCCTGGGTTAAAAGATCCTATAAGCCACACAGCCAGCGCCAAGCAGGAGGCGCCAACCACCAGTCGACTGGCCTCAAACTGGGCTGCACTGAGGCAATATTCCAGGCCCGCCCCGCGCAGCTTGGCGCCCAGGCGGGCTTGCCTGCCTGCGGATAGCTGCAAGAAATGGCTGACCCAGCAAATCGGCCACCAGGCCAGACGAAAGCCCAGCGGCGGCGGGTCTTTGTAGCTGCGGTCATCCGCTGGCACCTCGGCCAGCGCACGGCTGAGCAACCAGGCCAGCAGCGCCACGGCTAGCCCGACACCCAGAGCCACCAGTAGGCTGATGAGCTTGAAATGGTTGGGTACAGAGTTGTTCATGGCAGGCGCTGCTTCAGACATCGATGGCCGTGATCCTGCGGATCAGGTACACGCCCATCACTTCCAGAAAGGCGATCACCACCAGCGTGGCCCAGCCGATGCGCGAGTGCCAGAGCATGGCCATGGAATCCGGCTCCATCTGGTTGAGCACCAGCATCAACAGAATCGGCAGCGAGCCCACCACCCAGGCCTGCATCTTGCCCTGCGCGGTGAGCGCTTCGATCTTGCCCTCCATTTGCAGGCGGCTGCGTATGGTGTGTGAGCTGCGCTCCAGCGTTTCGGCCAGGCCACCGCCGGTCTCGCTGGCAATGCGCATGGCCGATACCACCAATACCGTGGTTTGCGTGGGCACGCGCCGCGACAGGTTGTTCAGACTCTGTTCCATGCTCACGCCCAAGCGCTGTTCGCGCAGCACCAGAGAGAACTCTTGCGCCAATGGGTTTTGTGCCTCGCTGGCCATTTGCTGGATGGCTGAGCTCATGCTGGCTCCGGCGCGCAGGCTGCCGCAGAGCATCATCAGAGCGTCCGGCAATTGCTGCTCAAACTGGCGTAGGCGGCGTTTGCGCATCCAAGCGTAGCCCATGCGGGGCAGCATTGCCAGTGCAAAAAACACGGGCACCGCCAGCAACACGCTGCCCGTGAGCATCCAGGCCAGCAAGGTCCCCAGCGCCATCACCGCCAGATTGGCGGCAAACAATTTTTTGGGGTCTACCAACAGGAAAAACTCCTGCGCCCGGAACTTGGCCCTCTTGGTAAATTGGGCCCGGTAGTGAGCCAGCGTGACCGTGCCCAGGTCCACTGCAAACCAGGCCAGCAGGGCGGCGGACAATGCCACTACCAGGGTGATGAAAAGTAGCTGCTGGTTCATCAGGCGTGCTCCCCGTCGATGTGCAGGCCGAGGTGGCTGGGTTTGAAGATGCCCACATCCAGCAGCTTGCCGCTGGCCCGCAACGCGTCATAAAACGTGGGCACCATGTCGCAGCCGGTAAAGCTTCCCTGCACCCTGCCGTCTTGGTCGTAGCCTTGGGCTGCAAAGCGAAACAGCTCCTGGATCTGGATCTTGCCGGACTCCATGCCGGTTAGCTCGGTGATGCTGGTCACCTTGCGCGAGCCGCAAGCAAAGCGCGACTGCTGCACCACGATGTCCACGGCCGATGCGATCTGCTCGCGAATGGCCGTCAGCGGCAGGTCCATCCCCGCCATCAAGACCATGGTCTCCAGGCGGGCCAGCCCGTCGCGCGGTGTGTTGGCGTGCAGCGTGGTCAGCGACCCTTCATGCCCGGTGTTCATGGCCTGCAACATGTCCAGCGCCTCGGCACCACGGCACTCGCCCACCACAATCCGGTCGGGTCGCATGCGCAAGGTGTTCTTGACCAGTTCCCTGATGGCCACTCCGCCGCGCCCCTCCCCATTCGACGGGCGCGATTCCAGACTCACCAGATGCGCGAGGTTGAGCTTGAGTTCGGCCGAGTCCTCCACGGTAATGATGCGCTCACCCAGGGGTATGAAGTTGGACAGGATGTTGAGCAGCGTGGTCTTGCCCGAACCTGTGCCCCCAGAGACGATGATGTTCTTGCGTGCGACCACGCAGACCTCGAGAAACTGCGCCATCTCGGTGCTGATGGCGTTAAATCCCACCAGGTCTTCTGCCGTGAGCTTGTGCTTGGCAAACTTGCGAATCGTCAGGCAGGGCCCCTTGAGCGCCAGCGGCGGGATGATGGCATTGACGCGCGAGCCATCCTTGAGCCGCGCGTCCACCATCGGTGAGGACTCGTCAATGCGCCGGCCCAAGGGCGCCACGATGCGCTCTATCACTCCCATCACCGCCTGGTCACCGGTGAAGGTGAGCGGATAGCGCTGCAGTCGACCGTCACGCTCGATATAGATTTCATCAAAGCGGTTGACCATGATTTCGCTCACCTGGTCATCCTCCAGCAGCTCTTCCAGAGGCCCCAGACCAATGGCCTCGTCCAGCACCTGCTTGGCCAGCAAGTTGCGGTCGATTTGCTTGGGAATATCGGCCTCCAGCCCTAACATGATGTGCTCAATCAGCGCGCTGGTCTGGCCTCGCAGTTCGGCATCCGACATGTGTTGCACATCTTGACGACGCAAATCCATGGTGCTGAGCAGCTCCGTGTGCACGCGTTTGCGCCACTCAAACTCGAGCTGTTTGCGCCCCGGGTCTGGCGCCAGCACCAGGGCCAAACCGGATGCTGGCGCATCACTTTGCATTGCCTCACGCTGCGCTCGCTCTGCGGCAAGCCGCGAAGCCTGCATCGCCTCGGTTGCCATTCGGTTGCGCGCAGCTGCGGTGTCGCTGCGGCTGTTCGGGTGGGCCGCCTGCACCATCTCGTGGCCGCCTAGCAGCTGCACACAGAGCTTGAACGGCCCGATGCCTATCACCTCGCCGGACTTGAGCGGGCCATATTGCGCCTCGACGCGCTCGCCATTGACCGTGACACCGCCAAACGCGCCCAGGTCCTCCAGCAGCACGCCCGACGGTGTCTTGAACAGGCGCGCATGTTCCCGGCCAATGCGCCAGCTGTCCAGACGCAGCTCGTTTTGCGCACCCTTGCCGATGATGCAATGGTCAGGCAGCTGCCGACGTTCCAGCTTGCCTTGGGGATGTTGTATTTCTACTTGCAGCATGGGGCTAACTCCTTAGACAAAGTTTGCGTCAGTACTTCATGTCCAGAAAGTCACCGCCGGGCATGAGCGGAGCGAAGGCGCCGCCGATATGCCTTTCAATGTCCCAGCCGAATAACACGCCATCGGTCTTGAGGCGAAACTTCAGGCGCAGTGCGCCGCCATGGGTGCGGATCTCTTGCAGCACGTCATCGGGGATGCGGGAGGCGATGGGCAGGGTGTAGTCGCCGGCAAGATCTCCTGAATAGGTAAAGCTGTTGTACTTGCCGTATAGATCCAGGCCAACGATAGGCTTGTCTTCTTTCCGCCAAACCACACGCACGGTTAACGGAACCCGGGCACCGCCCAGGGCAAGGATTGCACGGCCTTTTTTGCTTTGGGTCGAGCTTGCATAAATGATCGCCTGGCGGTCGTCATAAAACTCCACGCCTTTCAACTCTATGCCCGCAATCGCGTCTACAACCAGCACCACTCCAATGCCTCTGAAGCGTTGCAGCGGGTCTTGGCCATCCCGTGCGCTGACCATCTGGCTGCAGGCCATGAGCCAGGGCCATGAGGTAAGAGCTGCCACCATTTTTCTTTTGCTGGAGTTCATCATTGCACCTGTAAGTTGCCGAGCTCGTAGCCCTTGTCCTTTAGCCACTGCAGATAGGCCTTCATGTTGACGGTGCCGGTGTTCACCGCGCTGCGGTGAAACTGCCACTCAGACTGGGCGAATTGGCAGTTGACGGAGTGGTTGTCCACTCGCCGTTGCCCCACGCAAACATCGTGACCCCACTGGTCCTGGCCTGATCCACAATCCAATTCAGTGCAATGTCTGACAAATCTCCGGTGCCGTAGCTGCCGCCGACGGCGCCAAAGTTCTTGGGACACTTTTCTACCGTGGCCGATTCTTCGGCATGGGCTGAGAAAGTGAGTGCTGCCAGCAGGCTGCTTGCGAGGGTGAGCGAGGAAAAGGGTTTCATAGGTCTGGTTCCGATTGGAGTTGTTGTAATAGCGAATCAGAAGGGGCGAGCAACTGGGTACTTGTGTCGGTGCGCGTGGTGGGATTCATCATTCCAGCCTCAGTACTTCATTTCCAGAAAATCACCGCCAGGCATGAGCGGAGCGAAGGCGCCGCCGATATGCCTTTCAATGTCCCAGCCGAATAACACGCGATCGGTCTTGAGGCGAAACTTCAGGCGCAGTGCGCCGCCATGGGTGCGGATCTCTTGCAGCACATCGTCGGGTATGCGAGAGGCGATGGGCAGGGTGTAGTCGCCAAGGATGTTGCCGTCGTAGGTGTCTATGTTTGGGTTTTCTTTGCGACCCACAATCTTGGAACTGTCATGCCAAACCACACGCACGGTTAACGGAACCCGGGCACCGCCCAGGGCAAGGATTGCACGGCCTTTTTTGCTTTGGGTCGAGCTTGCATAAATGATCGCCTGGCGG
>Ga0118677_10005216_pt2 | contig 21434 bp, 16 predicted proteins | sample AliMusrvi5mmetaG_FD_86154 | JGI IMG/M metagenome (GOLD analysis project Ga0118677, IMG submission 86154)
GGACCAACGCTGCTTGATCTCCGGCGTGATATCGTAATTGAAAGTTCTTTCCATATTTTATCCTCCGTCCGAACAAGTTGTTCGAAAAATTCAGGAAATTTTCACTGCTTTTCTTGCGGTAAAAACAAAAAATTCCCCGAGAGCATTGTAACACACTCCCGGGGAATTTTCAATTTGATAAAGAGTTGCGGTGAATAAATGTAACGTTTTTCTTCAATAATTGAGGGTAAAATGTAACGTTATTCTTGATTTTAATAGTGGTATTTGTAACGTTTTTCTAAATTTAGCCGCCAGTTTCATATGTTTTGTCGCAGATTATTCTTAAAATAGAAATTGTGTCTTATTTATATTTAGGCCTAGCGACATACGAGGTGTGAAGAATCTCATGCGCTTTGTGGCTGCCGTAGGAGCCGAGGAATTCCGAATAGAGCCGCTTGATGATTTCGCTTTCGTGGGATTTCCGGATAGGCAAATCCTTGTCGGCTTCATAGAGAGCGCCGGCGCGCAGGCTTCTGAGGTCAAGGAAGTTGCGGACAACAGCGTGCTGGATTGGCTGGCCGCCGCCGTTAACGCAGCCGCCCGGGCAGCCCATAATCTCAATAAAGTGGTAATCGGCTGTGCCGTTCTTCACTTTTTCCATGACGATATTCGCGTTGGCAAGGCCGCTTGCGACGCAGACCTTGACATCCATACCGGCAATTTTATAAGTGGCTTCCTTAATACCCTGCGTGCCTCTTACCTCGTTAAAGTCAACGGTCGGGAGGTCCTCGCCGGAGAGAATGTCCGCGGCGGTTCTGAGCGCCGCCTCCATCACGCCGCCGGTCGCGCCGAAAATAACCGCCGCGCCGGTGCCTTCGCCTAATGGGTTGTCAAACTCCTCGTCGGGCAGCTTCGGGAAGAATATGCCTGCGGTGTCAATCATTCTTGCCAGTTCGCGCGTGGTAAGGGCTATGTCAACATCCGGGTAGCCGGACGCGTTTTCATGGTCGCGCTTGCTCTCAAACTTCTTTGCCGTGCAGGGCATAATGCCGACGACAACGATGTTTTCGGGGTCAAGCCCCATTTTCTTGGCGTACCAGGTTTTGCTGATGGCGCCGAACATCTGCTGCGGGGATTTGCAGGTTGAAAGGTGCGGGATTTGGTCGGGATAGTAATGTTCGCAGTATTTAACCCAGCCGGGCGAGCAGGAGGTAATCATCGGCAGAACGCCGCCTTCTTTTACCCTTTCGACAAACTCATTTGCTTCCTCAACGATGGTCAGGTCAGCGCCGATGTTGGTGTCAAACACCTTGTCAAAGCCCAAACGGCGGAGCGCCGCAACCATTTTGCCCTGCACGTTTGTGCCGAGATGCATGCCGAAGCATTCGCCAAGCGTAACACGGATGGAAGGCGCGGTGTTGACAATAACAAACTTATCCGGGTCGTTGATAGCGGCAAGCGCCGCGCCCGAATCATCCTTTTCGACAAGCGCCGCGGTGGGGCAGTTGACAATACACTGGCCGCAGGATATGCAGGAGACATCCGCGAGGTCCTTATCAAAAGCGGAGCTGATATGCGTATCAAACCCTCTGGCGTTGGCGCCGATGACGGCAACCTTCTGCGCTTCGCACGCTGCCACGCAGCGGCGGCAGAGGATGCATTTGTTGTTGTTTCTGATCAAATGGGCGACAGAGTCGTCAAACTCATATTTTTTGTTTTCGCCTTTAAAATAGTCCTCATCGTCAACGCCGAATTCCTTGCAAAGCTGCTGAAGCTCGCAGTTGCCGCTGCGTACGCAGGAAAGGCAGCGCTTATCGTGCGTGGAAAGAATAAGCTCAAGTGTCATCTTGCGGCTTCTTCTTACCTTTGCCGTGTTGGTAAAAACTTCCATACCCTCGCTGACCGGGAAAACACAGGCGGTGACGAGGCTTCTCGCCCCCTTGACCTCTACCATGCAAAGGCGGCAGGCACCGATTTCGTTGATTTTCTTTAAAAAGCACAGCGTGGGGATTTCAATGCCGGCGACACGGGCCGCTTCGAGAATTGAAATGCCGGGCTCTACGCTTATCGGGGTTCCGTTAATTTTAATATTTACATTTTCCATTTTTCAGCGCCTCCTTTCTTATACTTTACTGACGGCTTTAACTTTTTTGCACGCGTCCATGCAGGCGCCGCACTTAATACATTTTTTGGTGTCGATCACATGAACGACCTTTGGCGAGCCGGTAATAGCACCTACAGGGCAGGCCCTGGCGCACAGCGTGCAGCCGATGCACTTCTTCGGGTCGATGTAGTAATTGAGCAGCGCCTTGCAGACGCCCGCGGGGCACTTTTTATCCACAACATGGGCAAGGTATTCGTCTTTGAAAAACTTCATGGTGGAAAGCACCGGGTTCGGGGCTGTCTGCCCCAGGCCGCAAAGGGAGTTTTCTTTAATATAGTATGCGAGTTCCTCGAGCTTGTCCAAATCTTCCGGAACGGCCTTGCCGTCCGTAATTTTATCAAGAATTTCCAGCATGCGCTTGGTGCCGATGCGGCAGGGGGCGCACTTTCCGCAGGATTCGTCAACGGTGAAATCAAGGAAAAACTTCGCGATGTCAACCATGCAGTTATCCTCATCCATGACGATAAGGCCGCCGGAACCCATCATGCAGCCGATGGCTGTCAGGTTGTCATAATCGATTTGCGTGTCAATGAGAGACATCGGAATACATCCGCCGGAGGGGCCGCCTGTTTGAGCGGCTTTGAACCTTTTGCCGTTCGGGATGCCGCCGCCGATTTCCTCGATGATTTCGCGAAGGGTGGTGCCCATCGGAATTTCAACAAGGCCGGTGTTTTTAATTTTGCCGCCCAAAGCGAAAACCTTTGTACCTTTGGAACGCTCAGTGCCCATGGCAGCGAAGCTCGCCGCGCCGTGCAGAATAATCTGCGGCACATTCGCGAAGGTTTCAACATTGTTTTCGGTGGTCGGTTTGCCGAAAAGACCTTTCACGGCAGGGTACGGGGGACGCGGACGCGGCTCGCCGCGGTTGCCTTCAATGGAAGTCATCAGTGCCGTTTCCTCCCCGCAGACAAACGCGCCAGCGCCGAGGCGGACGTGCAGATTAAAATCAAAGCCGGATTCAAATATATTTTTACCCAAAAGCCCCTGTGCTTTGGCTTGCTCGATGGCCAGTTCCAACCGGCTGACGGCAAGGGGGTATTCGGCGCGGACATAGATATATCCTTCCGTAGCGCCGACAGCGTAACCGCAGATGGCCATGGACTCAACGATGCAGTGCGGGTCGCCTTCAATCACGGAACGGTCCATAAACGCGCCGGGGTCGCCCTCGTCGGCGTTGCAGACAACATATTTTTGGTCGGCTTCGCTTTTGGCTGTGAATTCCCATTTAAGGCCTGTGGGGAACCCGCCGCCGCCTCTGCCGCGGAGACCGGAATCTTTGACAATTTGGATAACATCGGCGGGCTTAAGCGTTGTCAGGCACTTCGCGAGCGCCTGATAGCCGTCGAGCGCGATGTATTCATCAATGCTTTCGGGGTTGATAATGCCGCAGTTGCGCATCGCGACTCTTTTTTGCTTTTTGTAGAAAGCGGTTTGATTGAGCGACTTGATGGTGTCCAAGGGGACAGTCTCGTCATAGAGAAGCCTCTTGACGATATGCCCTTTTACAAGGTGTTCTTCAACGATTTCGGGGACATCCTCGACCTTGACTTCGCTGTAAAAACTGCCTTCCGGGTAGACAATCATGATGGGGCCTATTGCGCAAAGCCCGAAGCAGCCGGTTTTAATAACCTTTATCTCATCTGCAAGGCCCTTTGCGGCAATCTGTTCCTCAAGGGCTTTTATAATTTCTTCGCTGTGTGAGGAGGTACAACCGGCACCGCCGCATACAAGAACATGGGAACGATACATTAGCTTTTCCTCCTTCTATTTGGTGATTGCGCCGACGGTAAACTCGGTGACGATGTTACCGTTTACCAAATGCTCACTGACAATTCTGGCAACCTTATCGGCTGTCATTTTCACATAAGTGACCTTTTCTTTGCCCTGCTCGATAACCTCGGCAATCGGCTCATACTGGCACATGCCGATACAGCCGGTTTGGGTAACCATGATATTGGTGAGCTTGCGGCGGGCAATTTCATCGTTAAAGCTTTCATATACCGGGCGGGCGCCGGCGGCAAGGCCGCAGGTCGCGAGACCGACAACAACACGGATAAAATCGGTTTTCCCGTCGCCGGTTGTCATCTTTTCTTTTGCCTGAGTTCTGAAAGCGTCTAATTCTTTAATCGTTTTCAATGCTGTACACCTCCAAGAATAATATGTTTTTGCTCCGGAATTCAGGTCATCGCCTGATACTTGTCAATAATCGCGTCAATCTGGTCAACCGTCAAACGTCCGTAGACATCGTCGTTCACCATCATAACTGGGGCAAGCCCGCAGGCGCCTATACAGCGGCAGGCTTCAATAGAAAATTTTGCGTCGGGCGTACACTCATCGGGGCCGATGCCAAGCCTTGTGCAGATTTTGTCGAGAATATCCTTGGAACCCTTGACATAGCAGGCGGTTCCGAGGCAAACCGAAAAGTTGTACTTGCCCTTTGGCGAAAGCGCGAACTGGGCATAGAATGTTGATACACCGTAGATTTTTTCCAACGGGATGTCCATACCGTCCGCTATCATCACCTGGACCTCAAAGGGAAGATAACCGTAGATATTCTGAGCCTGCTGCATAACATGAATAAGCAGGCTCTTGTCATTCTTGGACTCATCAATGATGCCGCGTAACCGGGCTTCTTGCTCAGGTGTTCCCGCAAACGGGATTTTGCTGACTTTCTTAAGCATTTAGCCTTTTCCTCCTTAACAAAAATAGTATCTTCGCAGAAATCGCGCTTGTGGTTTCATAAAACCGCGCTGCTGCATTCTTATTTATTATAACATGGGGTAACCCGAAGAATCTATATATTTTGGAATATCCTACAAAAATAGTGCCCCAACTTTGGCGGATTTAACGGAAAAAACTGTTGAAAGTGTTGATTGTTATAACAATATAGAAATTTACTGTAAAAGGGATGAAGCCGGAAGTTTTAACTGTTGAACCGGTCCATTTTTTATTTATACAGTTTATCCAATATTTCAATCACATGCGCAACGGCATGGTTATTGTTGGAGCGAATGATATGCGTTGCAACCGCCAACGCTTCAGGCGCCGAGTTTTCCGGTACGAACGCCCCCGCTGCCGCCGCGAGCATTTCAACATCGTTGTAGCCGTCGCCGACTGCGTAGCACCGCTCCCGCGGAACACCCAGATAACCGGCAAGTTTATAGAGCCCCGTGCCCTTGTCCACGCCCTTTTTCATGACTTCGATAAAGGAGCCGGTCGTCGGCAAAAACGCCGGATCATCCGTTACGGATTTTAGAAGGTTTTGTATTTCCGGCGAGGTTTCATTGTCGCTGCCGATCATTACCTTCTGCCAGGGTCTTTTCGCTTCCATAGGGTCATTGACAACGCTAAACTCAATGAATTGGTCGGTGAAATGCCGCTCGGTGTCATCGGTCAGGTGGATGGCATAAGTTTCGTTGAACGGATACATTTCGATTGACGCCAGCGGAAAATTGTCCCGCACAGCTCTTACCGCAGCCATCCCTTCATCGCCGATGCCGTCAAAGAACGCGATATTTTTCTTCCCGTAATCATAGGCCATCGCGCCGTTGGCAAGCAGAACGGGCGCGTTGATATAGCCGGGGTCGTAGAGATGGAAGCCCTGATAGGTTCTGCCGGTGGAAACGGTAAAATATCCGCCTTCGGCAATAAAATAGGCAATGGCTTCGCGGACTTCTTTTGTTATAACGCCTTCGTCGGTTTTCAGTGTGCCGTCGAAGTCGCTCGTTATCAATATTTTATCAAACTTGTTCATGTTTAAGCCTGCCTTAGTTTAATGTCGAGTAATTATAGCATAGATGGCAAGGGTTGGGTAGGGGATATGTGAAAAAGAGAAAAGCTTTCAGTTAAAAATGAAGTATATTATTGCCGAATATTTGGTGCAAAAACTGATTTAATGTGTTACAATATTTTCAAATATCATGCAAATTGAATATTATGGTATTTCATACACAGAAAGGGGAAGCAATCCATGAACTATATTTTAAAACAATATGATACAGATATTATGAAGTTCGAAATCAGCAAAGAGTTTGATGGCACTTCAGCAAAAATTCTGTGGATAGATGAAAATTACGCTCATCTGCTTCCGCTTGATTTAAAAGCAAACAACGAAAGCTTGATGAAATGGATTAAAGCACGAACCATTCCATCCAACCGCGCTTACGTGGAAAATTTTTTAGCAAAACTCGGGCTGAATGAAAAAGATACGAAAGGGATTATTGATATTTGCAAAGGGTTATCGCTTAACGACAGCTATTGGATTGTTGACGAGGACTTTGCCGGAACTTTTAAAAAGTTCAATCTTTACGAAAACCCTTTCAGCAATATGATTGCTTGGACAGCTTTTACCGGTTATGGCAGTTTGAACCGTACAACTTTCCGTTCATCACCGGAGTTCACCACAAACGGAATGCTTGCAAAATGCTGGCGCAGGGTCGACGGTAAAATAATGCTCTTCAAATCCGGCACCGAAGGTTTCGCAAATTCCGGGAAAGAGCCTTATTCAGAGTTTTATGCTTATCAAGTTGCAGAAGTTATGGGGCTTAATGCTGTTCAATACAACTTATCAAAATGGAAAGGCAAGCTTTGCTCAACATGTGAATTGTTTACAGACATCGAAACATCGTATATTTCAATCGGAAGGCTGGTAAATGAGGGCGGAGTAAAGGCCGTCCTAAAGTATTACAAAGAGCTTGGTGAAGAATATTATCAAAATACTGTTGATATGTTTGTGTTTGATGCTTTGATATGCAACACGGACAGACATTTCGGCAATTTTGGCGTTTTAATAGATAACAAGACCAATAAAATAATTTCAACCGCACCGATATTTGACAACGGACTTTCTCTTTTTAATTATGCTATGGATGATGATTTGAAAGATTTGAAATCTTATGCAAAAACACGTTTGCCTGCCACGTATCCCGATTTTATCCTGTTTGCTAAAGAAATAATGGGCAAGCGGCAAAAAGACGAATTACGGAAGTTATTTGATTTTAAATTTAAAAAGCATTCCCGCTATAATTTGGATGACAAGAGACTTAAGGTGTTAGAGCAGTTTATCAGAGAAAGAGCAAAAGAATTGCTTGACGTTTAAAACTGTTATAGGGAAAAGAGTTGCGATATGCATAAATTTCAAAACAATTTGGTTGTCGGCATATCTTCCAGGGCGTTGTTTGACTTAGAAGAGGAAAACAATATCTATGAAGTGCAGGGCGTCGAAGCCTATTCCCGTTTTCAAATCGAGCATGAAAACGATATTCTAAAACCCGGCACGGGCTTCGCGCTGATAAAAGCGCTGCTGAAACTGAACGACCCGGTTTCCGGCGAGCGAAAAACGGAAATCATCGTGATGTCGAGAAACAGCGCGGACACAAGCCTGCGGATTTTCAATTCGATTAAGCATTACGGGCTGGATATTTCGAGGGCGGCTTTGGCCGGAGGCGCGTCTTTGGCGCCGTATCTCAGCGCTTTCAAAACGGATTTGTTTTTATCCGCTAAAGAATCCGATGTGCAGGAAGCCATAGACGCCGGCATCGCCGCGGCGATTATTTACACCCATAATCTGCCGCTTGAGGAAACGAAAGAAATCAATCAGATCAGGATAGCGTTTGACGGCGACGCGGTTTTGTTCTCCGGCGAATCCGAAAAAATATACAAGGAACAGGGGATAGAAGCATTCCAGGAGAACGAGCGGAAAAATGCCGGCAATCCGCTGCCGGAAGGGCCTTTCGCGAAGCTGCTGAAAACAATTTCGGCGATCCAAAAAGGCTATGACAAAGACAGTTCGCCGATAAGAACCGCTTTGGTTACAGCCCGCAATGCGCCGGCCCACGAAAGAGTGATACGCACGCTGAGAGCATGGGATGTGAGAATTGACGAAGCGTTTTTCCTGGGAGGTATGTCCAAAAAGGATGTGCTGAAGGCTTTCGGTGCCCACATATTCTTTGATGACCAGGCAATCCATACCGACCCCGCCTCCGAGGTGGTGCCTTCCGCCAGGGTGCCGTACAAAACGGAGAAGGATAAAACAAAACTTTAACAAACGGTTCTACAGAACCGAAAATGCGCCCCGCTTTGTTAAGCGGGGCGTACATATTTATTTCATGTATTCCGGACTGAATATATTTTACTCTGTTTGCGACATCAGGTTTTTTAGTTTTCCGAAGCTGTCGTTGTATACGCCCGGCAGCAGCTCGACAAAGCACAGCCCGACCTGCATGCCGTCCTCCCGGTAAATTCCCGCAAGCAGTTCGAAATATACAAGGTTAAGCTGGCCCTTGAGCAGCGGCTTAATGGTATATTTTTCATCCTTTACACCGGGAATGTTAACATTCCAGCTGCCGGAAAATTTAAGGCCTTCCGGGTAAACAAACTCAAGCGGCTCCACGCTGTATTTATTCAGCCGTGTGTAACTGCCGTCTTTGAGGATATATGTTCCGTCTCGGTAATCGTCCTGCGGAAAGGAAAACAGCATTATTTCCTCATCGTCAAAGAAACGCAGTGAAAACCACTCCCAATGGCACTCTTTGTTGGCAATGTGGTAGGTTCCGCCTTGCCGGTCGAACCACGATTTTCCGGTAACATTCAGCGTTTTCCCGCCGAAGGTTATTGTGCCTGTCGTTGGCATATTTGGCCAGGTATAATAAAACGTTGTTTCCTTTTTACCGGGAATTCCCATTTGCAGCACACCTTTGTCGCAGTGCCAAACCGCGCCTTTGCCATAGCCGAGTAAAAGGTCATAGGAAAAATCCGAGCTCTGTCCTGTGCACCTTATTCCGTCTTTCCTCTTTTCTGCAAGCGCCGAATTGCCGAAGCCGGCGGTGTTTTCGTCAACTTGAAGGTCCTTGCGCGACATAGTGAGTTTTTTGCAGTAATAATGCTTTTCGTTTTTGAAATCCGTCAGTGCAAGCATCAGAATATACGGATGAAGCAGACCGACTCTCGCTCTGATCAGTGTATATTGAAACGAATAGAGATTTTTGCTCTCGTCTTCCAGGTATCCGGTGGCATACCACCATTCCGAGCAGCCCTTATGCAGCAGCCACTCTTCTTCAAAAGAGCCGTGGTTGTGTGTGCGGTACGGGATGATTTTAAACTTTGGCATTATTTCGCCTCCGTTACGATTTCAAACACTTTAAAGCCCGATTCAACTGCCAAGTGCGTTCCAAGACCGGAGCCTTCCACATCGTTGCCAACATAGTAAAGCCCTTCAACAGGGCTCTTGGCCGACGGCCGGTCCGGCCCTGCCTGGCCGACGGATATCGCTGTCCCGTAGGATTCGCCGCCCTGGCCTTCAAACATCATGTCGTTGCCGACACCGACAACGCTGCCCGGCGTCATGATTTCCGTGCGCTCGATGTGGTCATATAATTTCGGGCATAGCTTCCTTGTTCTTGCTTCGATATATTCCAAATAAGGTGTCAGGTCCTGCTTTGTGTCGGGTGTGCAGGACATAACCGCGTAAATCACCTGCTTGCCTGCCGGCGCCATATTTTTATAAAGCGAGGTGGTGCCCAGATAGATATAATTATGCTTCGGTTTGGTTTTGCCGTTTTGCATATCCTCAAATTCCTGCCATGTGCCGACACAACCGGCAGGGTAGTAGACAGCCATCGGCACGTCCAACACGGGCGCGTCAGTAAAGTATCTGAACCCGACACAGGCAAGGTTGTTTTCCAGCTTCTTCAATCTGTCGATATACGGTTTTTCAAAGTGTTCTTCGCCGGCAAGTTTTATGGCGGTTTGGCGGATACCGGCGTCACTTATGACAAGCGGCGCAGTAAACTTTTCGCCGCTTTCGGTTGTGATGCCGGCAGCTTTCCCGTTTTCAATATCTATCGATTTTACTCTTGTATTCATGAGCTTCATGCCGCCATTTTCCTCGACTGTTGTACTCATGACGTCAAAAAAGTGCCCGATTCCGCCTTCATAATATCTGCCTCCGCTGCCTTTGACCGTTACCTGAAACGCTTTGATCATTTCGCTTGCCGGGACTTTATCGGAGGTCATCTCAAACACACCTTCTGCAAAGGTAGCAAGGAAATATGTGCGAAGGCCTTCGGGCACTTTGGCGACACTGTCAAAATAGTCTCTTGCGGATATTTGATAAAGTTTGCTGTATTCGCTTTTGGGCATTGTCGCGAATTTTTTAAGCGCCATGAATACCCCGAGAAGCGCCGGAATATTATAAAGCCTGATACCGAGCGTGGTAATCATTTTAATGGGTGAAGCGCCGAGCCGCCATTTTCTGACAACGCCTTTCCCGTCCTCAAAGTAAAGGTCGCCGATATAACCGAATTCATCCCCGAGAATCAGAGTGACATCCTTGTCTTTCCCCAAAATGCCGCTCAGCTTCTCATAAAGCGAATTGTGCTGAGGCACGCAGTTAATCGGGAAAAGCTCATAATGAAAGCCGTCTTTGACCACGGTCATCATCCTGCCGCCGCATTTCGGGTTTTTGTCAGCAAGCAGCACCCTTTTGCCGCTGTTCGCCAGAAGGGAAGCAACGGTTACGCCGCCCGGTCCCGCGCCGACGACTATCGCATCATAGTTGTTTTCCATTCATATACCTCCTCAAATTTGTTTATATTTATCATTTCAGGGTTTATGCTGAGCGCCCGGACAATGCTACCCGGATATGCTCTGCCAGCTGAGCACATGTTTCAAGAAATCAAGGATATATTCTTCGCTTTCTTTGCAGCCGTTCTTTATCCAGCTTTTAATAACCGCAAGGCTTCCGCTCATATAAAACAAAAACTGGTTTTCGGCTGCTTTTTCGTCTATATCCGGGGTCGCTTCCTTCACGATAACCATCACTTTGTCATGAAACAAAACCACAAACCTGTTCAGCAGGTAATCAAGGCCGTATTGATTGAGGATGACATTCCAATAATCTTTATTCTCGGAAATGGTTGCGAGTATATCGGTCAGAAAATCTTCCAGCGGTAAGCTTAATTTAAACTTGTCGCTGGCGAAAAGAATCTTGTCAAAAATTTCGTCGCTGATTTTTTCAATTAAATCATAGGGGTCGGAAAAGTATTTATAGAAAGTTCCGCGGTTAATATCCGCCTTTTCGCAGATTTCCTTTACCGTAACTTTTTCCAAAGGTGTCACTTCAAGGATTTCTATAAATGATTTTCTGATGATATGCTGCGTATATTTTATTCTTCCGTCCAAAACAACCTCTCCTTATAGACATATTTTTAAAATGTGCACAATTATTTAACACAATTTGTATTTTTGCCGCTTGCAACCTTTGATTAAATTTATTATACTATACATCGTGGCAATAATTCAACATATGTTTATTTATATAATCATACATCGAAAGCAGGAAAACGGCATGAAGAAAAAGTTGATTTTAGCATGGGTTATCATTCTGATATGGGCCAGTGTCAGCGCATCGCTGTATTTTATGATGCCTGACGTCGGCGGCCTCGTTTTGGAAAAAGGCCAGCCGACCATACCGGAGAGTTATTCCTATAGGGTTGCGCAGAAACTGGCGAAGGAATACGATAACTACGATAAAGACAGCACGATGATGACTGTCCTTATCGTTTTTAACGATAAAAATGCCCTGACGGCCAAACAAATGGGCAGCATCAAAACTGCCGTTGAACATTTAATCAGCGACAGCGATAAGCTTGGCATTAAGCAAGTCCTGACACATTTTAACAACGCCGATTTGAAGGAACAATTTATTTCAGCCGATAAGACGACCGTTTTTATATCCGTCAGTATCGATAAGCAAGCCCGCTCCATTGATGAAATTTCAAATTCTCTTAAAAACGAACTGTCGGGCACGACGGTGCCGCACTACATAACCGGTGCCGACTTTATTATGGATGCAAATGTGAAAACCACATTGGGCAGCGTACAGAAAACCGAAATATTAACCGGCATCATTATTTTTATTATTCTGCTGCTTGTTTTCCGCTCGCCGGTAGCGCCTGTCGTTTCGCTGATAACAATTGCGCTGACGTATCTTACCTCAATGGGCATTGTCACGCAGCTGGTGGATAAATTCAATTTCCCCTTTGCGGTTTCAACGCAGTCTTTCCTGATTTTGGTTCTGTTCGGTATCGGCACAGACTACAGCCTTTTGCTGATGACGCGCTTCAAAGAAGAACTGGCAAAAGCCTCTGTTGACGAGGCGATAAAAAACACTTATAAACATTCGGGTAAAACAATCCTGTTTTCTTCTCTGACTGTTTTAATCGGCTTCGGCGTTCTGTGGCTCGCGAAGTTTTCGGTTTACAGAGCTGGCGCGGCGGTCGCGATAGCTGTCGGCATTCTGATTATCGCCTTGTTTACGCTGCTCAGGTGCTTCATGACAATATTCGGCCACAAATTGTTTTGGCCCGAAAAGAAAAAGAGCGGGCACAAAAACAGCATGATTTGGGGCAAGCTTACGGGTATAGCAACAAGCCATCCGTTTATTTCTCTGATAGTAATCCTTGCTTTAGTTATTCCGGTGCTGTTTTTCCAAAATTCTTCGCTTTCCTATGATTCGCTCAAAGAAATAAGCCCGGAATATGAGGCTATGAAGGCAATCAACATCATTTCGGAAAAATTCGGCAACGGCCTGGTTTCACCGGTTACGATTTACATCAAGAACGACACTGCGCTGAACCGGAGCGACAAGCTTGCAAGCATTGACAAAATAGCGGACGGTTTGAAAAAAGTTGAAGGTGTGGATAAGGTAATCAGCGTTACGCAGCCGGAAAGCAAAGAAGTCAAATCGCTTTATTTGAACGGACAAATCAGCGCTGTCGCCGACGGCCTTGAACAGGCAAGCGGCGGGATTAAGAAAGTAATGAAAGGCTTGACTTATGCCAATAAACAGCTTAAAGGTTCCGTCAATTTTTCGAACATCGGTTCTTTAATTGATTTAGGGGACATCATCAACATCAAAACCGGTATTCCCGTAATAGACCAATCAATTTCAAATATTAATTCCGCGCTTTCAAAAGCAATCATCAGCTATGCGCAGCAGAAAATGAGCGGCAGTTTAGCCGGAATCAGCAAGAGTTTGACGCAGCTGGAAGACGGGCTTACCCAGGCGGTGAGCGGGCTGAAACAAATATCGGCCGGCATAGACACTGCGAATGCCTACCTGAAAGCGCTGCCGGAAACAAGCAACGGGAAAGTGTTTTACATACCGGCCGAACAAATCATGGGCAGCGATTTCAAAAAATCAATTGAAAATTTTATGTCGGACGATTACAAGATTACAAGAATAATTGTTACGCTGAAAGCTAACCCGTATACGCAGGAGGCGATGGAGACTGTCGGGCTTATTGATGCAAACCTGAAAGACAGCCTGAAGAGCAGCGGGCTTACCGGCGCGACATACGGGATAGACGGTTCGTCTTCCATGAACAGGGATCTGAAAACCGTTTCCTCCGGCGACTTTAACCGGTCTGTACTTCTTATGCTTGCCGGTATCGGGATTATTCTTGTGTTCCTTTCAAAGTCATTTTTTAAAGCGCTTACCATTATTATCTCGCTGCTGATCGCGAATTATTCCGCCCTTACGCTCACCGGCATCATCTTCAGAGACATCATTCATGTCGGGAATATATCCTGGACGGTTCCGTTCTTCTCCTTTATTATGATTGTCGCGCTCGGGGTGGATTACAGCATATTCTATATCATGAGGTTTAACGAAAACAAAAAGCTGAACGTAAAATCGGCGCTGTTAAGGTCCTCCATGAGCGTCGGCAGCGTTGTCATGTCGGCGGCATTTATACTCTCCGGCACGTTCGCGGCTCTTTACCCGGCCAATGTGCCCACGCTTTTTGAACTGGCGACGGTTGTTATTATCGGGCTGTTTCTGCTTGCGTTTGTGCTGCTGCCGATTTTCGTGCCGGCTGCTATTATGATCATTGAAAAAGTCGAAGCGCTCCTGTTTGAAAAGAAGTACAATAAAAGTCTGAGCAGTGAAGCAGAGGAAGAAAAAGATTAACTCATCGCGATATTTCAGGGATGCGGCCGACAAAGATGCTTTCTTACCATTTTATGAAAGGCAGTATGGCGAATGGATTTCAATCAGGCTGTTTCACAATATCAGGCCGACCCTTTAAGCGGAAACCTCGCGCAGGTATGCGGGGAACTGAGAAAATCAATGACCAACGCGGAAAAAATCCGGATGCTTTCGGGCAAGTGGTTTTTTGCAAGGACAGTCAGGGATTTTTTTCTCTATTCCGGCAGGCATTACAACTGCAACCCGATTAAAACAGGCGATGTAAAAAGGCTCGGCGTTCCGCCCGTCAAATTTTCGGACGGGCCGCGGGGCGTTGTCATGGGCAGGAGCACCTGTTTCCCCGTTTCAATGGCGAGAGGCGCGGCTTTTGACGATGAGCTTGAATATAAGGTCGGCCAAGCCATCGCCGAAGAGGCTATCGCAGGCGGCGCCAATTTTTTCGCCGGTATCTGCATCAATCTTCTGCGCAACCCGCGCTGGGGCAGAGCGCAGGAAAGCTACGGCGAGGACCCTTATCTTTTGGGCAGGATGGGCGCGGCGCTGACAAGGGCTGTGCAGGACATGGGCGTTATGGCCTGCCCGAAGCATTACGCCTGCAACAGCATCGAAAACCTACGCTTCAAGGTCAATGTGACAGCAGCGGAAAGAACCATGCAGGAGGTGTATCTTCCCCACTTTAAAAAGTGTATTGACGCCGGTGCTGTCTCCATCATGGGCGCTTACAATAAAGTGCGCGGCGGCCACTGCTGCGAGAGCGGGTATCTTCTGACCGATGTTCTGCGGAAGCAGTGGGGATTTGAAGGCTTCACGATTTCCGACTTTTTATGGGGCGTTTATGACGCGAGGAAAGCGCTCCCGGCAGGCATGGATATCGAAATGCCGGCAACCGTTCGCTACGCCAAAATCCGCCGTTTCCTGCGCACGGGCGAACTGAAAATTGCCGATATCGACACCGCCGTAGAACATATTCTGGCAGGGCTTATCAAGGTAACGCCGAAGCTGAAACCTCAGCCAAAATCGGTCATCCTTTCAAAAGAGCACACAGCGCTCGCAAGAAAGGTTGCGGAAGAAGGAACAGTCCTTCTCAAAAACAACGGGTTGATTCCTTTGGACAAAGGCAAGAAAATTGCCGTTGCCGGCCGGTACGCAAACAAAATCAATGTCGGCGACCACGGCAGCAGCAATGTATACAGCACCTATTCCGTGACACCGTATAAGGGCTTGTGCAATGTTTTCGGCAAAGACAATGTATTGCTGGCTGACATGAAAAACATAAAAAATGGCTTGGATAAAATCAAAGCCTGCGAAGCCGTTGTTGTCTGCGTCGGCAACAACTATAAGCAGGAAGGGGAATACCTGGTCAATACAACTAAAAGCGACAAGAAAACCGCAAGCGGCACAGGCGGCGACCGCTACAGCCTGCGCATACCGCCGGAAGATATTGCGCTTATTCATGAAATCTGCGCCGTTTGCCCGAATACGGTCGTCAACATCATCAGCGGCAGCGCGGTTATCATCGAAGAGTGGAAAAACGAAGCCGCCGCAATATTGGAATCATTTTACAGCGGGCTTGAAGGCGGAAACGCTTTGGCTAACATCATCTGCGGCGCTGTCAATCCATCGGGTAAACTCCCGTTTACAATGGCTGAAAAAGAAGAGGACTATCCGCCGTTTATTTTCCCCGGCGATAACACCTTGGAAATTGAATACGGCTACTACCACGGATATACCCTGCTGGACAAAGAAAATAAAAAAGCCGCGTTTCCTTTCGGATTCGGGCTTTCGTACACGACCTTTGAGTTTTCCGGGTTAACAGCGGAAAAAACGGAGAACAATCAGATTTCCGTTAAAATAAAGGTGAAGAATATCGGGGACAGAGACGGAAAAACCGTTATTCAGGTCTATGCCGGTTCCGCCGAAAATACGGCGGACAATCCAAAGAAGCTGCTCAAGGGCTTTAAAAAGGTATTTCTCCAAAGCGGAGAAGAGAAGACCTTTGAGGTATTGCTCGAAACCGATGATTTACGTTTTTATAATGAGAAAAGCGGAAACTGGTATTTGGATAAGAGCTATACGGTTTACTGCGGGGAAGATTCGGAGAAGGCGATGGGGATGGAGACTGTGGTTAGGTTTTAGTGATTTGAAACACACGGACTCTCCGCAGGAAACAATACTTATTATTCTATACCCTTTGCTGTTTTTACAGAAGTAATAAGCAAAACCCGAATATTTGTGCAAAGTGAATCCAACCGTTTAAAATTGTCTTCGCTGATATAACCTGTTCTATTCAGTAATTCGAGCCAATAACCTGTTTCATTTGACTCTTTGAGAGCAATCTGAAGCTTTGCGATAAAATCCGGTTTACTATGCGCATACTGGGCTTCTCTGATATTTGCACCGATACTTGTCCCGCTTCTGCCTATTTGATTGCAAACGATGCTCTCCCTTTTTTCTTTAAGTTCCTTGACGAGCTTAATTATTTCAATTGCAAAATCCATTGACATATCCATCAACCTGTTTTCTTTCATAAATACACCCCGATTTAATTAATGCTTAAAATATGAAGCATGCTCCGCATATGAAGTAACTCGCGTTGCTCGATATGAAGTGTTTAGCTGAAGCTAAACGTGAAGTGAAGTATCCTTTATGTGCCGCAGCACGCTTCATGCCGTCAGGCGCTTCATGACCGCAGGTCGCTTCACATCCCGAGAGGGAGACTTCATTAAAAACGCTCTGTAAACAGAGCGTTTTTATGGTGGACACACACGGACTCGAACCGTGGACCTCTTGCGTGTGAAGCAAGCGCTCTAACCAGCTGAGCTATGCGTCCATTTTTATTAAGATGTTTAGAAAGTCAAAAATCGGAAGTTGAAAATCAAAAATTTAAAAAATCTGACTTCCAAAATCCGACTGGTGACCCGGACGAGACTCGAACTCGTGTAGCCGCCGTGAAAGGGCGGTGTCTTAACCGCTTGACCACCGGGCCTTATGGTAGCGGCAGTTGGAGTTGAACCAACGACACTCCGGGTATGAACCGAATGCTCTAGCCATCTGAGCTATGCCGCCATCTACCACCATTTAAGGCTTAATCATTATATGATAAGGTCATCTATTTGTCAACATCTTTTTTTGAGCGGTTTTTCGTTATTTTTCGCGTATGAGCGGGGATTTTCACAGCAAAAAATAATTGAATTAAGAAAAATATTCAAGCTGACTCAAACGATTTGAACAAATCACCTGAGTCAGCTTTTTTGTCTGATATTGAATAAAAACCTACACGATAATATAAGCCTTGAATTTTTCTAAAAGACGGATGCCGGCGATTGCTTTTATATACAGCCCGTTGTCACGGTATTCTTCCTCAATTACAACACTGTCCCGCCTCAGCTCGGCCGCGTCGGCGCCGGCGGCATAGGGGAAGAGCAGCTCGGCCTGCCTGCGGGTCGGCGGGAGCGCCTTGGCGATTTCCGTCAGCAGTTTATCGAGCCCCTGCCCCTTCAGGGCGGAAATCATAACCGCCTTGCCGAGAACCGGCATATTAAAAATACCCGGCGCAAGGTCGCATTTGTTCATCACGGTAATAACAGGGGTTTCTCCGCAGTCCAGGTCATCCAGCAGCTCGTTTGTCACTTTTAGATGCTCCGCGCATTCATCGCTCGAGGCATCGCAGACGTTAAGAATAACTGACGCTGAAGCCGCTTCCTCAAGGGTGGACTTAAACGCTTCGACAAGATGATGCGGCAGGCGGCGGATTAAACCGACGGTGTCAATGAGCATAACGCTTCTGCCGTCCGGCAGTATCAGCGCGCGGGAAGTCGGGTCTAGGGTTGCGAAAAGTTTATCTTCAACCAAAACGCCGGCCTGTGTCAGGGCGTTCATCAAGGTGGATTTGCCGGAGTTTGTGTAGCCGACAATAGCGACGCTTTCAACGCCTTCTTTCGCCCGCCTTGCGCGCGCCATGTCGCGCCGCTTCTGCAGGGAGTCCAGCTCATCCTCCAGGCTTTTAATCCTGCGGCGGATATGCCGGCGGTCGGTTTCAAGCTTGGTTTCGCCCGGGCCTCTTGTGCCGATGCCCGCGCCCAGGCGGGAAAGCTCAACACCCTTGCCGCTTAAACGGGGCAGGGAATACCGCAGCTGCGCGAGTTCCACCTGCAGCTTGCCCTCGCCGCTTCTCGCGCGGGCGGCGAAAATATCCAATATCAGGGTTGTGCGGTCAATCACGCGAACATCCGCTTCGTTTTCTATGTTGCGTTGCTGCGAGGGAGTCAGCTCGCAGTCGAATATAACCAAATCCGCTCCGTTGACGGAGCAGAATTCTTTTATTTCCTGCAACTTACCCTTGCCGACATAGGTTGCGTTATCGGGTTTATCCCGGTTTTGCGTCAGCCTTGCAAGCACCTCGGCCCCCGCCGTGCGGGCGAGCTCTTCAAGCTCGTTGAGGGAAACCTCGGTATCGTATTCGCCGGTATCGACGCTTACGAGCAGGGCCTGTTCGGGTGCCTGAGCGTTTTCAAACAGCTCCATTAAAGATTCATGTCCTTCCAAAGGCTGAACTTGTTCAGCCTTTCAGCCTTTCAATTATATCCGTCCGGATTTTGCGACTGCCAGCGCCAGGTATCCTCGCACATCTCGTTCAAATCCCTTGTGGCATTCCAGCCCAAATCCAGGAAGGCCTTCGCGGGATTCGAATAACAGACGGCGATATCACCGGGGCGCCTTTTAACAAATTCGTATTTTATTTTTACGCCCGATGCCTTTTCAAAAGCCGAAACCACTTCCAGCACGCTGCAGCCTTTGCCGGTGCCCAAGTTGTAGGTATCGCAGCCGGTGTCTCTCAGAACCTTTTGGAGGGCCTTTAAGTGACCCAAAGCCAAATCCACCACATGGATATAATCCCGCACACCCGTACCGTCGGGTGTGTCATAGTCGTTGCCCGTTATCTTCAGGCAGGGGAGTTTGCCGACGGCTACCTGCGAGATGTACGGCATCAGGTTGTTGGGGATTCCGTTGGGGTTTTCACCGATTCTGCCGCTTTTGTGGGCGCCGATGGGGTTAAAATATCTCAGCAGGGAAACGCTCCAGCTGTTATCTGATTTGTACAAATCCTTTAAAATCTGCTCAATAAAAAGCTTGGTGGTTCCGTAAGGGTTTGTGGTGACGCCGGTTGGCATATCCTCGCTCAGCGGAGAAGGGTTGTTTTCCCCGTAAACGGTGGCGGAGGAGCTGAAAACAATTTTTTTGCACCCGGCTGCTCTCATAGCTTCGCACAGGGTGATGGTGCCGCCCACATTGTTATCATAATATTCGAGCGGGAGGCTGCAGCTTTCGGCGACCGCCTTAAGCCCTGCAAAATGGATGACGGCCTCAACATTGTTTTCGGCAAAGACTTTGTCAAGCCCTTTCCGGTCGCGGATATCAATCTCATAGAACTTGAAATCGCGCCCGCCCAAATCTTTTATTCTGTTAAGGCTTTCTCTCTTGCTGTTGGAGAGATTATCAAGTATAATAATATCATATCCGGCGGTTAAAAGCTCGACGCAGGTGTGCGAGCCGATATATCCCGCGCCCCCTGTTACAAGTATAGCCACAGCAATACACCCTTTCTGAATGAAGTCGATAATATATCCTATTATAAAGCAATTAAATAAAAAATCAACACTAAATGAAAACGGTTAGGAGCTGCGAACAATGATTGGTTTTGAGGAAATCCGCAAAGATGCGGAAATCAACGCATATATTCAAATGAGCAACGATGTGCTGGGGGCAATCGGTTACACCGAGCACGGTTTTGCCCACTGTAAACGCACGGCTGATATTTCCGCACGCATTTTACGCAAACTGGGTTATGACGAGCGCACCTGCGAGCTTGCCCAAATCGCGGGCTACATGCACGATATCGGCAATTTGGTCAACCGGGTGTCGCACGCGCAAAGCAGCGCGGTGATGTCCTTCGGCATTCTGCAGAGGCTTGGCTTTACGCCGGAAGAGATTGCCATGGTGATATCGGCTATCGGCCACCATGACGAAAAGACAGCCGCCGCGGTCAATCCCATTGCCGCCGCGCTGATTCTCGCGGATAAAAGCGATGTGCGCCGCACGAGGGTAAGGGATAAAGAGACAGTTTTAACGGACATTCATGACAGAGTCAACTTTGCTGTCAGAAAATCGGAGCTCAAAATCATCAAGGAAGAAAAGCTCATCACCCTTTCGCTGGAGATTGACACCGAAATCTGCCCTGTCATGGAATATTTCGAGATATTTCTTGACCGCATGGTGCTCTGCAAAAAAGCCGCTTACTTTTTGAATTACAACTTTGAACTGACAATAAACGATACGAGGCTGCTATGATTGATTTATCGGATATCGGCGTTCTCAAAGGAATTCTCTACCGCCACGGGTTCAGTTTGACAAAGTCATTGGGGCAGAACTTTTTGATTGACCCGGATGTCTGCCCGCAGATGGCTAAGCTGAGCGGTGCGCAAAAAGGCGTGGGTGTTCTGGAAATCGGGCCGGGCATCGGCATTTTAACAGCCGAGCTTGCCAAACTGGCCGAAAAAGTAGTCGCGGTTGAACTGGATAAAAGGCTGCTGCCGATTTTAAGCGAAACACTCGCGGAGTTCGATAACCTTGAAATCATCAACGACGATATTTTGAAACTGGACCTGAAAAAACTAATTGAAGAAAAGTTCGGCGGTATGCGCGTTGTGGTCTGCGCCAATCTGCCTTATTACATCACGTCGCCCGTTATCATGCTCCTGCTCGAAAGCCGCCTGCCGGTTGAAGCGGTGACCGTGATGGTGCAGAAAGAGGCGGCAGAGCGTTTATGCGCACCGGTCGGCAGCAGGCAGGCCGGGGCGGTGACGGTTGCGGTGGATTATTATTCAAAGGCGTCGCAGCTTTTTGAGGTTACCCGCGATTCGTTTTTGCCCGCCCCGAAGGTGGACAGCCGTGTTATCCGGTTTGATATCCGCACGGAGCCCCCCATTTCCGTCAAGAATGAGGCGGGATTTTTCCGCATGGTGAAAGCAGCCTTCGGGCAGCGCAGAAAAACCGCCGCGAACGGCATCAGCGCCGGCACCGGAATAGAAAAAGGACAGATTGCGGCGGCGATTGAAAGAGCCGGGTTTGACCCGAATGTGCGGGCGGAAAGCCTTAAAATGGAAGAACTGGCAAAGCTTTTGGGGCATGTTCCGATTCCCGTTTCAGAAGTGTATCTGGAAAGTGATCCGCCCAGGATGTTCAGCATCATGCGCCAGGCGGATTTTCCCTGCCTGGCCTTCAAAATTCTGGCGGCCGGACGCC
>Ga0118677_10005775_pt1 | contig 21434 bp, 18 predicted proteins | sample AliMusrvi5mmetaG_FD_86154 | JGI IMG/M metagenome (GOLD analysis project Ga0118677, IMG submission 86154)
GTCCAGACGCGGTTTGTATTCGTCGATAATAGCCTGCATGATCGGCTCGTACTTGGCGATAGCCAGTTCGACCTTTTCCTTGATCGTATCGTCAAAACGCTCGCCGATGGCCCGCAAGCTCTCCCTGATCTTGGTCGGACCGAAGAAGTTGAACTCCAGCCAGGGGATGCCGTATTTCTCTTCCATGACCTTGCACATGTAGTTCATAGAACGATAGCAGTGGATCAGATTCAGCCTCACGGTATGGGTGGCGGCAATCTTTTCCAGTTCGCCGTCGCCGGTCCAGACCGATTTTACGTTCAGACCGATCTCTTCCAGCAGGGATTTTGCCGACCAGACATCGCCGCCGATGTTGTAATCGCCTATCAGCGATATGTCGTAGGGGCTCTCCGGCTCGGCAAACTCGCGGGTTCCAATGATGTAATCGCGGATCGTGTCGTTGGAGATGTGGTGCCCCAGCGACTGGGATACACCGCGGAAGCCCTCGCAGTTGCACGGGATGATCGGAATATCCAGATCCTTGGAGGACTTTTTGGCGACCGAATTGATATCGTCGCCGATCAGACCGACCGGACATTCGGACAGAACCGAAATCCCCTTGGCCAGCGGGAACAGATCATGCGCTTCTTCCAGCAGCACCTTCAATTTCTTGTCTCCGCCGTAGACGATATCCTTCTCCTGGAAATCGGAGGTGAACTGCATTGGAAAACTGGTAACGCCGGTGATGCCGGTCATCAGGTTGCGGCGCGTACCCCAGGAGTACCAGCCGCAGCCGACCGGCCCGTGGGAGACGTGCACCATGTCGCGGATCGGGCCCCAAACCACACCTTTGGCGCCGGCATAAGCACAGCCGCGCGCGCTCATGACGCCCGGAACCGTCTTTTTGTTGGACTTGACGGAGGAGCAGCCTGAGGCCGCATCATTAGGCGCCAGATGCGGAGAGCGTTTCTTTTTGGCCTTCTCGGGATAGACCGACAGGGTATCATCGATCATGGCCTGGGTGGATTCCTTCGTAATCCCTTCAATCTTACGTATCTTGTCTGACATAAAATGCCTCCTTACGAGGGTGCACGCCACGTGCCCCTACGATATATTGCCTTTCCTAATGGCGAACGATTTTGATGCCAGGTCTGCGGCGGGCAAGGATTTCGGCGGAGACGTAGCAACGCTATGTCGCACAACGAGAATCCGGAGACCGATGCGGAGATGGCGTAAAAGCGTTCGTCACCTACGCCGCTGCTGCTTCGACTACCCCGACTACGCTCTCATCCTCTGCTTCCATAATACCGAACTCCATCAACAGGTCTTCCAGCTCTTCCATCTCCAGCGGGGTCGGAACAACCAGCATCTTGTTATTGAGGATCTTTTCCGCCAGAGTCCGGTACTCCTGGGCCTGCGGATGCTCCGGCGAGTATTCTATAACCGTCATCCTGCGCATCTCCGCCCGCTGAACCTGATTGTCACGGGGGACAAAGTGGATCATCTGGGTGCTGAGCTTGGCTGCCAGAGCGCTGACAAGCTCGAACTCCTTGTCGGTTTTGCGAGCATTGCAGATAAGACCTGCCAGGCGTACCTTGCTGCAAGAGGCATATTTGAGGATACCCTTGGCGATGTTGTTGGCTGCGTACATGGCCATCATCTCGCCGGAACAGACGATATAGATTTCTTCGGCCTTACCCTCGCGGATCGGCATTGCGAATCCGCCGCAGACGACATCGCCCAGAACATCATAAAAGACGAAATCAAGATCAGGGGTGTAGGCTCCGTTCTCTTCCAGGAAGTTAATGGCGGTAATGACGCCTCGGCCGGCGCAACCGACACCCGGTTCGGGCCCGCCTGATTCCACGCATTTGGTGTCACCGTAGCCGACCTTCATGACGTCTTCCAGCTCCAGGTCTTCGACGGTGCCGCGCTCGCGCACCAGATCCATGACCGTATTCTGCGCCTTGGCGTGCAGGATCAGGCGGGTGGAGTCGGCCTTGGGGTCACAGCCGACAATCATGACCTTCTTGCCGAGGTAGGCCAGGCCCGCTACCGTATTCTGTGTGGTTGTCGATTTGCCGATGCCGCCTTTGCCGTAAATTGCTATCTGTCTCATGTGAAGCTCCTTTCGGCCGCATTTCAGTGGCCAGTGAGTATTTTTCGGGGCAATAAAAAAGGCGCCCCATTTCTTAAAATGGCGGCGCCTTTGCCGGTCTTGCAGTAATTATGTCTGTTGCCTTGCTTGATTATCAATGATGCATCGGTCATGCCAAACTAAAAATAGCGTTTAAATTAAGTCTGTTACAAAGCAATGATGAAAATAGTGGCAGTAATGCGGCGTTAAAGTAGTTATGAGATGCCTCGGCAGGAGTATGTATGCCTATATTTGAGTCAATGTTGATCTGTGGCGTGATCCGGATCGTTTGCTGTCAGGAAATTATCCAAAAACTGTTGGGCGGTTCTGCGATAACTTTCTTTTCCGGTTTCAAATGATGCCAGCAGTTCTTCGCGCCTCGCCGCCGTTGCGTTGTCCAGGGCGCACCATCTACTAATGATCTCTTCCGTAACTTCCGGATGGAACTGGAGTCCCCAGGCAGATTCCCCCACCCGGAAGGCCTGATGGATACACGCAGTTGAAGATGCCAGCAGAATTCCCCCCTCTGGAATATCAAAACTGTCGTGATGCCACTGGAAGGTACTGAAAACCTCCGGAATGCCTCTGAATATCGGATCGATCTTTCCCTTCCCTGTGAGAGAAACGTCCAGTGTGCCGAGCTCTTCCCAGCGATTAGAGACAACTTTTGTTCCCAGCGCAGCTGCCAGCATCTGCCCGCCCAGGCAGACCCCCAGATAGGGAATCTGTGCATCCACCATGCTCCTGATTAGTATTTTCAGATCGCTGAGGAACGGATGACGATGGTCATCATTTGCACCCATGGCTCCGCCCAGAACAATCAAGGCCGAAATCTCCTTCGGCTTCGGGAGGAGACCATCACGGTACGGGTAATGGACTACATAAGGAGCAACAAGGCATTCGATTATATTGCCGGGAGGCACTTCAGGATCATTTTGAATAATATGCAGCAAGCTTTTACTCCTCACGGTACGATACTTCACCGTCATACTCTCAGATGTCGCCTACCGTTTCAAGTATTCCCTGGCCGAACCGCGCAAATAATCAAAGACCGCTTTGCGGGTGTTTATAAAACCCGGCATCACATTGAGAATATCCTCCAACAGGTGCAGATCCCGTCCATCATCGCTTCCCAACTCATCCATGACCGCTCCCATCATCGGCAGGATCTCGTACAGGTCGTGGCGGTTGAAGGACGCAAGGTCAGGAAGACCGGTAAACTTTGGCTCATTCCGGTTGCCAATGTCGCGAGGGTATTTGAATTTGAGATCTGATGCCTTGACGATGATGGACATTTTATTCTCCTGTTCAATGCCCGCCGCAGCCACTGCCACAACCGCCGCCGCAGCCCGGCTTGACAATATCTGCGACCTTCGGCTTATCGCACAACTGCAAAGAAGCGCGATCCACGTACCAGGCTTCATCCTCGACTTTTCCTTGCAGCTCGTTTTTCTTCAGCATCATCAGCACCCGCATCTCGGTCGTTTCCAAAAGTTTTGCCGCTTCAGCTATCACTACAAATGATGTTCCCGGTTCACACATGATTTATCCTCCTCGAATTTACAGCTTTTAAGCTGCCTTCGGCAGCGTTTCATTTTCAAGATAGATGCCCATAAGTTCGCAATTGGATAGATCCCGTTTGCGCCTGCACGACATGGCTCGCGTCATTTCAAGCAGCGGCTCCGCCCGGGTACGGTCAACGTTTATACCCATGCTGCGGTAACGCTCTATCAATCCACCCGTGCCGGAATGTTTGCCGATAACAATGCTGCGGGTCAGCCCGACCTCGGCCGGGTCAAAGCCCTCGTAATTATGAGGATCCTTGATGACTCCGTCGGCATGCAGTCCAGACTCGTGGGCAAAGACCCGTTCGCCAACCACCGGTTTGGAGACCGGAAGCGGCCGGTGTGAGGCCTTTGCCACGAAGAGCGACATCTCGCGGAAGCGGTGAGTGTCGATGCCGGTTTCGATGCCGCAGGCGTGTTTGAGCCCCATGACCACCTCCTCCAGTGCCGCATTTCCTGCCCGCTCTCCGAGGCCGTTAATCGTTGTGTTGACAAAACGCGCGCCGGCACGGATGCCGGCAATCGCATTGGCTGTTGCCATTCCCAGGTCATTGTGGGTATGCACCTCGATATCAATCTCGGGAACCGCCTGCCTCATAAACCTCACTTTGTCAAACATGGTAAAGGGGTCCATTATCCCAAGCGTATCGCAAAAGCGGAAGCGGTCGCCACCAAGCGCGTGGGTGATCTTCATCAGCTCAATCAGGAAAGACATATCTGCGCGACTTGCGTCCTCGCCGCCAACCGATACGTAGAGATCATGTTTTTTGGCGAATCCGAGCGCGACCTTCAGCTGTTCCTTGACCGCTTCACGACTTTTACGCAGCTTATGAACAATCATCTGATCGGACACCGAAAGCGAAATGTCTACCGCCTGCGCACCACAGGCAATGCTTGCCTCAATTTCAGGTACAAGTGCCCGATTCCATGTGATCAGGCGAGCACTCAAGCCCAGGTCAACCAGAGAGCGTATGCTGGCCTGCTCTTCCTCACCCATGGCTGGAATGCCGCATTCGATCTCCCCAACACCGATGGAATCCAGCATACGGGCGATAGCGATCTTTTCATTTTTGGAGAAAACAACCCCGGCGGTCTGCTCGCCGTCCCGCAGGGTGGTATCGTCGATAATTATGTCGTGGTTAATGTCCATGATCGCCTCCCGTTGAATTTATTGTTTCTATCCGCAACTCCCCATGGTCGCCAGCCCGTAAATATATTCCGGGCGATAATCGGGATTCTTTCCCGCATACATGAGATCATTGGTTCCGGCGATTCGCATCCGTCTCTGGTTGAAGAGACGTAGCGCCGCACGGTTCGATGCAGGAGCGTCCAGGCAGACCTTTGTTCCGGACGGTATCGTGCAAAACACGGCATCGAAGAGACGTTCCGCCGTGCCGCTATCCAGTGCCGTGAAGGGACCAAACTGCTGAGCATCACCGCAAGGCTGCACCACCAGAAAGCCGAACTCCTCAATCAGCAGTTTGCCTCTCCCTACGGTCGTCTCCAGCAAGGCATCCCGCCGGTCGCCCCAAGCCTGACAATCGATGCCTCTCACCGATGAGTTACAAGTATTTCTATTGCTATTGTGATCATGCACTCCATGTCGCTGCCGTCCTGTTCCGACCCAGCGAATGATGGTATCGATGCTGCTGAAACCAAACTTTTTGTAGAGTCTCTGCCCCGACTTCGAGGCGGTCAGCCAGAACGTTTCGGCGCCGTCTAACCGTAGCGCCTCGAAGGCGGCGCTAAACAAACCCTCACCGATCCCCTGTCCCCGATACTCTACCGACACAATCAGATTGCCGATCCATCCGCTCTGATCATGACGCAGCGAGGTTACAAAACCGGCAGTTTCCCCGTTATCATCGCGAGCGGCAAAACATCCCTGAGGAAACTCGGACAGAAGAAACTCCGGCTCCCATGCCTCCGCCACCCAGTTTTCCGCCGTAGCCAGCTTAAGGAAGTAAGCTATGTCATCCATACGGAAAGCTTCGATTTTCATGTTGTCGGGCAGGCCGCTTCGGCAATGGTCATATTCAGATCCCTGCCGATCAGACCGATTGCATCGGCCCGGCACTGTTTGCAGTGTGCAAACTGGCCGATAATATTCTCGTTGGCTTTTCGGAGCTCTGCCACGCGCTCCTCGCTGGGGGGTGCTATGTGAGCCAGCTCCGCCTGTGGAATAATAGGCATGATGTTCATGACAAAGGCCCCCAGTTCCTTGACCCGTTTACCAATAAGCGGTATCTGGTCATCGTTCACCCCCGGCACAAGGACAGTATTGACCTTGATGGTCAGTCCCAGTTCGCCGGCCAGCTTGAGGCCTTCAAACTGGTTGGCAATCAGTATCCTGGACCCTTCCACACCGGTGTAGTGTCTGCCGTGATAGATGACATGTCGGTAGATCTGGGCACCGACCTCCGGGTCGAGTGCATTGATGGTAACCGTCAGGCTGTGTAATCCCAATTCGAAGAGCCTGTCGATTGACTCCGGCAGCAGCAGGCCGTTGGTGCTTAGACAGAGCATCAGGTGAGGAAACTCCTTCTTTACCAGTTCAAAGGTTTCGAAGGTCTCTTCGTTTGCTAGTGGATCTCCTGGGCCGGCGATGCCGATAACTTTGATGATCGGGCCGACTACCGGGCTCGCCATGACCTCCCGAACCTTTTCTATTGCCTCCTGCGGTGTCAGGATACGGCTGGTGACACCGGGGCGGGATTCGTTGGCGCAGTCATGCCTGCGGGAGCAGTAGCCGCACTTGATGTTGCATTTTGGGGCAACGGCGAGATGCATACGCCCATTTTTATGATGATTACCGCCGAAACAGGGATGCCCCTGGATCCTGTTCTTCATATCGCATGCAGTTGCCATGGCCTGCTCTCCTTCCAAAAAAGAAAAACGCCGGCAGGAAATATTCCCACCGGCGTCGTTGCCTGTTATTTATGGCATAGGCATAAGACGTGCCAAAATATATAAAACTTCACCATCAAGTCACTGAGAGCACGGAGCAGGGCTCTAATAAGCCGGTATTATGTGTCAGAGCGAAGGGCACTTAACTAAAAAATACCGACTAAATCACTCAAAATGCCTTTTTATTAAGCATGCAAAAGGACAAGCTGCACTGGTTTGCAATTTACGAAGTAGTCAGTTTTTCTTTGTTCCTTGCTTTGGAAAGAAAGTCTGGCAAACTAAAGACGTGAATACCAGTTTCGTCTGACAAAATTGAAGCATGCAAGCAAATTACTCAAATGTGTATAATTTAAACTCAATACCAACCTGAGTCGGGACTTTATTCGGAAACAACCGCTGAGGAGCCTCACCAACTCGCTGAAAGTTTTAGCGAGTTGGGCTTGAATATATGCAATAATGCCGAAATGGCACGTTCTCTGCTAGTGTAAGGTTGATCCATGCTATTGTGGGCGAGTAATAATGAATGAAATATGTGCAAAGGCTACTCCATGAAAAACACACAACCACCATTAAAAAAGGGTCTCTACGACCCCCGGTTTGAGCACGATGCCTGCGGCGTCGGCTTCGTTGCAAACATCAAGGGGAAAAAGTCCCACACTATTATCAGCCAGGCACTCGAGATTCTTGTCAATCTGGATCATCGCGGCGCCTGCGGATGTGAACCAAATACCGGAGACGGCGCCGGCATTCTCATGCAAATGCCGGATACCTTCCTCCGTTCGGCTTGCGCACCGCTCGGCATAGAACTTCCTGAGCCGTTACACTATGGCGTCGGCATGGTATTTACCTCACCGAAAGCGACCGAACGCAACGCCGCCCGCCATATTCTTGAAAAGATTCTGGTAGGAGAAGGGGTGGAACTCCTTGGCTGGCGTAACGTGCCGACTGACAATTCGTCTCTGGGGAATACAGCCTGGGAAGGCGAACCAATGGTACGGCAAATGTTCCTCAAGCGCCCGGAGGGGTGCGTCGATGAGCAGGCCTTCAATCGCAAGCTTTACGTCATAAATCAGCGCGCAACCAACGAGATCCGGCGTGCCAGGGTTGACGAGCAGTGGTACGTCTGCAGTCTCTCCACCCGGACCATTATCTACAAAGGTATGCTCATGCCGGTGCAGGTGGACCAGTACTACCCGGAACTGCTTGATCCAGCTATGGAAAGTGCTATTGCCCTGGTGCACTCCCGCTTCTCCACCAACACCTTCCCCAGTTGGGATCGCGCTCATCCCTATCATTTTCTGGCTCATAACGGCGAGATCAATACCCTGCGCGGTAATGTCAACTGGATGAATGCTCGCCAGAATCATATTACAAGCGAGCTGTTCGGTGATGACATCAAGAAGGTTTTGCCTATTATAAATACCAGCGGCTCCGATTCGGGCATGTTTGATAACTGCCTGGAGCTGCTTGTCATGGGTGGCCGCTCCCTGCCACATGCCGTCATGATGATGGTGCCGGAACCGTGGGAAAACCACGCTGAAATGAGCGACGAGAAGAAGGCTTTTTATGAATACCATTCCTGCCTGATAGCGCCGTGGGACGGCCCGGCCGCAATCGCCTTTACGGACGGTATCACTGTCGGTGCTGTTCTTGACCGGAACGGACTTCGTCCTTCACGTTACTACATCACCAGCGATGATCTGGTCATCATGGCCTCTGAGGCCGGTGTATTGCCGGTCGCGCCCGAGAAGGTGCTCTACAAGGGGCGCCTGGAGCCCGGACGCATGTTTCTGGTGGATACGGAACAGGGGCGCATCGTTCCCGACGAAGAGATCAAGCAGGAGCTTGCGGCGGCCAACCCTTACGGCCGGTGGCTGAAAGAAAACTATATTCTGCTGGAAGATTTGCCGTACACATCAGACATGCATTTTCCTGATCGCAGCAGCCTGACCCAGCGCCAGCAGGCCTTCGGCTATACTTACGAGGATCAGCAAGTAGTCCTGGGACCGATGGCTCGTGACGGCATCCAGCCTCTCGGTTCCATGGGTACCGACACTCCTTTGGCGATACTCTCCAGTCAGAACCAACTGCTGTACAATTATTTCAAGCAGCTGTTCGCTCAGGTCACCAACCCGCCGATCGACCCGATCCGCGAAGAGATTGTTACCTCCACCATCACGTTGATCGGCTCCGAGGGGAACCTGCTGGAGCCGACAGCAGTAAACGCGCGAAGGGTCAAGCTGCAGAATCCAATGCTGTGCAACCAGGAGCTGGAAAAACTGCGCCAGATTGACCGCCCCGGTTTCAAATCCGCGACACTTTCGCTGCTCTTTCCTGCTACACGCGGTATCAGCGCAATGGAGAAGGGGTTGGAAGCGCTTTTTGCGGCTGCCGATGTGGCGGTTGAGGCAGGCAGCAATATTCTTATTCTCTCCGACCGCGGAGTGGATAAAAACAACGCTGCTATTCCGGCTTTGCTGGCGGCTTCCGGTTTGCACCACCATCTGGTCAACAGCGGCACCCGCACACTGGTTTCGCTGATTCTGGAGTCGGGCGAACCGCGCGAGGTACACCACTTTGCCCTGCTGCTCGGCTACGGAGTTAATGCCATCAACCCCTATCTGGCCTTTGAATCCCTGGATGATATGATCCAACAGGGGCTGTTGCCTGGTCTGGACCACAAAAAAGCGGTCAAGAACTTCGTCAAGGCCTCCGTCAAGGGTGTTGTCAAGACCATGGCAAAGATGGGGATCTCCACCGTGCAGAGTTACCGCGGCGCTCAGATCTTCGAGGCGGTTGGCCTGCATCACTCCGTAATCGACAGCTATTTCACCTGGACACCGTCGCGTATCGGTGGCACCGATATTGACGGGATCGCCAGGGAGTTGATGGAGCGTCATGCGCGGGCCTATCCGGAGCGGGTTGCCCCCGAGGTTACGCTTGCCGCGGGAGGCGTCTATCAGTGGCGCAAGGATGGCGAGGAGCATCAGTATAATCCGCTGACGATCACCTCGCTACAGAAAGCGACCCGAACCGACGATTATCGCGAATTCAAGGTATTTTCCTCATTGATCGACGATCATAGCACGCGTCACTATACCCTGCGAGGCCTACTCGAATTCAAGGAGAACATGCCGTCGGTGCCGCTCGACGAGGTCGAACCTGTTGAAACCATCATGACACGTTTCAAGACCGGCGCGATGTCCTACGGTTCCATCAGCCTGGAAGCTCACGAAGCGCTGGCGATCGCGATGAACCGGATCGGCGGAAGATCCAATACCGGTGAGGGGGGTGAAGATCCGGAACGCTTTACCTGGACCAACGAGCAGGGAGATTCAAAGAACAGCGTCATCAAGCAGGTGGCTTCGGGACGCTTCGGCGTCACCAGTGATTATCTGACCAATGCCGGCGAACTGCAGATCAAGATGGCTCAGGGCGCCAAGCCTGGCGAGGGGGGCGAACTCCCCGGCACCAAGGTTTATCCCTGGATCGCCAAGACCCGCCATACCACACCGGGGGTCGGTCTGGTATCGCCTCCGCCGCACCACGATATCTACTCCATCGAGGATCTGGCCGAGCTGATCCACGATCTGAAAAACGCCAATCGCCGTGCCCGCATCAGCGTCAAGCTGGTGTCCGAAGTGGGTGTCGGCACGATCGCCGCAGGAGTTGCCAAAGCACACGCCGATGTCGTGCTGATCAGCGGCTACGATGGCGGTACCGGAGCATCGCCGATTTCCAGTATAAAACATGCCGGTCTCCCCTGGGAACTCGGCCTGGCCGAGACGCACCAGACACTGCTGCTGAACAATCTGCGCAGCCGGATCGTAATCGAAGCTGACGGACAGCTGAAGACCGGACGCGACGTTGCCATTGCGGCACTGCTGGGCGCCGAGGAATTCGGTTTTGCGACCGCCCCGCTGGTGACTCTGGGGTGCGTCATGATGCGTGTCTGCCACAGCAACACCTGCCCGACCGGCGTAGCGACCCAGGATCCAAATCTCCGCAAGAACTTCAGCGGCAAGCCGGAGTATGTCGTCAATTTCATGCGTTTTGTCGCGCAGGAACTGCGTGAAATCATGGCGCAACTCGGCTTCCGCACACTGAATGAGATGGTTGGCCGCTGCGATGTTCTTCAGGCAAATAAGGCTATTGATCACTGGAAGGCACAGGGGCTCGATTTCTCCAACATACTTCATCAACCAAAAGTTTCACTGAAAGTGGGACGTTACTGCACAGAACAGCAGGACCACGGCCTGGAAAAATCGATCGATATGACCAAGTTGCTGGATCTCTGCCAGCCGGCCATCGAGCGGGGTGAAAAGGTCAGCGCGGAGCTGCCGATTACCAATGTCGATCGCGTGGTGGGAACCATCGTCGGCAATGAAATCACCCGTAGTCACGGCGCCAGTGGGCTGCCGGACGATACGGTTAGTCTCACATTCAACGGTTCCGCCGGGCAGAGTTTTGGTGCTTTTGTACCGCGCGGCATAACGCTGAAATTATCGGGCGATGCCAACGATTACCTGGGCAAAGGGCTGAGCGGCGGCACGATTATCGTCTACCCGCCTGAGGGGTCAACCTTCAGGGCCGAAGAGAACATCATTGCCGGAAATGTGGCTTTTTACGGCGCTACCAGCGGCACGGCGTACATCCGCGGGATGGCCGGTGAACGGTTCTGCGTCCGTAACTCCGGCGTAAACGCTGTCGTTGAAGGGGTTGGCGATCACGGCTGCGAGTACATGACCGGCGGTTCCGTAGTAATACTCGGCCGGACCGGGCGGAACTTTGCTGCCGGCATGAGTGGCGGCATCGCATATGTCTTGGACGAACAGGGTGATTTTGCCTCCCGTTGCAATACGGAGATGGTTGGTCTGGAGCTGCTCGATGACTCCGATGCTGCTTCTCTCAAAGCATTGATTGAAAAACATGCCGAATCTACCGGAAGTTCCCGTGCAACCATGATGCTGATTGACTGGCAGAACGTTCTGTCGCAGTTTGTAAAGGTTATGCCGAAGGATTATAAACGGGTATTGCAGGCACTTGAACGGGCGAAAGCAACCGGGCTTAGCGGTGACGATGCGCTGGCGGCCGCATTTGAGGAAAACTCGCATATCGGCGAACACTGAAAGCGGTTCGGGGTTCGGGGTTCAAGGTTGAACACTGAAAATCAAACTTCAAACCTCGAACTTCGAACATTGAACTCTATGTTATAGGGAAACAATCATGGGAAAACCAACTGGATTCATGGAATATGCTCGCGAAGTGCCGACTGACCGGGCGCCTTTGGAGCGTATTAACGATTGGAACGAATTTCACCTGCATATGCCGGATCAGGATCTGCGCACGCAGGGCGCACGCTGCATGGATTGCGGCGTACCTTTCTGTCACAGTGGTGTGCTGATCAGCGGCATGGCCAGCGGCTGCCCGATCAACAACCTGATCCCGGAGTGGAATGACCTGGTCTACCGCAACCTCTGGCGCCACGCGCTGGACAGGCTGTTCAAAACCAACAACTTTCCGGAGTTCACCGGACGTGTCTGCCCGGCTCCCTGCGAGGGCTCCTGCACACTGGGGATCATTGACCCGGCTGTTACTATCAAAAACATAGAAGTCCGAATTGTTGAACACGGCTTTGAAGAGGGGTGGGTCACACCCGCTCCACCTGTGGCACGAACCGGCAAAAAAGTAGCCGTAGTCGGTTCCGGTCCTGCCGGCCTTTCCGCAGCTGCTCAGCTCAACAAGGCCGGCCACAGTGTGACGGTTTTTGAACGCTCTGATCTGCCGGGCGGACTGCTGATGTACGGTATTCCCAACATGAAGCTCGACAAGCGTCGGGTTGTATTGCGCCGCATCAAGCTGATGGAAGCCGAAGGAATTACATTTGTCTGCAACACCGAAGTTGGTGGAAGCGAGTTTCCAACATCAAAGTTGCGCACTGAATTTGACGCCGTAGTCGTTACAACCGGAGCCACGCTGCCGCGCGATCTTCCGATCGACGGCCGCGGGCTGAAGGGGATTCATTTCGCGATGGAGTTTTTAACAGCCAACACAAAAGCCCTGCTTAACGGGAATGATGATTTCATATCGGCCAGGGGGAAAGACGTTATTATCATCGGGGGCGGCGACACCGGGACAGACTGTGTCGGGACATCGCTCCGCCATGGCTGCAACAGCGTCACCCAGCTTGAAATCATGCCCCGCTCTCCGGAAGAGCGCGCTGCCGACAACCCCTGGCCGGAGTGGCCCAAAACCCATAAGGTGGATTATGGTCAGGAAGAAGCGGCAGCCAGATTCGGTGCCGATCCTCGTGTCTACCTGACGACCGCTGCACGGTTCGAGGGTGGTCAGGATGGTGCTGTTAAAGCGGTTCATACCGTTGAAGTTGTTTGGGAAAAGAATGAGAAAGGACATTTTGTCCCGCGGCCTGTTCCCGGTACGGAACAGGTTCGTCCCGCCCAGCTGGTACTGCTGGCGATGGGTTTCCTTGGGCCGGAACAGCCTCTGGTTGACTCTTTCGGCCTGGAACGTGATCAGCGCAGCAACATCAAAGCCGAGTTCGAAAAGTACAGTACCAGCATCCCTGGTATTTTCGCTGCCGGAGATTGTCGCCGCGGCCAGAGCCTCGTTGTGTGGGCCTTCAATGAGGGGCGGGGAGCAGCCCGCGAGTGCGATCGTTATCTGATGGGGAGTAGTGAGTTGCCATAGCAGCGGTAAAAATATTGGTTGATTATTTCACACACAAAAGCCCGGCAGGTTGCCGGGCTTTTTTTTCGGTTGATCAATTATCAGGACGGGTTCGGGTAACCGGAATTCTCCCGGCAACCTTGCGCAATTCTGCCAGCAGGTTATCTTCGATCTCGATCTCGCCGCAAGCCAGGCGTTGAGCGGATAATAATGAGCCCTGTTCTCCCGGAAGGAAGATCTCCATAACTTCCGGAAGTTTTCTGGCCGCTTTAATCTTACGGCAGATTTCGCCGACATTTCGTATAAATTCTTCGCGATCACCAAGAATTCCGGGGTCGATTGCAAAGACCAGATGGCCCCAGTTCCCTTTGCTGTCGCCTATGCCGCAGAATGCCGCTCCAACCAGTGGACCGGCAAGGATCTCACCGATCAGGGCCAGTCCAGAGCCCTTGTGGCTTCTGTCAAAAGAGCGGATGGCCCCTTTGATAGCCTCTTGCGGGCTGGTGGTGGGCTTCCCTTCGACATTGAATGCAACGTCATCGGGGATTGCCCACCCTGCAGTTTCCGCCTCAACAAGCCCGTAAAATGAGATCGCTGCTGTCGACATATCAAGGACGACAGGGTCAGGCTCAGCCGGGATGCCGACGGCAATCGGATTGGTCCCGAAGACCGGCTCGCAGGAGCCATGCATGGCGACCCGCTCCGGGGATCTGCCGAACAGGAAACCGATCAGACCCTGTTTTGCCAGTTCGGAAGCAAAATAGCCGATGGCGCCCGAGGATGTGCTCGTGTTGAAAGTTCCAGCAATGCCGAAGCCGCTCTTTTTGGCCTTTTCCACAACAATATCAATGGCTTTTCGCACTACCACCATGGCATGTTTCCGGTTACCGTTGATTCTTGCGGAGATGGGGGTCTCCATTTCGACGGTAATTTCTCCGGCCCCCGGATCCATAGGTATCCCCTTGCCGATGAGCTTCACCACCCCCTGGTTGTTGCCTCTCAGTTGGGCATAAAGGAGCGCATCGCCGATAATCTTAACCTCCTCATCGGAGTAGCCGAAGCTCCGCACAGCCCTGGCTGTTAAATCTTCAAGTTCACTGATGGATATCTTCATGCATTCCCCCCGAAATTGTAGAACATTCATGTTATGATGTGATGTAAAGTGCCCGGAGCATCTATACGGGTTTGGCGGGGTATCTTCAGGAATATGCTACAATTTGCATTCGTGCACAATGTATAATCTACCAGTATGATACCCTCCAGAAGCAACATCTACCGGAGAATACAGCACCTCCCAAAGCCACTTTATTGTTGTCGAACTTGAATTATTGTTCTATCCAGTTTAGTTTTGCGAATAGGATCAATACCAATTTTTACCCATCCAGTAGCTCTCTTGAATTCAACAACTTTATTTGAATTGATCAAAATATCCAAATCAATTTTCTTCACCATGTCATAACTATCATCAAGGTACTTGACATGTATGAGCACATTACTCACCTCCAGTTTTTAAGGACGGCTTTTTTGTAACAAAAGGATTGATCCAACTCGGATATAAGTCACTTTGTTATTAATGCACCAATGCACTTTGATTTGCACCAGTTAGTTCCCAAGCAGCCTGTCTCAGTTTACCGCAGCTATTATGCCGTACTGCCGCTTGCAAAGCGTTCTTAAAATTTGTTGGTATGGACCTTTTCTTAAAATACAAGTTAACATCATCACCCTTCGTAATACGCAGTGACCCAGAATAGTCAACCTTAAAGCCATCGTCGTATTCACATTTCATATAGATCACCTCACGTACTAGATCATTATAGCGCTTACTGTTGTTGAAAATCTATATCATTAGGGAGTGTGCGCTTAATTGTGGAGTGAGTAGACGCATGTAACAACTCTACCAGTTCACACATTCAATATATCTGAATACCGGCCTACCAATCATATCAGCCTAACTAGATCTAACAGCACAAAATTCCAGAGAATATTTATTGACAGCTACTGCAGGAGGTCTATAACCAGAGACAGGAAATTAACACTGAATCGGTTCAATATTATATTTAAAGGCGGAATGTTTAGCTACTAATGAGTTGACCATCACATAAAAGGATTGGGATACAATCTTGGATATCAAAACCGTTATACTGGCGTTGGCGATCGGCAATTTCGTTCTTGCTGTGGCACTTATCCTATTTCAGTTTAGTGGGGATGTTACTCATAGAAATAAGTACTGGACAGTAGCTAAACTGCTTCAGAGTATCGGTTGGAGTTTACTTTACTGCCGAGGTTCTATCTCTGGCATTCTGAGTATTACTTTAGGTAACATTTGTCTGCTCTCAGGGTTTGCTTATGAATGCTGGGCAATGTACCAAATCTCACATCGTACCGTAAGTCGTACCCTACATATTTCTACAACAATCGGCATCACCCTGATCTATATATTCTTAACTCCTCTGTCCGAGCCTGTTAGGGTAGCCGGTGCGTCATTTGTCGCTTGTTTCTTTTTTTTCCTCTCAGGTATTGCTGTTCTAAGGCACCCTTTCCAGAAGTCCCTTTTACGCCTCTATACTGGTTGGAGCATGTTGTTTGTGGCAGTGGTCATTCTTACACGTGGAATGTATGCTACGCTATTTCCAGAGTGGTCTTATCTTTTTTCCGGTAATAATATTCAGATTGCTACCTTTTCCACATTCTATTACCTAATGCTGGTAAATGGCTTTGGCATACTGATGTTGGCAAAAGAATCAACTGATCAGGAACTCAAGGGGACACTGAAAGAGCAAAAGGCTCTAACAGAGACTCTGACACTACAGAAAGAGCAAATTGAGGCCACCATTGCTAGAATGAAGCGTCTTGAGGGAATTATTTCAATCTGTATGCACTGTAAGAAGATTCGCAACGAACAAGAGTCATGGGATCTACTCGAAACCTACATTACACATCATTCAGATGCTATGTTCAGTCATGGTATTTGCCCGGAATGTTTAGAAAAACATTATCCAATATAATGCAAAGTGTATGACCATAAGTTAACTTGAGTTGTTCCAATGCCCGTACTTAGACAATATGAAAATTGAACCTGCTACTATTGACTCCGCCAACAACATGCCAATGCTCAATTTTATAGGCGTACCTCTTTGACTTCCCTGGTTATAACGGTTTCAAATTCATTTTATTGATTGCATTGGTTAACTTATCAAAGTATTTACAAATTGGAAATGCAATTGACAATTTGTAAAAAACACCATACAGAAGCCCAGAACAGGCTGAACAATCAAAATTGAGGAGGATGCGATGAAACGGATAGGTATCTCTTTGAGTATTCTTGCGGTGGCTTCGTTGGCGTTGGCCGGCAATGGGGCATCCGCTGGTAAGGGTAAGGAGCTTTTCACGGGCAAGAAACTGGGGACGAACGGGAAAAGTTGCAGCACCTGCCATCCCGACGGAAAAGGACTGAAAAAGGCGGCGGCGTATGACGATGAGGAATTGGGATCAATCATCAATCAGTGCATCACGAACCCGCTGAAAGGAAAGGCGCTCGATCCGACCTCAACCGAGATGAAATCGCTAGTTCTGTATATCAAGTCGCTGGCGCCGCTCGCTCCACATTAGCAGCGCAGCGGGACGTTGTTTGTCGGTCTGCTTGGATTATGTAAATGGACAAGCAAACAATGTCCCCTTTGGTTTCTTCCTGTTTTAGTTGCAGACTTTGGATAAAATATGCGGTGTATCTCTATTTATTCCTGACCTTTTATTTTCCTACCAGTGATTCAACATACTCAAACAACTCCTTAAAATTGCATGGTTTGTAATAAATTTTGGTAAACTTATCTTGAACAAGACGCGTTTCATTAGGAGAGAGTGCCGTTAAAGCTATTACAGGGGTTGTATTGCCCTGCATTTTCATTATTTCAGTCGCTGATGCTCCATTCAGATTTGCCATCTTCAGATCAGTAATGATTACATCAAACTTTTCGTTGGCGGAAGTATTCAATAGATCTACGCCATCAGTGACAACGACAACATCATATCCTTGCCTCGATGCAAATTTAGTTATGAGTTCTCTGCTTCCTGGGTCGTCTTCTGCAATCAGAATTCGTTTTGACATTGGGCAACTCTCCTAAACTATTCTATATTAATTTTTATCTTGTGTCGAGATGACACCACAAATACCATGCGGCATGACTTCTAAAAGGCTTGAATCTATCACCTATTGACATGAACTCATCTAAGTGCTGAATACCGTAGAGGCTCTTAGCTGACCTTATTAGTCCTGCATCATCACAGGGCCAAATATCTTCTCTCCCTAATGCAAAGATCAGTATCATCTCTGCTGTCCAGCGTCCTACACCTTTGAGCTTAGTAAGGGTCTTTATGACTTCATCATCTGGCAGGTGGTCTATATTGTCTAAGTAACCATCTAAAGTAGCTTGGGATATCGATTTTACATAACTTGCCTTTGCATTACTGAATCCACACGATCTGTATGCTTCTATGTCGAGTTCTATAAGTACAGTAGGGATAATATCTGCAAGGCCTTTTAATCTTTTGAATATAGTAGATGCTGCTGCTTCTGAAAGTTGTTGGCTAATTACAGCTCTAACCAGAGATGTAAAAATAGGAGTTTTGCCTATCCTGGGGGTATCATGAACGTTAATAAGTTCACGCATAACAGCATCATTGGATAATATGTTCATAGAAGACATGGGAGCGATTGTCACTTATTGATATCCTGTCTCTGAGGTCAAATTGATTTGCCTAATTCTCTTTGGCAATATCGACACACAATGGCTTCTTTTTTAATATATTCCGCACAGAAAGGGCATTTTTTAGTATCCAGATCTATTTCAATTATTTTACCAGGCTGAGCAAAATCACTTATCAGTTTGTTCTTACCAATTGCACCACAGCTCGGGCATTTGTATTTGCCCCAATAAAAGGCAATAATAATCAATCCAGGTATAATGAAAAGCAGAATCCCGATTGCTACAATAAACTGTGGAGCATTGTAGTTGGAAAGCCACGTTTTCATTTTGCCTGCATAACCGCAAGCAAGACACATCCGACCTGTTCGACCATAATCTATACCATTATGAGCATTTACAGGTTGTACGCTCCCTGGGGAGCTGAACTCTTTCCATGTATAATAGGCGATTCGTACTCCAACCAGTAACACAATTATAAAGAATATGCCCAAAAAGCCCTCCTTCCCAAGGCTAAAATCAGAATGTGTGCTTGATAAGCATAATCAGAGACTTGCCGTACAGTGTACTGCAGAGTAAAGACAACAACAGATAGAATACCAGGTTTTCTGCAATCCTAAGTGCTCCAGCAAGCATATAGCGGTTTTTAATGGTGGAAGACTGTCTAGGATTGGATACACAAACAACTGTCAAATATAAGGTTTTTATTAAATTGAGTGCATTAAATACAAAAATGATTGCAAATATATAAAATCCAATTTTTGAAACAAGGTTAAACTTATTAGCTAGCCACATACAAACAAACGTAAAGAGTCCAAAGAAAAAAACATTCGTCAAGACATCCCGCAATGTCCTTCTCACAAGCAAGTGTGACGTTTCCTCAATATGCATCAGATCTACCCCCCTTTATTCCTCGTCAATCTGATAAGTGCCTGCCGGGTTTACAATTCTCAAGAAGATAGATGGAGTTTAGTTTGAGAGCCCTTGAAAACATTTCGAGAGATATCACTAGATTTCAAATAATACAACCATTCTAGTAATTAAATTCCGTTTCTGGATATGGCAATATAGCAAGAAGACCGGAATTATCTTATTTCAATTGACTGCTCTCTCCATATGAGAGTATATTTAACCTAGAGATGCATCTCGATTTAAAGATAGAAGGAGATTACGCCAATGGGAACTGATAAATTTCGTGTTCGCCCTGTGTCCCACTGCAAAGAGGGATGCAGTATTTAGCCCGTCGAGATGATTGGCGGGCGCTAAGTATGAAGCCTCTGTAGAAATGCAGAGGCTTTTACTTTTTATATTCATGAATGGAACTCTTCCCAAAAATCCCAGAAACAATTTCAGGTTTAAAGTCATTTCGCAGGATTAATCTGAACATTATCAAAACAAGTGACTGAATCCGCCTTCGTCCACAAACCTATCTTCCCGGCTTTAAAGGAATTGTCAGTTGATTCAACAACCTGTTTGCCGTTAAGAAATCCGCGAATATGCTTTCCCTTAACTTCCACCCGCAATTCCAGCCAAGTGCCGGAAGGCACCTTGGCTGAACTTTCCTGAATGGCTCTACGCCGCCCGCCAACATACTTGTAGATGTTGACATTGTCTTCCAAAGCATTAGCCCGCAGTATGTAGTAATTGTCTTGGTCCTGAATACGGAAAATGATTCCGGCCGCCCGGTCGCTTTTACCAGATACAGGCTTGAAGCGGGCCGTAACGGTCACGTCAGTATAAACCATATCACCCAAAGACAACGCCGGGTATTCAGCGTACCCGGTCTGACAAAGAGCATTGGGTGAACTGGGTGCATCGGATTCCGTTCGAATAACCCAGTTCCCGGCGAAGACCGTTGCGCCGACCGGAAGTTTCCCTGCCGGCTCCTTATCAAATGTCCATTGGGTTGCCTTGGTCGGCTCTGCGGCCCAACTCATGCTGCCTACGACCAGTAATGCAATCGTAATGTATCTGCTAATGAAAACAAATTTCTTTCTCATACTTCCTCCGTATTAGCCTGTTGAGCATACTTATCTATTTACATACTTCAGGGGGCACCCGGCGCTCTGTGAAGGCTATGCAACGATTCCCGTACTCTCTGACTCATTTCCACGGTTAAGGTAGTGGAGAGCGACCAGCAGCAGGGCTGCAATCAGGTAGGCAAGCGCATAAGCCTTTGCTGCGCCGAAACCGAAGCTGTTCTGCACGCCTGCCGGAGTCAGAACATAGGCATGGATAACACCGAAGAAAGAGAGAACAGCCGCGGTTGCTGTCCAGAGCGCAGCCTTGAGAAATTGTCGCTCCACTACAAACACCGTCATCGCGGACAGGGTCATGCAGGTGAGCATGAAACCCTGGCTCAGTGAGATGATGCCATACACGTACAGGTCTCCGCCAAATTTTGGCGCCACATCATAAAGGGTCGCGCCTGTCTTGCGCAGTGTCGTTTCTACGAGCAGCAGGGCCCACGCCGCGAGCGCCGGGATCAGTCCGAGCGCCACCGCAAGGCCGTGTTTCTTTGGCACTTCCTGAAACGCCTGCGCCGTGATTATGAGCCCTATCCAGAGCAGAATACCGATCATCGCTTCCATCGGCACAACCTTGAGTACCAGGGTAACTCCTCCGATCAGGCAGAGGAGAGTGATCACAGCGCCGTTCAGTATGGAGTAACCCCATCTGGCGCCCATGGCCTTCCAACCCGGATGCCCGATGTAAATCGTGGTCGGAAACGGGTTTCCCAGGCAAGCGGCCACAATCGATCCGAAGCCGTTGACCAGCAGGGATGACCGTGTGTCGTACCGGTCACCGGCCGCTTCCGCACTTTCAAGGTTCTGAAGCGAGCCGACCACGTTGAACAGCGCCATCGGAAATATGACGGAGAAGTACTTCCATCCCTGCCCGTTCGCCAAAAATGCGAGCATGTCGGAAAAAGCCGTCTTGGGAAAGTGGACAGTAAGCTGATACGGCTCTTGGAGTGGGTGAAAATACGGATAACCTCCCCATCTGAGAATCCAGCCAATGGCCACGCCCAGCAGCACCGCTATAAAGCCCCCTGGTAGTCCCAACGGCAATTTGATCCGTCCTCCATAGACAAAGATTACGAACAATGCTGGTATTAGCGCAATGGCCGGCATGGCAAAAATCTGGAAAACGAAACCCATGGATATGAAGGTGATGGCAATGCCGGCCAGAGAGGAGAGTAGGGCGGCCCGTGGTGTATGCCTGCGGAGCCAGTCCCCCACGAACGCACCGAGACACTCCAGCAGAGCGCTGGCGAGACACGCAAACAGGCCGGCCTGCCAGGCAAGGTTTGGATCTTTCGTTTCGAAATAGATCGGGGCAATGATCAGGAAAACAAAGGCGATGAGACTGACTGTATTGATGCCGTATGGCAACGCGGTGACATCCGTCCGTCCCGTCCTGATGGCCAGATTCCGTGCCTGCCATGCGTAAAACAGG
>Ga0118677_10005776_pt1 | contig 21431 bp, 16 predicted proteins | sample AliMusrvi5mmetaG_FD_86154 | JGI IMG/M metagenome (GOLD analysis project Ga0118677, IMG submission 86154)
GTATGCCGGCCTCGAGTCCGGTCGCCAGCTCGCCACGCTGAAAATGAGGGCGCATGGCATCCGCGACCCCCTGCCAGAATTCGTCCCCAACCGCAGCGTGAATGCCCGTATCGCCGATCACGGCGAACCGGCGGTCACGCATTGCCAGAAAAATCAGCACGCCGTTGCGGGCCGCGGTGCGCGTCATGCCCAGGCGCTCGAAGACCTGCGCGGCGTCGCGCCGGGGATCGTCACCGCAGCGCCGCTGCACGTGCACGCGGATCTCACCGGATGTGGCATGCTCCGCCGTGCCAATCGCGGCAACGAGCCGTTTCCGGTCGCCCGCGGACAGCAGATGTCGGGAAAACAACCGCATACACTCGCCCGGACGGGCCTCCTAGAACTGCACCGTGGGGGGAGTCTGCAGCTTCTGCTCCTCGGGCGGCTGGTAATACTCGGCCAGCTTCAGCCCCAGGCCGGGCGCGAACAAGCTCCCCGGGAAGCCGCGCACCGCCGCGTTAAAGTCGCGCACGCCGTCGTTGTAGCGCGTGCGCGCCACAGCAATGCGGTTTTCAGTTCCCGCCAACTCGTCCTGCAGGCGGATGAAATTCTCGCTGGCTTTCAGGTTCGGATAGTTCTCGGCGACCGCCAGCAGGCGGCCCAGCCAGTGATTGAGATCGCCGCTGGCTTCAGCCTTGGCCGCAGGCCCCTGCGCCTGCAGCAGGCGGCTGCGCGCGTCGGCGATCTTCGTAAAGATCTCTTTCTCGTGCGAGGCGTACCCCTTGACCGTGTTCACGAGGTTCGGAATCAGGTCTGCGCGGCGCTGGAGCTGCGTGTCGATCTGGCTCCAGTTGGCCTTGACCGCCTCGTCCCGGGCAATCAGGCCGTTGCGATAGGAGATGCCCATCACGATGGCGAGCACGACGATTCCAACGACGATAGCCAGCTGTTTCATGCGGTTCCTCCCAGAATCAAGTTGTCCAGAGCATACCCCATCCAGAAGGCCCTGCGCAATACAACCGGATGGGATAAGAATGCACCAGTGCATCTGCAATCGTCAATTTGCAGTTCACTCGGATGCAGCCCGATTGCAACCCCGTCGAACGCCTGTTACCACGGCGGAAGAATGCGGAAAGTTGTGGCACCGAGGCGCCGCAGGAAGCGGAACGGCAGCGAGACCGCGAACTGGAGATTGGCGACCGTACCGGCAGCAACGTACTGAATCGCATCACGGGTGGCGAAGGCGCGCGGCTCGTGGAAGCGCACCAGCAGGAGGATCGACAGCAGGCGCATGGCGGTCGAAATCAGGAACAGCACGCCGTGATAGGTAATGGTGAGTCCAACGACCGATGTGTGCCAGTCCGCGCCCAGCACGGAGACGATCACGGAGGCAAAGCAGCCGCTCAGCGCGCCGCTGACGGCGCACACCACGCCGAAGATGGCCACGTAGGCAATTCCCGAACCGCTGCGCCCGCCCTCGGTCTCGCCGATGCTCAACAGCACGTTGAAGCGTCCCATCTCCGTGGCCGACCACCCGGCACCCGCCAGCATGGCCAGCAGGTAGGCGGGGAGCCAGTGCCCTGGCGACATGAACAGCCATCCGAGCGCGGCGGGGAGCAGCAGCAGCGTGCCGATCATCATCAGGGGCTTGCGTCCCAGGCGGTCGATCAACGGCCCGAAAATAGGCATGAGAAAGATCGACAGGCAGGTCGGAAAGATAATCAGCAGCAGCGAGGTCTTGAGCTTGGACAGTTGCAGCACGTCAAAACAGAAGAGCCAGAGGTACTGGTTCAGCAGGGCCAGCGAGAAGATCAGCACGGCGTAATACCAGAGGAAGATGCGAAAGTTGCGGTCGCGTAGCGGCTGGAGCATCATGCTGCCGAACGACGGCAGCGCGGCCGCGCGCGGCTTGACCGGATCCCGCACCGGCATGTGCATGAAGATGTCCACCAGCCCCACCGCGCCCGCCAGCGCCAGCATCCCCGAGGTCGCCAGGCGCACCCAGTAGTCGCCCATGGGTTCGCAGTGGTCCAGCAGCCAGCCGACAGGCAGCGGCAGCAGGACGGTCATGAACTGCCCCAGGCGCGAGCGGGCTGAGAAGAAACGCCCGCGGATCTGCTTCGGCAGCAGATCGGCCATCCATGAGGTCCAGCATGGTCCTACCGTGTTGGAACCGATGACGGCCACGACGTAGCAGCCGAGGAAGGCGCGCCACCAGAAGCCCTGCGGCAGCACCCAGGGGATGGTGGCAATCACCATCCACATGCCCCGCTCCAACATGCCGCCGGTCAGAAAGAATTTTTTGCGGTAACCAGTCCGCTCCACCAGGTAACCGACGGGGAGTTGTACGACCGCGCCCAAGTACGGAATGGCCGCCACCAGCCCGAAGGCGGCATCCGAGGCGCCAATCGACCGCATGAAACAGGTCATAGCCGCGCCGCCGGCGATGTTCATCCAGAACGCGCCGAACAGCCAGGCATAGAAGACCAACTGAAGCGGACGATTGGCGGAAAATGGCTGCGGTAAGGTCGGTGGCATGTGCGATCCGGTTGCAAAAAAAAACGATGACAAACTATAGCAGGAATGCGCGGGGAAGAAAATGCATGCAAATACGGACACGAAGGAGAGGAAGGTGCTCGAAGCGTAGGAAGGGTCCCGACCGCGCGCCGAAGCTCCCTTTGTGTTCTTCCGCCTTCGCTTCCGGCCCTTCGTGACCGATTCCGTTGCGGTTAACGGTCTCTTATGTTGCGCCAGCCGCTCTCATCCCCCAACCTTGCGCGGCTGCAATTCGACCGGCTGGAGCGGCGGGATCGACTGGTCCGGGGGCGCGGCTTGCAGTTCCTCGAAGCGGCGCGCGCTCACGAGCACCCGCGACTCGAGCGAGCCAACAGCTTTGTTGTAGCTCTCGGTGGCCTTCTGCAAACGTTCACCGAGTTCCTCGAAGTGGCCGGTCATGTCGGCCAGCCGCTTGTACAACTCGCGGCCGAGTTCGGAGATGTGGGCGGCGTTCTCAGCCAGGGCCTCCTGCCGCCAGCCGAATGCCACAGCCTTGAGCAGCGCGATCAGGGTCGTGGGCGTGGCGAGCACTACGCGGTTCTCGACGCCGACCTCGATCAGGTTGGGATCGGCCTCTAGCGCGGCACCGTAGAACGACTCACCGGGTAGAAACAACACGACAAATTCCGGCGCAGGCGAGAGGCGCTCCCAGTATCCTTTGGCGGCGAGCGCCCGGATGTGCTCGCGGAGGCGGCGGGCGTGCTCACCCATCTTCGCGCGCCGCGCGGCGTCGTCCGCCGCAGCTCCGGCCTCGAGAAAGGCGGTGAGCGGCGCCTTGGCGTCCACGGCCACGCAGCGACCACCGGGGAGACGCACGATCAGGTCGGGCCGCAGACGCCCCTCCTCGCCAGGAAGGTTCACCTGTTCGTCGAAGTCGCAGAAGCGCTGCATGCCGGCAAGTTCCACCACACGCCGCAGGGTTAACTCTCCCCAGCGGCCGCGAGACTGCGGCGCGCCAAGCGCCTTGGCCAGGTTGACGGTCTCCTTCTGCAACCCCTCCTGCGCGGTGCGCAGCGAGGCGATCTGTGCGGTCAGCCCGGCATACGCGCCGGCGCGCGACTGCTCGATCTCCCCCACCCGACGCTCGAACTTCTCCAGGGTCTCGCGCACGGGGCGGATCAGTTCGTCGATAGCCTGCTGGCGGCGGGAGAGGTCGCCCGTGGCCTGCTCCTGGGTCTTCTCCAGCGCGGCGCGGGCGAGATCGAGGAATGAACGGTTGTTGCTCTGCAGGGCATCGGCCGAAAGCGCCTTAAAGGCGTCGGCCAGCTTTTCACGGGCGTTCTCCAAGAGAGCGAGCCGCTCCTTGGCCGCCTCGCGCTCCGCCTGCAGCGTGGCGGCCAGTTCCGCCTCGCGGGCCGCCAAGCGGCGCACCTCGTCCTGCCGCTTTGCATCAACCTCGCGCAGCGCATTCGCCTGCGCCTCCAGCGAGGCGGCGCGCTCGCGCAGGGTTGCCCCATCGCGTTCAGCCTCCGCACGCAGCCGCAGGGCCGAGGCGCGGGCCAGCAGCCAAAGCACCGCGCCGCCGGCGGCAAAACCGATCACCAGAGAACTTGTGTCCATGTCAGCGTTTCCATATGGTCTGAACAGAGTTCATAACGCCCGGGGTGCCATAAAACAAGGACACACTACGGCCGCCGCCGGATGTGGCGCTGGCAGTCGCGCTGGCGCGCATCTGCGGGTTATCGATCTGCGCGGCCAGTTGCACGGCGGCATCCGGGTCGGTCTGCTGCAAAACGCCGCAGATTGTGCCGAGGGCCGTGTCGCGCGCATTGCCACGGGAGAGCGCCAGGGCCCAGGTTTTTGCACCGTCCGAATCGTTCTGGCTCCAAGCCTGCGCGACCTGGCGACAGGCGTTGGCCTGCAGTTCGCCAGCGGGAAACGCCGCCACCCAGCGTGCGGCAGCCTCTGGATCCTGCCAGGACCAGACGTTGACCACCGGCAGCGCAACCGCATCCTGCAGGACGCCGGCCGGGAGCGTAGCCACATATGCTGCGGCATCTTCCGGCGCGGAGTTGGCCCACCCCTGCACCGCGTTCACCAGTGGATACGGAGGCTGCGCGTTGGGCAGGCCGGCGGCCCATGTGACGGCCGCAACCGGGTCGTTGTTCCCCCAGGCGCTGGCAATGTTGCCCAACAGATTGTTTCGCGCCTCGTTGTCCGGAAGTTTCAGCGCGTACGCGGCTGCGGCCGGCGGGTCGTTATATGCCCACTGCATCACCACGTTGTTGAGCGTGTTCGCGCGGCCGGGGGTATCCGGAAACTGCGCGATCCACTCAATGGCGCGGGTGGGATCGGAGTTGGCCATTCCGCTGGCGATCTGCTGCAGGCAGTTTTCGCGCGCCGCGCCGGCGGGGAGCGACGACGCTATTTGGATGGCTGCGTCCGGATCGGAATAGCAGAGGGAAGAGATCAAGTTGCGGAGCACTGCGGTCTGCTGCGATCCAGTCGGCAGGGATCGAACCCATTCCACGGCACGGGCGGGATCATTCTGGGCAATCACGTTGGCAATGTTGCCGATCGCCTGGCTGCGGATGCGTCCGGCCGGCAGGGAATCAACCTGCCGCATGGCAGCCTCCAGATCGGATTGCGCCAGAGAGGAAAACACGCTCTGAAGCGCCCATTCGCGGCCACGGTTGCCCGGGAGGGAAAGCACCCAGGCCAGGGCGGCGGTCGGGTCGTCACTGGCCCAGGATGAGGCGACGTTCATGATCAGGTTGTTGGCGGCCTGGCCCGAAGGGAGCGTCTTGACCATGGCCGCGGCGGCGGCCGGATCCTTGTTCGCCCACTGCCAGCTGACGTTGGCCAAGAGGTTGTTCTTCTGCACACCATCCGGCATCGCAAGTATCCAGGCCATCGCCGCGTCAGCATCCTTCTGTATCCATTGCGAGGCAATGTTCTGCAGCGCATTATTCCGCGATTGCCCGGTCGGCAACTGGTTGACCAGATCGATCGCCGCCTGCGGGTCGAGCCGCGCCAGCGGGCCGACCGCGCCCTGAACCGCCTGATTGCGGTCGGAGCCGGCCGGCAGTTTGGCCAGAAATGCCAGCGCCGCGGAACGGTCCTTCGTGATCCAGGCATTCAGGACTGTATTCTGCAGCTGCTGCCGCAGGGGTCGGTTTGCGACGCCCTGTGCGTAGCGCATCGCCGCAACAGGGTCCTGCGCAGCCAATCGATCCAGCAGCGTCCGAATCAGGTAGTTGCGGGCCTGCTGATTGGCGATCTTCTCTGCCAGGGCCAGCGCAGCGGGGATGTCAGCAGAGGAGATCCCATCCGCCAGTTCGTGCAGCGCCGGGTTGCGCTTGCGAGCGTCCAGTTTCAGCGCGCTCCGGATGGCTGCATCCACCTCAGCCAAGGGGATCTTCCTGCGAGCCGACGTTTCTCCGCCGGCAGCGCGCAACACCGCGCCGGTTCCAGCGACCGGGCGGCTCGCGACAACTGCATGGCTCGCCATGGTCGGCGCGTCCATCGAGGCCTGGGTTTCTGCATGCGCCAGCCGGGTGCGTATCGGCGCCGGGATCAGCACACCATGCTGTCCAATCAGGATGCCCACACTCAACGCCAGCAGGACGATCAGCGCCAACCGAGACGGAGGAAGGTTTTGCATGTGCTTCTCCAGAAAACCGTCAGGCTCCAACGTCAGCCATCCGCCCCGGAAAGTCCTGACGCAAAGATAATAGAACCGACGTCGGGAAGTGTCGAGCTTGCAACGCAAAGCGGTGCGTTTTGCAGTTGTCAGGCGCGCCAATTTCCGGATAAAGTACGTCAAATCTTGGATGCAGGACACGAGGCGGGACATGGAAATCTACGTCGGCAATCTTACTTATAAGGCGACAGATGAAGATCTGAAGGGGCTTTTCGCGCCCCACGGCGAGGTCGCGTCCGTACACGTCATTATCGACCGCATCACGGGACAGTCGAAGGGCTTCGGTTTTGTCTCGATGCCGGACAACACTGGCGCACAGAAGGCCATCGACGCACTGAACGGCTACGACTTCATGGGGCGCAAGCTGCGCATCAACGAGTCGCAGCCCAAGCCGCGCGATGAGCGCGGCGGCGGCTTCCGCGGCGGCAATGATCGTCCGCGCGGCGACCGGCGCGAAGAGCGCTGGTAAATCATTCGTGGGCAATCGCGCCGATTGCCTCCGAATTATTCCGCCGGCGGCAGAATCCCCTGCGTCCGGTATTCGTTCAGTTTGCGATGCAGTGTGCGCCGGCTGATCCCCAGGTCGAGCGCCGCGCGACTGCGGTTACCTTTCTGCTGGCGCAGGGCAGCAAAGATCGCCTCGCGTTCCGTGTCCGCCAGCAGGCCCCCGGCAACCGGTGCGCCACGTGCCACGGGCAGGTGCTCGCGGCCGATCTCTCGGATCGCGGCCGGTACATCGCGCGCCGTCAGCTTATCGCCACTACCGAGCACCACCATCTTCTCGATCGTGTTGCGTAGTTCGCGCACGTTACCCGGCCACGGGTAGGCGGTCAGCAGGTTCACTGCGTCCGGCGTGATGCCGGGGACGGGCTTTCCATTACGCGCCGCGCATTCCCGCAGAAAGTGGTCGCAGAGCATCGGGATGTCGCCCGTGCGCTCCGCCAGCGGCGGCAGGTGTATGTCCACTACGTTCAGGCGGAAAAAGAGATCCTCGCGAAACTTTCCCTCGGCCACGCGCGCCTGCAGGTCGCGGTTCGTGGCGGCAATCAGGCGGATGTCCACCTCGATCGGCTCGTTGCCGCCGACGCGCTCGAAGCGTCGCTCTTCCAATACGCGCAGCAGTTTGACCTGCGTGGCAGTGTCGATCTCAGAAATCTCGTCGAGAAGGAGCGTACCTCCGTCGGCCAGCTCAAATCGCCCTTTGCGGCGGGCCGCCGCGCCGGTGAATGCTCCCTTTTCGTGGCCGAAGAGCTCGCTTTCCAGCAGCGTGGGGGCGAGCGCGGCGCAGTGCACGGCCACAAACGGCCCCTTGGCGCGCGGGCTGAGGCGGTGGATCGCCTGGGCCACCAGTTCCTTGCCCGTGCCGCTTGGCCCCTGGATCAGCACCGTGGCCGCAGTGGGCGCCGCCTGGCGAATTGTGTCGAACACCCGCTGCATAGCCGGCGAGTCGCCGATCAGGCTTTCCATGCCGTACTTGCTGTCGAGCTGCGCCTGGAGGTCGCGGTTGCGCTCTTCCATGTTCCGTGAACGCAGGGCGCGTTCGATCAGCAGGTCCAGGTGGTCGAGGTTGACCGGCTTGGTCAAAAAATCATATGCCCCCTGCTTCATAGCCTCCACGGCAGTCTCGACGGAGCCGTACGCAGTCAGCAGGATGCAGATCGTGGCCGGATGCTGCGCCTGCGCGCGACGCAGCAGGCCGAGGCCGTCCGTGCCCGGCATGCGCAGGTCCGAGAGGAGCACGTCCACCTCGTTGTCCGCCAGTTGCTCCAGCGCCCGGTTGGCGTCCTCCGCCAGGCGCACGGCGTAATGACGCTGCAGGGCGCGTTGCAACCCTTCGCGGGTATGGCGGTCGTCGTCCACGATCAGGACGATGGGGCGTTTGATATTGGAAGGAACGTCAGTCATGCGCGTGCTCCGTACGTCGTGCCATTCGATTCAATCAAAAAGACCCAAAGACGAATGACTACTGACTCTCTCTCTTGACCGGCGATTGCAGCATGCGGATACGGCGGTCGGCGAGCGGCAGCAGGACGCGGAAGCAGGTGCCGGCTCGCGGCTTACTGGAGACCTCGATCTGCCCGCCGTGTTCCTGCACGATGCGCTGCACGATCATCAGCCCCAGCCCGGTTCCCTTGGACTTGGTGGTGTGGTACGGCTCGAAGATCCGTCCCATGTCACTTGCTGGAATGCCGTGGCCGGTGTCCTGGAAGGCGATGGTCAGAAATACGTCGCCCACGCCAAAGGCGATCTTCAGCGCACCGCCGTCGGGCATGGCCTCGAGCGCGTTTTTGATCAGGTTGAAGAAAACCTGCTTGATCTGCTGGGGGTCGATGAAGACCCTCGGCACCGCGTCCGGACACTCGATGGAGACCGCAATGCGGCGGTTCTCGATGTCGGCCTTCATCAGACGCAGCGTCTCCTGCAGCGCCTCGTCCGGCGACGCCAGCTCGAACTGCGGCTTGGAGGGGCGCAGCGCGCGCAGGAACTGGGCGATGATGTTGTCCAGCCGCCCCACCTCGGTGCGGGCGACCTCCACCAGGTCTGTCAGTCCGGCGCGGGACGCTTCCGGAAGCGCCGCCACCTCGCGCGCCAGAAGCTGCAGGTGGATGTTCAGCGCATTGAGCGGGTTGCCGATTTCGTGCGCCACGCCCGCAGCCAGCAGGCGCACCGCGTTCAGCCGCTCGCCATCCAGCGCATCGATCTCCTGCAGACGGTCGCGCGTGACGTCGCGGAAGATGATCAGCACGCTCTTGCCTGTCTCCTCCTGCACTGGCAGCGGCACGGCATAGACCGCCAGAAAGCGATGCTCCGGATAGGTGATCTCCAGCTCGTGCGTCAGGAGCCGCGCGGTGCCCGGTTCATCCTCCACCCCCAGCAACCGGTTCCAGTCCAAGTCGCGCAGATAGCGCTCGACCGACCGCCCACGTACGCGGGCGAACTCGAACCCGATGAACTGTTCTGCCGCACGGTTGGCGTACAGCAGCTTTCCATCGTTGTCGATCACCAGTACGCCTTCCTGGATCGACTGGAAGATCGTCTCCAGAAAGCCACGCTCCCGCGCCAGACGCAACAGTTGCGCCTGCAGGCTGCCCGGGTCAACTTTATCCAGCCGTGCGGCCAGACGATCAAAGAATCCGGACGACATCTGCGCCAAAACCTCACGATGGGTCAAAACGACGCATACTCTTTATCCGCTTACGCGCAACTGGACAAGTGCAAAAATGACAGTTATTCTTTGCGCATGGTGCTGTTGTTGGCATGGAGCGTCTACGATCCGATGGACTTGCGCCATCTGGAATTCGGCATGTGGGCACATGTCGGGCTATTTGCCGCCGTGGCGATCCACTGTCTGCTGCGACCTCGCGACCCTCGCTCCACGCTAACCTGGCTGTTCGGTGTCTGGGTGGCACCGGGCCTAGGAGCCCTGCTCTACTTGATGTTCGGCATCAACCGCGTCCGGGAGAAGGGGTGGCAGAAGCACAAGTCTGACCAGACCTTTCACTCGAACCGCAGTCTGCGCGAGCAGGAGGAGAGCCCCCTCGCCTATTGGCGCGGCCTGCGCACCGGACTTCTCGCGCAGCCGACCGGAGAACATGCGCAGCATCTCAATACCTTCCTCAACCGCCTGGCGCCCAACCACCCGCTGCTCGGCGGCAACGCCCTGCGCATCCTCGTGGACGCACGCGAAGCCTATCCTGATATGTTTGCTGCGATCCGTGGCGCGAAGAACCACATCCACCTGCAATCCTACATCATCGGACCTGACGAGACCGGTCGCGAGTTGATGGAGGCCTTGGCGGAGCGCGCCGCCGCCGGCGTGGAGGTTCGGGTGCTGTATGATTCCTTCGGATCGGCAGCCGCCCGCCTGCGCGGTTTTTTCAGAACGTATGCCAATCGACCGCATTTGCGCGTCATCGGCTTCTCGCAGGTCAACCTCTTCAAGCGGCAGTTCCAGATCAACCTCCGCAACCACCGCAAGATTCTCGTAGTAGATGGCGTCGTCGGCTACACCGGCGGCATAAATTTTTACGATGTCTACCGCCAACACAGACATCAACAGCCCACGCACGACTACCACTTCCGCGTCGAAGGCCCGGCTACTCTGGAACTGCAGTACTCCTTCCTGCGCGACTGGTACTACATGACGGACGAGTCGCCTGAAACACTCCTCTCGCCGGAATATTTTCCCCCGACACCGGCAGTCGGAGGAATCCCTGTGCGTCTGCTGACAAACGGCCCCACCGCAGCGGAGAGCGACACCCTGCTCGATGCACTTTTCGCCACCATCACCGGCGCGCGCCGCCAAGTGCTGATTGTCACGCCGTATTTCGTGCCGCCGCCGGAGATCCAGCGTGCACTGCGCTGCGCCGCGCTGCGCGGCGTGGATGTACAGGTGCTCGTGCCGGCAGTCAACAACCACGCCTACGTCGGCCATGCCTCGCGGGCGCTGTACGATGATCTCCTGCTGGCCGGCGTGCGCATTTTCGAACTGCCGTCACCCTTCCTGCACGCCAAGGCGATGCTGGTGGACGACGCCATCGCCCTGATCGGCAGCGCCAACCTCGACACGCGCAGCCTGCGATTGAACTACGAGAACAGCCTCCTGGTTCTGGACGAACGCTTTGGCGTGGCGCTCAAGCGCGTCCTGACCGGCGATTTTGCCCGCAGCCACGAAGTCCTGCTAGCCGCCTGGCGCCTGCGCCCCCTCCGCCGCCGTCTCGTCGAGAATTTCTGCAGCCTGCTCTCGCCCATCGCGTGACGCACCTCGAAGAACACGAGTGAAAAGGACACAGAGGGCTCAGAGAGGCACGAGCGCACCGAGCGTTCTGCAACTACGACCAGCGGCCGCGGCTACAACATTCGCCTACTGATAGAACACATGTTTCCGCGTGGCGCGGGTCGCCAGCCAGGTGAGCCCGAGGATCAGCAGGAAGAGCAGCCAGGCCATGGCGCAAGCGTACCCCATCTGCCGGAACTCAAAGGCGTTCTGGTAGAGGTAGACCGCATAGAAGAGCGCCGATCGGCCCGGCCCACCGCCGTTAAACAGCACGTACGCCGAGGCAAATGTCTGCAGCGTGCCGATGATCCCGATGATCAGGTTGAAGTAGATCACCGGCGAGATCATCGGCAGGGTCACGTGCCGCAGCCGCATCCAAGCCGAGGCGCCGTCGATCTCGGCTGCCTCATAAAGCGAGCGTGGCACGTCCTGCAGTGAAGCCAGGTAGATCACCACCGAGTTCCCCACTCCCCAGAGCGACATCAGCACAAGCGCCGGCTTGGTCCAGAGCGGATCGCTCATCCACTGCGGCGGATGCTGTACGCCCAGCATACCGAGAAACTGGTTCAACAGCCCCAGCCTGCCGTTCAGGATCCACAGCCAGACCATGGCGCCGGCCACCAGCGGCACCAGCGACGGCAGGAAGAAGATCGCACGGAACGCGCCGCGGCCGCGCACCGGCTGGTTCAACAGGATCGCCAGCAGCAGGGCAAGGATCATCCCCAGCGGCAGCGACAGCAGACTGAAAAGCAGCGTGTTGTTGAGCGACTGCCAGAAGACGCGGTCCACCGCCAGGTCGCGGTAATTCATCCCTCCCACCCAGATCGGCGCGGAGAGCACGTCGTAGTCGCAGCACGAAAAGAAGAGCGACGCCGCCACCGGGTAGAGCGTGAACATGAAAAACCCGACAATCCACGGGCTCACGAAAAGCAGTCCGGTCCGGAGGTTGCGGCGCTCACGGGAGTTCACGGTCCAACCACTCCTTCCGCCGTGCCTCGGCCACGCGCTCCCACCGCGCCTGCATCCGATCCCACCGCCACGCGACGCGCTCCTGCACCTGCGCCAGCGCCGCCTCGGGCGTCGCCATCCCCCAGAGCGCATTGCCGGCGGCCACGCGCAGTTCCTCCTGACATTCGCGCCAGATGCACAAGCGCGGTGCCGCATGCGCGTTCGGGCTGCTGGCCAGCCGCACAAACTCGCGAATGTGCGGATTCGGATGTGCGGCAAAAAATGACGGGCTCGTCTCGCGCAGCGCAGTGAATTTACGCTGCCCCAGCGCGAGCTTCTCGGCCGGCTCGCGCTGGCAGAGGTAGGCCAGAAACGCGAACGCCTCGGCTGGATGCCGCGCGCCACGCGGGATCACCAGCACGTCGGATTCCACCAGCGTGGTGTCCTTCCCTGCCGCCGGATCGGCCGCCGGAAATGGCGCCACGCCCCAGTCCAGATCTGGCGCGTATTTGCCGATGAAGTTGTGCATCCAGGGCCCCTGCAACTCCATGGCGACACGGCCGCTGAGGAACGGGTTCTGCGGCGAAGCGAAATTGCCGCCGGTCGCACCGTAGTTGCGGAGGTTCTCGATGCCATACTTGGCGGTTATATCGCGGAACCATTGAAACGCCGCCAGATTCCCCGGCGCGTCGGCCGTGATGCGCCGGCCGTCGAACAGGCTACCGCCAAACCAGACGCCCATCAGGTCCAGCCACCATCCCGGCTCCTGCGGCAAGTGCCCTGCGCGCACGATCATGAAGGCGTGGCTGCGCTGCTCCGCCGGCGTCAATTGCGCGTATGGCAGGCGCACCACGCGCCCCGTGCGCGTCAGCTCCACCAGCGTCAGCTTCTCGTTCATCGACTCCAGTTCCGCCAGGCTGCGCGGCGGACGGTCCGGGTCAAGCCCCGCCTCGCGGAACAGCGCACGGTTGTAGTGCAGCGCCAACGCCGCCGGCGCCACGGGAATCGCCCACTGAAAGCCGCGGTGGCTGCACAAGTCCCAAAAGACGGGAATAAACCGCTCGCGGCCGATGCCGGCACGTTGCAGGGCGGCATCGATCGGCGTGAGCGCCCCCTTCTCGGCAAAGTCCGGCACGCTAAACGTCCAGAGCCCGGCCAGATCCGGTGGATTGCCGCCCGCGGTGGCCAGCATGAGCTTCACGTCGATCTGGCTGACCGGCAGGATGCGCACCTCGATGCGATCCTGCGAGCGGTTGAAGTCGTCGGCCACGCGCTGCATGGCGTCGAGCTCGAAGCCGGTCCATTTCTCCCAGTACGAGACGATCACCCGCCCACCCGGCGCGCGGTCGTCCGCGCGCCGGGAGCAGCCCGCGACGAACGACACGGACAGCAGCAGCGCGACAATCAGGAAAATCCGCATGCGACGAGTGTGCCGCGTCCGCCAACGGGAGTCAATGTTCGAGCGCGGCAGACGCGAACCGTCCAATGACAACGCGGCGCCGCCATTTACTCCAGCGTCAGCGTCCCGAGCTGGACACGATCGTTGCCGAGCTTTTTCCAGCGCCAGTTGAGCAGCAGCGTAGGCTCGTCCACATGCGAAACGCTGTTCAGCGCCGGCGAAACACCAATTGCCAGCCCCGCGCGCGGCATCAGATTCAGCAGCGTCCAGGGGATGGCAGCGGAAACGGAGTAGCCATTGGTCGTCGACCGCGTGTGCGCGCATTCGAGATGGCGCCCGTTGAACCATTCCCAAGTCTTGTTGGTGACCGCGAAACCGAACTGCATGTCGTCCGGTCCGTACCATCGCAGCGCGGTGTTGGCCGGGTTGACATAGAGGATCACGCTGTCCTGCTTGTAGATCAGCGACGGCGGCAATTCGCTGCGCACGTCCGGATCCGTGACCTCGGCGCGGAACCACAAGTTGGTCGCATCCCACGCGAAGGCGAAGCGCATCCGGACCAGACCGTCGCCATCGAACACGCTCTCACGCGAGTCAGCGTCGAGCGTCTGCCAGTCCCACTTTTCCTCCGGCAGCGCGGCTGGACGCGCCACGGCCCGGCGCGGCGCATCGAAGCGCTGCAGCGCGGCCAGGTTGAATACACTGTTCGAAATGCCGTCTGCCAGCGGCAGCAGGTAGCGCGCACCGTCCGCCAGCGGCGCAGGCGCCCCCTTTCGGAAACCGGCGTGTGCCATGGCCTCGCGCACCTCCGGGTTGCGCATAAAGAGCCTCCAGATCAACCCGCTGCGAAAATTCTCGGCCATGAGCAGCGTGATCCCCGTGTCAATCGCCAGCGCGTCGTTTGCCACCCAGCCGGTGTGCGGATTGAAGGCGTTGACAAAGCCGTAGGCGCGCCAGAGCCGTCCGTTTTCCCATGCCCGCATGGTTCGCAGCGCATCAAGGCACTCGCGCGGCGCAAACGGAAGGGAGCCGCCCGCAGCGCTGGGCGCCAGCGTGCCGTCGAGCGCATTCGAGAACGCGGTACGCGGGGGGAGTCCCCAGGCTTTGTAGCCGTCTACGGCCTGCGAGGCCGTGATTCCCCAGAGGTTGTTCGAGAATCCCGTAAACTCCGCCCCCATTTCGGCGCAGAGCTGCCGCTGCGCCAGCGTGGCAAAGACCGAGTTGCGCCAGTAGTCGGCAAAGTCATCGCGCTGTCCGCGGAAGTCCACGAAGGCATGCGCGTACTGGTGCGCGAACAGCGGCGGGCACTCGATGAACGTCAGTCCCGCCCAGACGCCCAGCGGCTCGCGGCGCCAGGCTGACCAACTGGCGGCGGGCAGCGGGTGCGTGGGCGAACCGAGCCCGAGCAGATACATGGCCATGTGCTCCGCGTATCCCTCCCAGCGGTAGCGCGAGAAGCCGTTCCCGGGCGACCACCCCAGGCAGAGCGTCGGCCGGTTGTTGCGCATCCAGTTCCAGTCCACGCGCTCGTACAGCCGGGTGGCCAGGCAGCGAATTTCCGGGTCGTCGAACTGCTGGCGGGCCGTGAGCGCACCGCAGAGGACCAGCGCGGTATCGATGCTCGACGCCTCGCTCTCCCAGGTGCGTGCCCCGGTGGAGAGGTCGAGAAAATGGTAGAAAAATCCGTGCTCGTGCGGTGCCTGCTCGGCCAGGAAGCGCAGCATCTGCCGCACGCGCGCCACGGCCTGCGTGTGCGCCAGCCAGCCGCGTTCGTCCGCCACGCAGAAGGCTGCCAGCGCAAAACCACTGCCTGCCACGTTCGCCACGTTGCCATGGCCGGAGGCGTCCGCGTGGACCGCATCCGGGATCAGCCCAGTGACGGAATGCGCCTCGTCGCGAAACAAGGCGAAACCGGCCCGCTCGAGGTCGTCAAGAAAGCGGTCATCGTCGCCAGTACCTGCCCGCGCAACTGGCGAAACGGCCGGAAGCAGTGCAAGAAGCGCCAGAGCGCATGCAGTACGCCAGCAATTGACTCGCTTGTATTCACACCAGCCCATGTGGCTGAACAAAGTAAGCGCTTTGCGTGAGGGAGGCAAGATGAGCATGCACCGGTTCAAGTTGAACGCATGTTACAAAATGTAACAAAATGTAACGCTTTTTGAGATTTGTGCAGCTGTTACATTTAGCGTAACTATTTGTTCAGCAAGCACTTGTATATAATTCAGCGCCATTGCGCCCGTTCTTTTTGTTACATGGCCTTTTCAGCCGATATTCTGGGTATCGCGGTCCGTTCGACTGGTTCGCCACGCTCACAACAAGTTCGCTCAACAACAAGATGCGTTTGCCCTGATTTAGACAGAATTAGACAGAAATAGACACAAAACAGGCCTCACCTCCGGACATGATTTTTCGCATCTGACCGTGCATCAACGAGTTACAGCCAAATTGCGGCGTTGTGACCGGTGTTTCGTGTCTATTTTTCATCGTGTCGATCCTGATTGCCGCGGCGCGGGCGCGATTTTACTTCGTTGCATCGCGCCGAGAATTCAGGATTCAGAATTCAGAATTGATCCCCAGGCCCCGCGGTACGTCCCCGCCGTCGTTGGCAGCACCCGCACCTTGCCCTTGCCAACGTGATTTCGGACTTCCTGCATTTTACCCGGCACTTTGTTCGCAATACGTGTCGGAGGACAACGGTGAAATCTTACTTCCGTTCTTTGTCGCGTGTCAACTGGTGATCGATGCGGGTGCCCGCGCTCACAGGCAACACTACCGCACACGTCTCGCGAGACGTCTGCTGCCGCTGGAGCATCGCTTGGTTCGCAATTTTCACGAATCTCAACACGATTAGCGACGAAAGACGTGCACAACCGTGTTAGGAATGCTGGTTCTCATTGTCGAGTGGCTGAGGTCGCGTGGACTTCTCTTTTTGGGCTGACAATGTCGATTGTGTCCTGTCCTGCCAATGACAGATCGACTGTTTGAAGGAGTACGAGATTCGACTGCGCCGAACCATACAGATACAACTTGTTCTTGGCGTGATCAGTGATGTGGTAGGTCATGGCGCGTCCGCCCAGCAATGGCTCAACCTGCACTGTGTATCGGATTGCGCATGCTTGTGATGTAGGATCCGATCTGTTGCACCCGGCAAGCAAAGTCAGCAAACATATCGCTATGGCAACTTCGTTTCTCATGTTTCTCCGTTTTCGTTATGCGAACGTTATATCGTCCGCCAATCGGATATTCTGGGTCTACGATTCGCAATCACACAGGATTGCGTTTCGTGACAACGGTACGTTCCTGCGTGGCGGGTGTCAAGGTTGTGTGCGGGTTACGCAAGAAGCGGGCGGGACGCCCGCGCTCCCAGGTGGAGATACCACACCGGCCTCGCGAGGCCGGCGGTGTCTAATTATTCGTGACCGCCATGTTGGCGCAGGATATTCGCCACTTCGTTATGCCCGTTGTGCAGTGCCATGTGCAAAGGCGCCCAGCCTGCGACATTCTTGGCATTAATTTCGGCGTTATTGGCCAACAGGAAAACCACCACGTCTTTCTTGTTATCCAAGGCTGCCCAATGTAAAGGCGTATTCTGCTGTTCGTCTTTGCTGAAAACCAGATCCGGCTTGTCTTTGACCAGTGTCTTGATCTTTTCCAAGTCGCCACTCATGGCCGCGTATTTGATTGTGTCTGTCGCACATTCGGGTGCAGGTCGGTTCAACTCGTCCCTCGTAAAATCAAAAGGCACCAGTATGGTGTCGAGCGCAAAAGAAAATGGCAGATCGATCAGGCAAACGACTGTGCCAACAGTGGTGGCGCCCTCGCTATTCAAGATCCAGTAATCAAAATGCGTTCCGCGGTAGTAGTTGACGTCTTTGCTTAACCAACCGGGGTCGGTCCTTTCGGAAATTGAAAAACACCCGGTTTGCAGGAACAGTACTACCAGGCCAAGGCATATCAGTAGGGATCGCTTTGTCATGGTTATATCTTCTGGGTTTCTTGGTGTTAACGGTACGTATCCAGGTGGCGGGTGTCAAGGTTGTGTGCGGGCGGGACGCCCGCGTTCACGGGGAGCGATGCCCACTGCCCTCGCGAGGCCGGCAGCGTGGGCGCCGGTTTTCATCAGAAGGGCGAGTGTGGGACAACACGGCTCTGTCTCGCCGTGATTGGTCCATCAACTTTCTATCTGTCCACGGTCGGCGAGGCAGCAGCCGTTTGTTGGGTCATCTTTTCTTTTCTCTTCCAAAGGTCAAAATGCCCAGACCTGCAAGGATCGTTGCTATACCTATTGTAGTGAAGATGGCACAGAACTTTGGCCCATCATGTCCTGATCCGGCTCCTGGATCAGGACCACCGAAGAGGCAGAAGACACCCCAGAGGATGCATATCGGCCCGATACTGAAGAAAACCACCGCCAAAAGCCATTTTATGATGAGGATCATGGTTTTCATTTTATAGACCCAACGTTATATCAGTCGCCAATCGGACTTTCCGGGTTTCCGATTCGCAATCACACAGGATCGCTTTCGTGACAACGGTACGCTCCTGCCGTGGCGGGTGTCAAGAACGTGGCGCGCAAGAAGCGGGCGGGACGCCCGCGCTCCCAGGCAACACTACCGCACACGTCTCGTGAGACGTGCCGCGCACAGCGCGGGCTTCATCATTGACGGAGGCGGGCGCGGGATGATGGGGACGGACGCGCGGGCGAGCGGTATGCCGCTGCCCGAAGGCGGCCGGGACCAGAATCATGCGCCGGCCGGTGGTCTTTCAGGCGCGGCGCCCGCAGCGCAAAGACGCGCGGGTGAGCGCAGCCTGCGGAGCGGTCCCGAGCGGCTTTGCGCAAGGTTGCCGCGCCGGGGGGGGGTAGCGTTTAAGTGGCTTGTTCCGTCCTTATTTCTTTTGCATTCGCAGTGGTTTCACGCTCCGTATAACTTCCTCTGGAGTGTCCACCCATATTCCTGGCGGGATCACATAGAAACCCTTCGCCCGAACCGGCGAACTGTATTCTGTTGTTGTGCCGAAAGCGTCCAGTCCGATTTCATGGTTTGATACAGAAAAAACGAATTCACCCAATACGACTTTGTAAAAGTCCGGTTTCTCTCGCGGCATCTTCGCGCACCAATTTAACAAACTTACTTCGTCGATTGCCCGACGGTTTAGTTGCGCTTCTTCGTGTGTCTTGATTATTTGCTGCATTTTTACGCCTCTACAAGTAGTGAGCAGTGCGAATGAGACGATCACGAAGAGCGTGAAAACTAGAAAGAACCAGCACAGGAAGTAACCCGTTGCAGCCGTTGCTGTGAACGGGCGAAATCTCTTGCTCATGATCAGCCCTGGTATTGCCGTGAATGGGCCAAAAATTGCGGAGAGGATGCCGAGTACGAACAAGGCCGCACCGTTTGGTTTTGGTTCAGAATTATCCATGTGCTTTCTCTTTCTTGCCCAACGCGATTTCGGACAAGGTTACTTTCGTTCTTTGTCTCGTGTCAACTGGTGATCGAAGCGGGCGGGACGCCCGCGCTCCCAGGCAACACTACCGCACACGTCTCGCGAGACGTGCCGCGCACAGCGCGGGCTTCATCATTGACGAAGGCGGACGCTTGCGGATGGGGCCCACAGTGCAGGCGTAGGTATTCCGGAGCCGGAGCGGTGGGAACCAGACGCACGCGTCGGCCGCTGGTCTTTCAGGCGCGGCGCCCGCAGCGCAAAGACGCTCGGGTGAGCGAAGCCTGCGGAGAGGTCCCGAGCGGCTTTGCGCAAGGTTGCCGCGACGGGGGGAATGGGGTCAATTGAAGGGCGAGCGAGGGACGGGCGGTTTCATGTTGAGCGGATCGATGCAGGTCGCGAAAGTGTAGAAACTGAAGTTCGGTTCAGTTGATCCGTTTTCTGTAGGTTTTGTAGACGATCATTTGCCCCGTTGCCAAGCCTATGGCGGCACAAATCGACATGGCAAAAAACGAAAAATTCGCGGGCCAATTCATGGGCATTTTCAATGCGCTTCCGATTGCCATTCCCGTCATGAAGCACGTTGATATGAAGAGAGATTGAAGCGGATCGTTCCACCAGTCCCAGGGATTCCTATCCCACGATGGGCGATCTATCTTCTCTCTCTTCCACGCGAAGATGCTATATGTGACGGCCCCGAGTGCGAACAAGGGCATGAAGCATAGGATTGCCAGGCAGCAGATCAGTCCATCGGAAATCGTTATGCAAACATTGTCAGCGGGTTTCCATAGGAAACCAACGAGAAAACTGAAAAATACCATCGCCGTGTTTAACACGCGCCACATACGTCTCCTTCTTCGGCCGAACGCGATTTCGGACTTCTTCCAGGTTACTCAGTACTTTTTAGCAATCACGTGCCGGAGGCCAACGGGGCAAGGTTACTTCCGGCCTTTGTCTCGTGTCAACTGGCGAAGAGGCGGGCGGGACGCCCGCGATCCCAGGCAACACTACCGCACACGTCTCGCGAGACGTGCCGCGCACAGCGCGGGCTTCATCATTGACGAAGGCGGGCGCGGGAGGCTGGGGACGGACGCGCGGGCGAGCGGTATGCCGCTGCCCGAAGTCGGCCGGGACCAGAATCATGCGCCGGCCGGTGGTGTTTCAGGCGCGGCGCCCGCAGCGCAAAGACGCGCGGGTGAGCGCAGCCTGCGGAGCGGTCCCGAGCGGCCTTGCGCAAGGTTGCCGCGACGAGGGGGAACGGTAAAGTTGAGACCTCACCGGCCTCGTGAGGCCGGCGGCGTGGGGTTCAAAGTCAGCCTATCCGTCCCTTTAGGGAAAGTATGACGACGACTGCTGCGCTCAACCATAACGCTGTGGCCAAGCAAATTGCAGGTATCAACGAACCTTTACGACTGCGAAAAGAATTCGGATTCTGCAGAACGTATATCGTAAATATGCCGGCCCCTCCGAGTCCAATCACCATGCCGCCGAACGGCGACGGGATGAAGTTGGGGAGGATGAATATAACGAACAAGGAGATAACCATTAAAAGAACCGCTTTATACTGTTGTCTTGCGCGTGCGCGCAAAAAAAACACAGCCGCCTCCAGACGCTGTGCTTCAGATTCTTTCATGACTTCTCCCCTCCTGGTTTTGATACGGCGCTGGTGCAAGGTTACTTTCGTTCTTTGGTTCGTGTCAACTAGCGATGCGGGCGGGACGCCCGCGCTCCCAGGGGAGAAAATACCACGGAGAGGCGTGGCACGTGCGAGAGCGCGAGCCGTGCCACGCCCGACCCGGCCCCCGAGCGCGGGGGCCATCGGGGGGATTGGTTAAGCGGCGCTGTGGCAGCCGGCAACCCGAAGCCCCGCAGCAGAGCGAAGCGCGCTGCGGGGCAAGGGCGGCGGGAACTCGATCCGCGCCACAGGTGCCCCTCGCGCCGCTGGGTCGGCGCGAGAATGCCGAGGTCCTACCTGACGGCAGGCGGGACGCCTGCATATCCAGCAGCCACCCGAGAATCCGATCCCCCTGTGTGAACTTGTGATCTCGCGGAAACTTCGCGGCAAGACGGCCACGCATGCATTGGACCTGTTCGACGAAATCCGCCGCCAACTTGACGTGCTGCTGATGCTCCGCGCGATGCAACGTCTGGATTTGCAAACAGGCGCGTCAGAAAAACGGCTTGTTCCTAGCAAAAAACAAATATTTTCTCCGCGCAACCGGCGATCCGGTTCCAATCAATTGCATTGCCCTGTTGCAGCCGTTGGGGGTAATGTTTAACCGTTTACGCAATTCGCCGGAGACTCGTTTGTGTTGGAAACTGGACCCAGCAGGCAGGAACTGGTTCGTGATTTTATCAACGAACATGTCCTGAATCACGCCAGCGGCGGACAGGCCTGGAATGTGCCGTTTCTACACATACCGGGACTTGACTGGCTGCGCTACGACTGGGTCATGCTGGGCGTGACCGTGCTGGGCCTCGTGCTGCTGGGCTCTTTCGCCGCCCGCCGCCACAACCCGGTCCCGACCGGCATTTCGAACGCGTTCGAGGCGTACGTCGTCTTCATCCGCGACAGCATTGCCGTGGCGCAACTCGGCCCCGCAGAGGGGCCGCACTTTACCTCGTACTTCTGCACGCTGTTCCTGTTTATTCTGTCGCTCAACCTGCTGGGCCTGATCCCCCTCTGC
>Ga0118677_10005777_pt1 | contig 21431 bp, 18 predicted proteins | sample AliMusrvi5mmetaG_FD_86154 | JGI IMG/M metagenome (GOLD analysis project Ga0118677, IMG submission 86154)
GTGCAGCAACGACGCGGGCATTATGGAATCGCACCCACGCATCTCGGTCAAAGGCCGACTGCATGGCCTGGCGCAAGCACGGATTGGTGCCGAGCACCGAATCTTCCATGTTGAATCCGATGTAGCTGACGTCCAGCGCCGGCACGGCGTCCATCGCGATCCCCCGCCCCGCCAGGTCCGCGGTCAAGGTCCGATCAAGTGTAACCACCGCATCCCAGTTGTCCCGCGAAATGGCCGACACGTCAAACCGCCCCGACAGGAACATCAGCCATTGCGTGGAGGGGTCGCCGACCACGTATTGCTCGATGCGATCGATGAACGGGATGGGCTGGCCCGCATCGCGCAACAGCCCCGCAGCCGCATCTCGGGGCTCACCCGTCGCCGGGTAACGGTCTACCCGGCCAGTCGCCTTCCAGGTCGGATTTCGGACAAATTCCAACTTATAGTTCTGCACCCACTCTTTGAGAATGTAGGGACCGGTCCCGACCGGGTGGTTGACAAACTCGGGACCGTAATACGCCACGGCTTCGCGCGGGACCGCGTAGGCATAGTTCATTGCCAGCATCCAAAGCAGGGCCGGGAAAGGCGCGGTCAGGCGGATTCGAAGCGTGTGTGGATCGGGGGCCTGAAGCCCCGCGACCGGAGCATTCCGAGCATGGCCAGCGTCCGCCGAAGCCGTGCGGTAATCATCCAGTCCGACAATGTGCCCGCGCAAGGTCCAGTACCCGGACGAGCCAACCTTGAGGTCAGCAATACGCTTCACCGAGTAAATGAAGTCATCCGCCGTCAGCTCGCGGCCCTTGCCGGCTGTATTCGTAAAGCATGCGTCGTCCTGAAAACGGATGCCCCGGCGGATGTGGAACACGTACTCAAGCCCGTCAGCGGAAACCGCAGGCAACTCCTCGGCCAGCAGCGGTTCGACGTGGTATGGCCGGTCAAGATACGCATATTGGACCAACCCCTCGTAGATTTTGCCGATCGTCTGGACGGACGGAACATCCATGACCAGGGCCGGATCGAACCCGCGAATGCGACCAGTCTCGTTGCGAAAGACGGATTCGGCTGCCGCGCACGATAGCCCCGCCACCAGGCCCATCATCCCCGCCAAAAAGCAAACCCCGCCGGCGGTCAGCCAGCGGGGTTCGCGAAGCGCATGTTTCATGCCGTTAAGGCTTGGCTGGCGCGGGTGTCGAAGCAGGTACCGGGGACTCTGCAGGAACCGCGACCGGCGCCGCCACAGGCGCGCTCTCCGGCATCGTCGCCGGAGCCCTGGTTTCATCAGCCGCCGGCGCTTGGGGAGCCATGGGCTGACCGGGCACTGCCTGCTGCATGGGTGCAGCCGGAGCGGACGGGAGACTGTCGGTCACCGACCTGGCGCGGCCACCCGTCCCGGACACCATCAGTCCGATCAGCATAGTATTCACGAGGAACACAACGGCCAAACCGATGGTGATCTTCGTCAGTACGTTGCCGGCCCGGGATCCGAACAGCGTTTCGCCCATGGCAGCGCCGAACGCGAGGCCCAGCCCTTCATCCTTTGCCTTCTGTAGCAGGATGACGCCAATCAGCAGAACGCTGGTGAAGACCTCGATGATGATCAGGAATACTTTTAGAATGCCCATGCTGAATCCTTTCCCAGTTCAACCCGCGGCGTTAACGATCTCCACGAACGACGCCGCATCCAATGCCGCGCCGCCAATAAGCCCGCCGTCGATATCCGGCTGCGAGAGCAATTCTTTCGCGTTGGACGGCTTCATGCTGCCGCCATACTGGATCCGCACGGACTGGGCCGCTCCCGGATTGCTCATCTTGGCGAGCACCCGGCGGATCAGGGCGTGCACTTCCTGAGCCTGGGCCGGCGAGGCCGTTCGCCCCGTCCCGATCGCCCATACGGGCTCGTACGCCAGCACCGTCCGGCGGAAGCCCGTTTCATCGAGGCCGGCCAAACTCTTCAACACCTGATTGGTAACGACTTCCTCGGTTTGGTTTGCCTCGCGCTGCTCGAGCAACTCGCCCACGCACACGATCGGCGTGAGGTTGGCGGCCAGCGCGGCTTTGACCTTGCGATTCACGACCGCATCCGTCTCGTGGCAAAACTGCCGCCGTTCGCTGTGGCCGAGGATCACGTAATGGCAGAACAGGTCGCGCAACATGCCGGCCGATACCTCGCCCGTGTAAGCGCCTTCTTTCTCCCAGTGCATGTTCTGGGCGCCCAGTTTCACCTGCGTATTGGCGATGATGTCGCCGACCGTCTTCAGCACCGTAAAGGGCGGGCACAGCACGACTTCGACGTCGGTCTTGTCCGAGAGACTGCGCTTTACCGCGGTGGCGAGCTCGGTGGCTTCGCCCACGAGCTTGTTCATCTTCCAGTTGCCGGCAACAATTTTCTTCCGCATCGCTATCATCCCGTTCGATCGTTTAAGGTTGAGTATCCGTGTGTGCTACTTGTCGGTCAGCGCCGCGACACCGGGCAGCGCCTTGCCTTCGAGAAACTCGAGGCTTGCGCCGCCGCCCGTGCTGATGTGCGTCATCTTGTCCGCCAGGCCGCTCTTATTCACGGCGCTCACGCTATCGCCGCCGCCGACGATGCTCAAGCATTTCGTCTCGGCCAGGGCTTTCGCGATCGCCAGGGTTCCGGCGGCGAACGGCGCCATCTCGAAGCAGCCCATGGGGCCGTTCCAAACGACGGTTTTTGACCTGCGAATTTCGGCCGCGAACAACTCGGCCGACTTGGGGCCGATGTCGAGCGCCATCCAGCCATCGGCTATGCCGGATTCACCCACAACCTTGGTGGCCGCGGCGGCATCGAACTTGTCGGCGATGATGTGATCCACGGGCAGCATGAGCTTCACGCCCTTGGCCTGAGCCTGGACGAGGATTTCCTTGGCCAAGTCGACCTTATCAGCTTCGACCAGGGAGTTACCGGTGGGCAATCCCTTGGCGCGATAGAACGTGTAAGCCATGGCGCCGCCGATGATGAGGCTATCGACTTTGCCCAAAAGGTTGGTGATCACCGCCACCTTGTCGCTCACCTTGGCGCCCCCGAGCACGGCCACGAATGGCCGTTCTGGATTGGCCAGCGCGCGGCCGAGGTAGTCGATTTCCTTCTCCATGAGGAAGCCGGCCACGTTCTGCTTGTAGAACTTGCAGACGACCGCCGTCGAGGCGTGGGCGCGATGGGCCGAGCCGAACGCGTCGTTCACGAACACCTCGCCGTCACCGAGTTGAGCCAGTTTCTCGGCCAGGGCGAGTTGCTTCTTCTTCATCTCAGCCTTGGCGGCCTTCTTCTCCTCGTCCGTCGCCGTGTCCGCTACCTTGGCCTTACCTTCCTCTTCCTTGTAGAACCGCGTGTTCTCGACCAGCAGGACCTGGCCGGGGACCAAGGCCCTGGCCATGGCCAGAGTCTCAGCGCTAGCGCAGTCCGGCCCGAACTGCACGGGCTTACCGAGCAACTTGTGCAGACAACTTGCCACAGGCTTGAGGCTGAACTCTTCTTCCGCCTTGCCGCCCTTGGGCCGGCCGAGGTGACTCATCAGGACCACCGATGCCCCCTGATCGAGGATGTACTTGATCGTCGGCAGGGCCGCTGTAATGCGCGTGGTGTCGTTGACAACGCCGGCCTTGATCGGCACGTTGAAGTCTACGCGCATTAACACGCGCCGCCCCTTCAGGTTCACGTCGCGAACTGTCTTCTTGTTCATCAGGTGTCCTCCCGTTGAAAATGAGATACGGCGGCTCCCGGGGAGAGCCGCCGTCGCCGTTATTGAAGCGGGGTCGCCGGCTTACTTGACGCCATCGGCCTTGGCCATGAACTTCAACAGATCGACCACGCGGTTGGAGTAACCCCACTCGTTGTCGTACCAGGACACGACCTTAAAAAAGCGCTTCTCGCCCTTCAGGTTGTTCTGCAACGTGGCCAGCGAGTCGTAGATCGAGGACCGCGGATCGTGAATGAAGTCGCTCGACACGAGCTCTTCGGTCGCCACGCCCAGGATGCCCTTGAGGTAGCTCTGCGACGCGCTCTTGAGGAGCTTGTCGATTTCTTCGATCGACGTATCCTTGACCGAGCGGAACGTCAGGTCCACGACCGACACATCGGCCGTCGGCACGCGAAACGACATGCCCGTCAACTTGCCCTTGGTCGCCGGCAACACCTCGCCCACGGCCTTCGCGGCACCCGTCGTCGAGGGGATGATGTTCATCGCCGCCGCGCGCCCGCCGCGCCAGTCCTTCTTGGACGGACCGTCAACGGTCTTCTGCGTCGCGGTATAGGCATGGATGGTGGTCATCAGACCGGTCTCGATGCCGAACCCTTCCTTCAACAGCACATGGACCACGGGGGCCAGGCAGTTGGTCGTGCAGGAGGCGTTGGACACGAGGGCGTGCTTGGCGCTGTCATATTCCTGCTCATTGACGCCCATGACGATGGTCTTCACTTCGCCCTTGCCCGGCGCGGAGATGATGACCTTCTTGGCGCCCGCGGTGAGATGGCCCTTGGCCTTCTCGGAATCCGTGAACAACCCGGTGGACTCAATAACGTAATCCACGCCCAGGGCCTTCCAGGGAAGAGCGTCCGGAGTCTTGGTCGCCATGACGCACTTGATCTTGTTGCCATTGACGATCAGCGTGTCGGCTTCCGTCGCGGCGGGATTGCTCTTCTCGGTCGCCACGGTGTGTTTGAACCGGCCATGAACCGAATCATACTTCATCTGGTATGCGAAATAATCGGCATCCGTCGAGACGTCCACGACGGCCACCACATCAATCGCCTTGCCCAGCAAACCCTGGTCGCAAATAGCCTGAAACGCCATGCGGCCAATGCGCCCGAAACCGTTAATACCAACCTTGATTGCCATGCTACCTACTCCTTTTCCTTGTGTTTATAAAAAAACCATGACGGGAAATACCCGTTCATAAACTTCTTCGCCTGAACGGGGGAGAGACAATACATGAGCCCTCCCCTTGCGTCAACAGTGGTTTTTTTGAAATGATGGTAAATACCCCAGTTTATGCAACGCTTTCCTTGACACCCTTGCGGATTCTGGGGTCTTTTCTCAGGCGGACACTCTTGGGCGTAACCTCAACCAGTTCATCCTCATTAATGTACGCAATACAATCTTCCAGGCTCATCAGGCTCGGCGGCGTGAGGATGATATTCTCATCCGAGCCGGCCGCCCGGATGTTCGTAAGCTGTTTGCCTTTTGCCGGGTTGACGGTCAGGTCGTTGTCCCTGCAATGCTCGCCCACAATCTGTCCTTTTTGAATCCGGACCCCCGGCCCCATGAACATTTTGCCACGCTTCTGCAAATTAAAGAGCGCATAGGAGACCGTCGAACAGTTCTCCATGGAGACCATCACCCCGTTTCTCCGTTTCCGCATCTCCCCGGCAAAAGGCCCGTATTCAAGAAAGATATATGTCAACACCCCCATCCCCTTGGTGTCCGACATGAACTCGGATTTGAACCCGAGCAGGCCGCGAGTGGGAATCCGGTACTTGAGCCGTGTCATGCCGGTTCCCTTCTCCATCTCGAGCATGATACCCTTGCGCAAGCCGAGTTTCTCGATAACCGTCCCCATATACTCCTCGGCCACATCCAGAGTCAGTTCCTCGTACGGTTCGAGTGTCTTCCCTGCCTCCTCCCGGTAAATGACAAGAGGGCAACTGACTTGGAATTCATAACCCTCCCGCCGCATTTTCTCGATAAGGATGGACAGATGCAGTTCGCCACGGCCGGAAACCCTGTGCCCGGATCCGTCGCCCAAGGCTTCAACCTCCAAGGCCACATCGTACAAGGCCTCCCGCTTCAGTCGATCGGCGACGTGGATCGAGGTGACAAACGTTCCCTCGGTGCCGGCAAAGGGGGAGTTGTTGGGGATGAAATTCATGGAGAGCGTGGGCGGATCAACAGGGATCGAAGCGGCCGGACGAGGAAACTCCGGATCGGTATAGGTATCGCCGATGGCCACCGAATCAAGACCGGCCACGGCGACAACCTCGCCCAGGCCCGCCTCTTCGGTCTCGACTTTTTGATTACAGTTGAAGCGGTACAGCTTGGTGATGCGAGTGGGGGCCAGTTTGCCGGCCATGTTGGCCACCACCACGGGCATCCCCGTTCTGATGGAGCCCGATGTGATTTTGCCAATTCCCAGCCGGCCCATGAACGGTGAATGGTCGATGGAACTGACCTGCAACTGGAGAGGCGCCCCGGGATCGCCTCCCGGCATGGGGATATACTTGATGATCGCATCGAGTATGGGCCGCATATCGGTGCCCTGCCGGTGGGGATCGACGGAGGCATACCCGCCTATCGCCGACGCATAGAGGGTATGGAAGTCCAGCGCCTTGTCGTGGGCGTTCAACTTGACGAACAAATCGAACACATGATTGATCACCCAATCAATCCGCGCCGCGGGCTTGTCGATCTTGTTCACAACAACGATCACGGGAATGTTGCGCGCCAGCACCTTCTTCAGCACGAAGAACGTCTGGGGCATGGGCCCCTCCTGGGCGTCAACCAGCAATAGCGCGCCGTCCGCCATCTGCAACACGCGCTCAACCTGTCCGCCGAAATCGGCATGTCCCGGCGTGTCAATGATATTGATCGTATGATTCCCATACTGGAACGATCCATTTTTGGAGGCAATCGTGATGCCACGCTCACGCTCGAGATCCATGGAGTCCATCAGCCGTTCGGCGACAGCCTGGTTGTCGCGAAACATTCCGCTCTGCTTGAACAATTTGTCTACGAGGGTTGTCTTGCCATGATCAACGTGCGCCACTATGGCGACATTGCGAATAAGGTCCGGTCGTTGCATATACTCTTTCAGGGGGATGCCACGGAAGGTTGGGTAAACTCACGAAGGCGGGAATACTATCCGCTCGGGAGCCTCCTGTCAAATGGCACTCTGGGCCGCTATCTGGGTACGGCCCTTCGTCGCAAGCTCCTCAGGGTCATTCCTCACCCGGCTTTCACTTACCGGGGAATGGTCGGGGCGGCGGGATTTGAACCCGCGACCTTTTGGTCCCGAACCAAACGCGCTACCAGTCTGCGCTACACCCCGATTAGGTGTGAATAACAACGGACAGGTCCAGCAGAAGTTCCCGGGAAGAACCCCATTCCATGCCTCGTCAAAAGAGGGGGAACACTACCAGCGCGCCCCCTGCTGCGTCAAGGAAATGCCATTTTTTCTGGAGTCGGCATCCGCCACGGTGTAGGGTGAAGTTCATGGGACGTCTTGAACATGATTTGCTGGGCGGTCTGGAGATTCCGGACGGGGTGTTGTATGGCATCCAGACCGAACGGGCACGCCTGAATTTCAATGTCGCGGGCAGGGGTGTCCATCCGGCCTTGATTGCCGCTTTGGCTCAGGTCAAGCTGGCGTGCGCCAAAACCAGCAGGGAATGCGGGTTCCTGGCCCCCGATATCGCCGATGCCATTGTCCGGGCCTGTGAGGAGGTCATCCAGGGCGGCCATCCGGACCAGTTTGTGACCGATGCGCTCCAGGGTGGCGCGGGAACTTCCACTAACATGAACGTCAATGAGGTCCTGGCCAGATTGGCTTCCCTGCATCTCGGAAAACCCGTGGACCCGTTCGATCATGTCAATCTCCACCAGTCCACCAACGATACCTATCCCACGGCCCTTCGCATCGCCGCCATCACGCTGCTTCGCCGGCTTGAACCGGCCGTTGTGGGCCTCCAGGAGGCCTTCCAGGTCAAGGAAAAGGAGTTTGCCGATGTCGTCAAGCTGGGTCGAACGCAACTCCGGGACGCGGTGCCGGTGACGCTCGGGCGCGAGTTCGGCGCCTATGCCGGCGTCCTGGCGCGCGACCGGTGGCGCCTCTTCCAGTGCGTTGAACGGTTGAGGGTGGTCAACCTGGGCGGCACGGCGGTCGGGACCGGAATGACGGCGCCCCGGAAATATATCTTTGGCGTGGTCGAGAAACTGCGCGAGGTCACGGGGTTCAATCTGGCCCGCGCGGAAAATCTTATGGACGCGACCCAGAATCAGGATGCGCTCGTGGAAGTCTCCGGCATCATCCGTACCCATGCGGTGAACCTGGTGAAGATCGCGCGCGATCTGCGCCTGATGGCGAGTGGGCCGGAAGGCGGGTTCAACGAAATCGAATTGCCGTCGATCCAGCCGGGCTCCTCCCTCATGCCGGGCAAGGTGAACCCGGTGATCCCGGAGATGGTGATCCAGGCGGCCTACCGGGTCATGGCCCATGACCACGAGATCAGCCTCGCGGTGATGTCGGGCGATTTGGAATTGAACGCATTCCTGCCTCTTGTGGCGGATGCCCTGTTGGAATCCCTGGATCTGCTCCGCCGGACGGACGAAGCCTTTGCGGGGCGCTGTATCGCCGGAATCACAGCCTGCGTTGAACGGTGCAGGCAGGTCATGGAACAATCGCATGAGATCATCACGGTCCTTATTCCCCGGATCGGTCATGAAAAGGCCGTTGAAGTGGCCCGCCTGATGAAGGAACGGAATCTGTCCGTGAGGGAAGCCGTCCGGGTGTCAGGGATTATGACGGAACCGGAACTGGCGGCCTTGCTGACGCCGGAAAGCCTGTGCGCGCTGGGATGGAAACCATAAATGTCTCATCTTTTTAATGCTGATGTGGCGGAGCAGTTTCCGGATTATCTCCGGGATGAATCGCGCCGTTCCGGCCGGGCTGACACCATTTCATTCGCCGGTTCGGACGAGGATGTCATCACGGTACTTCGATCCGGACAACCGGTAACCACGCAGGGCGCGCGTACGGGGATCACCGGCGGGGCCGTGCCGGATGGAGGGCATATCCTCAATTTGAGCCGCATGACGCGGATCACCGGTCTGCGCGCCGGGCCGGGGGCGGATGAGTTCTTTATCAGGGTCCAGCCGGGACTGCCCCTGAGTGAATTGCGGGCCGTGATCCGGAGTGGCAACTTTGACACGACAGGATGGTCGGCCGAGTCCTTGGCGGCCTTGGACGTGTACCGCCAGTCCGCTCCCGTATTCTTTCCACCTGACCCGACGGAGACGTCGGCCTCGATCGGTGGGATGGTCGCCTGCAACGCCTCCGGGGCCTGCACCTACCGGTATGGCGCGACCCGGGCGTATGTCGAAGCCTTGCGGATCATCCTCATGGATGGCGCCGTCCTGTCGCTCCGGCGGGGGCATGAAAAGGCGGAGCACCGCGCGTTCTCGGTCACGACCCTGGAGGGGCGTGTCCTGCGGGGAGTGTTGCCGGATTACCCGATGCCAGCCGTAAAGAATGCCTCCGGCTTCTATGTCCGGGACAACATGGACCTGCTCGATCTGTTTGTGGGTTCCGAAGGAACGCTGGGGGTTTTCACGGAGATCGAACTCCGTTTGATCCGGTCGCCGGTCTGCCGGTGGGGCGTCATGACGTTCTTCCCGTCCGATTCCGCGGCGCTTGGGTTTGTGGAAGCGGTCCGAAACGCGGCGCCGGACCAGAGGCCGGTTGCGATCGAGTATTTCGATTCCCATTCCTTGGATCTGTTGCGCCGCGGGAAGGCGGCTGGGGAGACGCCGGACGGATTCCCGGAGATTCCCTCATCCTATTACACGGCGGTCTACCTTGAATTCCATGGCGATGAGGACCATGTGATGTCGCAGATTGCCGAGGTTCCGCGGCAGATGACGGAGGCCGGTGGCGATGATTCGGCGACGTGGATAGCCGATTCCGACAGGGAATTGGAAAGGCTCAAGATTGTCCGTCATGCCGTGCCCGAGATGGTGAACCGGGTGATTGACGAGCGCCGGAAACAGGAGCCCGGCCTGACCAAACTGGGGACCGATATGGCGGTGCCCGATGCGGAGTTATCCGCCATGATGGATCTGTACCGGAACGGGCTTGCCGGAGCGGCCCTGGATTATGTTATCTTCGGGCATATTGGAAACAACCATGTCCATGTCAATATTCTGCCGGGATCCCTGGAAGAGTATGACCGGGGCAAGGGGCTCTACCTGGAGTGGGCCCGGCGGGTGATCCAACTCGGGGGGACGATTTCGGCGGAGCATGGTGTTGGCAAATTCAAGGTCGCGCTGCTCAGGGAAATGCTGGGCGGGAAGGGGATTGCGCAGATGCGTGAAGTGAAAAGGGTGTTTGACCCGGCGGGCCTGTTGAACAGGGGGACTCTATTCGGATGAAAACAGTAGTATTAACAGGGCTTACGGAAATGGACATGCGCGAAACACAGACTCCCGCAGTGATGCAGGAGACCGACGTGTTGTTGCGCGTGGCGGTGGTCGGGATCTGCGGGTCGGATGTTCACTATTATTCGACCGGCCGCATAGGAAGCCAGGTAGTGCGATATCCCTTTACGGTTGGACATGAGTGTTCGGCCGTTGTTGAGAAGATTGGACGCCAGGTCAAGCGCGTGCGCCCCGGTGACCGTGTGGCCGTTGAACCGGCCATGCCGTGCGGCGACTGTGACCAATGCCAATGCGGACGCCCGCACACCTGCCGTAATCTCCGGTTTCTCGGGTGTCCGGGGCAGGCGGAGGGATGCCTGTCGGAATTCATTGTGATGCCGGAGTCCTGTTGCTTTCCGATTCCCGATGCGATGACGCTGGAACAGGCGGCCCTGGGCGAGCCCCTTTCCATCGGGATGTACGCGGTGAAACTGGCGGGGCTGGCGCCGGGCGCCCGGATCGGCATCCTGGGGTCCGGTCCGATCGGATTGTCGGTTTTGCTGTCCGCCCGGCATGCCGGGATATCGGCGGCTTACATGACGGACAAGCATGATGCCCGGAATGGTGTGGCGCGCCGGGTCGGCGCCACCTGGGCCGGAAATCCCGTTCAGGAGGATATCGTCGGTGCGATTGTCGCCGTCGAACCGCTTCTGCTGGATGTGGTCTTTGAATGTTGCGGCCAGCAAGAGGCGGTGGACCAGGCTGTCGAACTATTGAAACCGGGCGGAAAACTCATGATGGTGGGGATTCCCGAAGTGGATCGGATCTCACTTCCCATCGACGTAGTCCGCCGCAAGGAGATCTGCTTTCAGAATGTGAGACGGCAGAATCATTGTCTTCAGTCGGCGCTGGACCTGATTGCGGCGGATTCCGCGGCAGTGGATTTCATGGTCACACACCGGTTCGGCTTCTCCGATACCAAGGCCGCCTTCGACTTGGTGCATGAATACGGGGATGGCGTGATCAAGGCGATGGTGTGCCTACAGTCTGCTGTCACGTAACGCGATCGGTTTCCCCAGGACTTCCATGGTCACGATCATCTTCCGCAACGCGACGGGGTCGTGCAATTCCGCGGCCATGGGTGAATAGATGGATGTTGGAATGACCGCCGCAGATACGCTCAACCGGGGAACTGTATCAGGCGACGCGAACACCGGTGCCGGTGTAGCGAAAACCGGTTCGGTGAAGATCAAAGGCGGCGCGTGTGGTTCCTCGTGTGTCCGGGTCCGGTGTGCCGGCCGTTCCCGCTTGGGGTGGACAACCGAGCGCTGCGGAGGTGGCGGTGGAGGTGGCGCCGCGGGCTGGGGCTCCTCCCGCGGTTTCACCGTTTTTTCCATCTCCTGGAAGAATTTCCGCAACTCATCCTGGGGTTCGGCGATAGGGGTGGGCGACTCCGGTCCCGGGGCCGTACCACTCTTCTTCCTCGCCAGTACCTGGGACGCAATCCAGACGATCACGGCAATGACGCCGATGACCATATCCATGTCCGAGGCCGCGATGGGCAGAAAGATCATGAACCCGTTAGCCATTAACCAGTCCCCTTGTCAGTCGTCCGGTTATGCCTGGTGCGGTTTCTGCGGCTCGTGGGTTTCGCCGGAGATCGTTTTGCGCATATCCGTATCAGCCTGGATATTCTGCATCCGGTAGAAATCCATCACGCCGAGGTTGCCCTTGCGGAAGGCCTCCGCCATGGCGCGCGGCACTTCGGCCTGGGCTTCCACGACACGGGCTTGCATTTCCTGGACGAGCGCGCGCATTTCCTGTTCGCGGGCGACGGCCATGGCGCGGCGTCCTTCCGCCTCCGCCTGACGCAGTTTCTTGTCTGCCTCGGCGCGTTCGGTTTCCAGCATGGCGCCGACGTTGGCGACATCCTTCGCGCCGGTACCCGCCACGCTGATGTCGGCGATGTCAATGGAGACGATTTCAAAGGCGGTCTGAGAATCCAGACCGCTTTCCAGCACCCGGCGGCTGATGGCGTCGGGATGTTCGAGGACGTCCTTGTAGGTGGCGGAGGAACCGATGGCGCTGACGATGCCCTGACCGACACGGGCGATGATGGTGTCTTCCCCGGCTCCGCCGACGAGCTGCTCCAGGTTGGTGCGCACAGTCACGCGGGCCTTGACCAGCATGCGGATACCATCCTTGGCCACGGCGTCCAGCATGGTCACCTGGCTCTTCTGGGGATCGGGGCAATCGATCACCTTCGGGATGACGCTGGTGCGGACGGCTTCCTGCACGTCGCGGCCGGCGAGGTTGATGGCGGCCGCCTGCTGGAATGTCAGGGAGATGCTCGCCTTGTCGGCGGCAATCAACCCGTTCACCACGTTGATCACATCCCCTCCGGCCAGATAGTGGGCTTCCAGGGGATCCGTGGCGAGGTTCAGCCCCGCCTTGATCAGGCGGATGCGGGCATCCACGATCAGGAGCGGCGGCACATGGCGCAACTTCATGCCGACAAGCGACAGGATCGGAACACGGGCGCCGGACATCAGCGCGCGCACCCAAACCTTGATGAAATAGAAGAACACGCCCAGAACGATGAGGGCGACAATCGCCAAAAGAATAATCACAATTCCCACTATATTTACCGGCATAACGTACTCCTTCTTTTTTTGTTATCTACAATCACAAATCTCAAATATGAAATCTCAAATCACACTGCTCCCGGCGGGAAATTTCCCGGCAATGGTGGCGGGTTGCCCTGACCGTCCGGGGGGTAGCTGACCATAACGGGGATCCGGCGGTCAAGCATTGCCGCGACCAGCGCGCCCATGCCTGCGAGTGTGATGGCGAACCAGCAGGTGATGCCGATCGGGAAGGGGAGGCTGGCGGCCGAGTACAGCACCAGAAGTCCCAGCGACATGATGGGAAAGAGCAGATTGGCCGGGATCGGGGTTTTCCTGCGGAGGATGAGATGCCCGATATACAAGCCGACCACGATCTTGGCGACATACATCAGGATCAGGTACGCAAGCATCAGCAGGATGCTCAAGGGGATGCCCACCAGCGTGAACAGGAGGAAGAATGAGGCGGTGGGCACCAGGGAAATGGCGACAAATCCGAAGAGAACGCAACGCCAGGGGGATTCCGAAAGCTTATGGACGCTCATGGCCACGATTCCCGGCATGAGCGACACGAAGGCGAGCCCCACCATGGCGGCGGCGCACAGCAGCGCCAACTGAAGCAGAAGATACCCGGAGGTCATCGGTTCCTGCGCCTTCTGGATAAGATCCTGCTTGATCATCTTTCCACCCAGGGCGACCCGGGAATCCAGAACAAGGTCATGGTCCATGTGGTAAATCAGGTTCCCTCCGATGTATGTCCCCGGCATTACGGTGATGTCGCCGGAATTAATCATAAGGTCTCCCTCGAACCGGCCGGCGAGCGTGACCGAGGAGGAATAGATCCGGGTGTTCCCGGAAATGGTGCCATTGATGATGATGTCCTGCCCGATCAGCAGGGCGCTTCCCCTGATGACGGCATTCGTGGCGAGTGTGATGGTGGGGCTCAGGGCGATCAGGTTTTTGCCGACGGGGCCTGCCAGAAGGAGTGTTTTCATCGCCGCCAGGCGGGCATGAGCCGCGACCGGACCGGTCAGTTCGACCGTCTCCCCGGCGGCCCAGACATCGGCATGGAAGGCGCCGGGGAGTCGGAGGGTGGGGATGTTGCTTGTGGAAATTTGGTTCACACTGTCGGCAAGCAGGAAACAGTCATCCCCCGCAGTCCCTCCGAAGGTGATGGTCCTGGCCTGCAGCCAGAGCTCGTTGGTGGCCGTCTTCCCTTCCGGCAGGACATAGGCATCCGCGGCCTTGAACTCAATGGCTTGGCAGGTTTGGACGAGCAAGGCCAGGAACAGGGATATGGAGAGCCCGGCTGACTTCATGCGTCCACCTTTCTGACCACCACCCGGTTTCCCTCGACCTTGACGACTTTCACGGGAAGTCCCTTGTCAATGATGCCGCCCTCGGCGACGACGTCAACCCGGCGGCCGTCGATCATGGCGAAGCCAGCCGGTCGGAGGTCGGAATACGCGGTCCCCGACTTGCCTAAGAGCGCTTGTTTTGACCCGAAGGCTTTGAACAGGGTTCCGTCCTCGATCAGCGTCATTTTCCGGCCCATACTCGTGCGAGGGAAGAACTTGACCCACGCGTATACCGAGATCACGGAGAGAATAAGGATTCCGAAGGCGGCATAGAACCCCAGCTTGATGTTGATTGAAAAGGCCACGATGATCGCACCGATCAGGGCGAAGCCACCCACCGTTCCCAGGATGGCTCCAGGCGCGAAGATTTCGCCCCCGATCAGCAACATGCCTATGGCGAGGAGAAGAATCAGCAGGGTAATGTTATTCATAGTTCAGGCTTTCTTGACTGGGACGACGATTATGCGGTTTCCGTGGGTTTCGGCAATGACGATTTCCACATGGGGATCCAGAAAGTCCCCGCGTGCCACCACGTTCAGGCGCAGATCCCCGAACCGTGCCGCCCCGGCGGGATTCAGCCGTGTTTCCGTGACCCCCTGCAGGCCGACCAGTGTGGAGGTGTCGGAGGAGGCCGTGAACCCGTCCCGACGGGCGACGGCGCTATTCAGGATCATTTTCTTGAATGTCGAGGTTTGCGGGAAAAGCCCCGCCACGAGCCAGAATCCAACACCGGAGATAATCAGCGATTTTCCGAACTGGGTGATCGAGAAGGAAATCTGCGGGAACGTGGGCCATGCCGGGGTTCCGGGATAATGCTGGATCATGGCCATCAGGATGGAGACGATGATCAGCGTGACGCCGATCACGCCCGGAAAGATCACACCCGGGAAGAAAAACAGTTCCACCAGGACCAGGATCAACCCGAGAATGAACAGGGCCACTTCCTCCATGCCCGACAGCCCGGCGATGTTGGAACCCCAGAACCAGATGGCGAGAAGCGTGACGCCGAGGAGGCCCGGCAAGATCACGCCCGGTGTTTTGAATTCAATGTACAACCCCAGCAGGCCCAGTCCGAGGATAATGACGGAAAACGATTCGATGAACCGTGCGATCTTTTCCACCGCGGTGACGGTCAACTCGACCTGGATGCATTTCTCCTTGCCGATCTTCTTGAGTAGAGCCTCGCGATTCTCCACGGTGCCTTCGGATAGCAGGGGCTTATGGGCGGCGCCGACCAGGCGTTCGGCGTCCTTGTTGGTAAGGGTCAGGAGCCGCCCCTTCTTCGAAATCACCTCATCGCCGATTTTGTATTCCGCGTCGCGCCGCACCATGGCTTCAGCGAGTTGCGGGTCATGGCCGCGATGTTGGGCGGCTGCCCGGATCATGGCGGCGACATAGGAAACGGATTTTTCCTCGACCGATTCCGGCATGGGCTGGACCTCTCCGGTGAGGCCGAGCATGATCGGCATCGCGTCGCCGATTTTGCTCCCCGGAGTCATGTAGATGTGGTCCGTGGCCATGGCGATGATGGCGCCGGCCGAGATGGCGTTGGGATTGACGAGCGTGTAGGTGGGCACCTTCAACTCCCGCAGCATGTCCAGAATGTCCTCGGCGGCGTCCACCCGGCCGCCGGGCGTGTCGATATCGAATATGATGGCCTCTGCGTTGTTCTCCTCAGCCTCATTGAGTCCGCGCCGGATCACATAGACCAGGGCGGAGTCGATGACGTTATTAATGGGAATGATATACACGGTTCCGGGGGAGGAGTTCCGGGTGCGCGCGGTGGCCGGCAGGACGGCCAGACAGACTAAGAGGAGGCTCAGTAATTTCATGGGATGGGTTCTCCCGCCGGTTCGGCATTCCTGACCCGCAGCAGGGTGATCGCATGGGTGGCCAGGTTCTCAATCTCCAAATCCTTGATCATCCAGTCATGGTTGATTTTTTTGAAGCTCTTGACCGACAAGCGGCGGAAAGGATTGGCCAGTTTGTCATAACCGGTGGCTTCCAGCAGCATGGATACCCGTGTATCAACCAGGAGGCGCACGCTGGAATAAGGGTCCATCCCGTTGCCGGGGGCGTGCCGGTCGAGGACATAGCAGGGCTGGCCCCTGTTTTCCGTTTGTCCGATGATCCGCCCGCCATTCCACCAAAGGAAACCGAGGGTGAGATCCATCCAGGAGAGGGCGGTGTTCTGGATGGGCTTGTCCAGCGAGGGGGCTGGCGCGCCCTTGATGGGATCGCCGGCCAGGTATAGGTAGGAGACCCGCCCGTTGTCGCGGAGCACCGTCATCTGCTCCAGCGGTTTCCCGAACGCATCGCCGATGGTGTAGGTTGCCTCGCGCGGATACCGGAACTGGATGGAGAGGGTGAGCCGTGTCTTTTCCCCCTCCGCCGGCGTGGTGACCAGTTCGCCGGAAAGGGAGATGGGTTTCGAGGGCAGGCGCGCCAGGAGGTTTCCCATCAGTTCGTCCACCGACGGCAACTTGGCTACCGCTTCGGTTGGCGGAGCCCCGGTGACAGCCGGGACGCCCTCATTGGTTTGAGCATAAACGGGAGATAGAAAGGTCACAGACCATAGACCACAGACCACAGACAACAGACTACAGACTACAGACTTCAGACCACAGACTCGAGACGTTAGACTCGAGACACGAGACCGGATATTCATATTCCCATCCGCGACTGGATTTCTGCCTCGAGAGTGTCCACCGGAATGCGGACTTGCTTCATCGAGTCGCGTTCCCGCAGGGTCACGGTGTTGTCCTTGAGAGTGTCGAAGTCAACCGTCACGCAGAAAGGCGTGCCGATTTCGTCCTGCCGGCGGTAACGACGGCCGATGGCGCCGGTCTGGTCGTAGAAGCAGGCCCACTTCCGGCGCAGGGCGGTGAAGATGTCCCGCGATTTGTCCACCAGTTCCGGCTTGTTCTTAAGCAGCGGGAAGACGGCGACCTTCACGGGTGCCACGCGCGGGGCGAAGCGCATCACGGTGCGTGCCTCGAAGCCCTCGGGCGGCTGTTTGCCTGGTTCGGCGGGGATGGCGGGGCCCTCCTTGGGAATCCACTCCTCGCGGTAGGCGTTGCAGAGCAGGGCCAGGGCGATGCGGTCCACGCCGGCGGACGGTTCCACCACATGGGGGATGAACTTCTCGTTCGTTTCCTGGTTGAAATACTCCATGGACTTGCCACTGAACTCCTGGTGGCGGCTCAGGTCGAAGTTGCCGCGCGCGGCGATGCCCTCGAGTTCCTGGACGCCGAAGGGGAAGGCATACATGATGTCCACGCAGGCGCTGGCGTAATGGGCCAGTTCACTCTTGTCGTAGACATATTGGGTGATGCTTTCCTTCGGGAGACCGATGGATTCGTACCATTTCACGCGTTCGGCGACCCAGTAACTGTGCCATTCCTGGTCCGTGCCGGGCTTGATAAAGAACTCCAACTCCATCTGTTCGAATTCACGGGAGCGGAAGGTGTAGTTGCGGGGATTGATCTCGTTTCGGAAGGCCTTTCCGATCTGGGCGATGCCGAAAGGCACCTTCTGCCGCGAGGTGGCGAAGACGTTGCTGAACTGGGCGAAAATGCCCTGGGCGGTCTCCGGGCGCAGGTAGGCGACCGACGACTCGTCCTGCAGGGGGCCGACGAACGTCTTGAACATCAGGTTGAACGAGCGCGGTTCGGTGAGTTCCTTGGAGCCGCAGGCGGGGCATTTTGTGCCCTCGGGAACCTTGAACTTCTCCTCCACCTTGGCGCTGTCATTCGGTTTCAGGCCCAGTTCCTCGAATAACTGGTCGGCGCGGAAGCGTTTCTTGCAGCCGCGGCAGTCGATCATGGGATCGGTGAACCCGCCGACATGGCCGGAGGCCTCCCAAATGCGGGGATGCATGATGATGGAGCAGTCGATGCCGACGACATCCTCACGGAAGCGGACCATGTCCTGCCACCAGGCGTCGCGGATATTCCGTTTCAGTTCGCTGCCGAGGGGACCGTAATCCCAGAAGCCGTTGATGCCGCCGTAGATTTCAGAACTCTGGAAGATAAACCCCCTCCGCTTGCAAAGCGAAGCGAGGTTTTCCATGGTAACGATAGATTGTGCCGTGCTCATAGCGGGACATCCTGTAGGAGGGGGAGCGGTGGGTCAAGGAATTTCAGGAGGAAAGGGCGCGCGGGTGGGCGGTTGCAATGGTGGAAAGTTTGTGTATAGTGGCGCGCATTATGAGTGTTGAAGCCGTTATTTTGTTTGTGATCAAGTTGGTGTGTTTGGGGTTCTCGATCATTTTGCATGAAATTGCGCATGGATATGCGGCGTATAAGATGGGAGATCCAACGGCGGCGTATTCCAACCGGTTGACGCTCAATCCGATCGCCCATATCGATCTTTTCGGATCCATCATCCTGCCGGTCATCCTGATTGTCACGGGCAGTCCCGTCCTGTTGGGATGGGCCAAACCGGTCCCGATCAATCCTTACTATTTCCGGGATCTGAAGAAAGGGATCATGATCACCGGTGGCGCCGGGCCGCTGGCCAATTTCATATTGGCCCTGGCGGCGGGCTTGCTCTTCCACCTGGTCGCTCCATTCTCCGAGGTGGTGGGCTGGTTTCTGGCCTACTTCTGTGCGACAAATGTGGCGCTGGGTGTTTTTAATCTGATTCCCATTCCGCCTTTGGACGGATCCCGGGTTCTCTATGGATTATTACCCAGGGGGATGGACGATCGATACTTGAGCATTGAAAGGTATGGAATGTTCATCCTTTTCGCCCTGCTCTGGGTGGGGGTTCTGGATCGAATCATCTACCCCATCTCCATGTTTATCCTGCACCTGTTGCTCGGCGCGCACATTTGAGAAACAGTATTCAGAATACTATCGTTTACTTCCTCACCTGTTTCACCGGTTTTTTCATGGCGGGGATGAGTTTCCGTCTGGCCAGCAAGTCCTGGATTTTTTCAGGGGAGTCATTGGTCAGATCCCGGCCATATTCATAGATGGCAAGGCCGTTCGTTTTGACCGTGGCGAGGCTTTCCCGGATCATGCCGAGTGTTTTCCGGCCGGCAACCAGCACCAGGGAATGGGCGTCCGCCTTGCGGGTTTGTTTCAGGGATTCCTTGACGATCAGGCTCGAAAAATGCCGTTGTTCCTCCAATTCGCGCCTCTCGCGATGATCTTCGAACGCCCGTCCATTCGCAGGATTTCCGCGTCGAGGGGATCCTGGTTTCTCTTTTTCGATGTTGGCGAGACCGGCTTGTTCCACCAGCCGGGGGCTGGATTCAACTTCGGGAGTTCTAGAATCCTGCAGGGAAAAGAACCGTGCGCGTTGCGCATCAGCAACCACGATAGAATATTTGCTCATGGTGCCATCCTCCTTTGAGGTGTCAGTGTGAAGAGGTTGTAGTGACGCTCCGACACCCTGTCGGACTTTACGCCACACTGAGCCCCATCACGTTCATGGCCTCTGTCCTGTATTAAAGCACCAAATCCCTGATTTGGCAAATAATTGATTAACGTTGACAACAAGGAGTACATTCCTGTTAAATCAGGCCGTTTTTAATACTTCTGGAGGAACACTACTTGGATTTTGAACTTTTGCGCCATAGTACGGCGCATGTCATGGCCGCCGCAATATGCCGGCTTTACGAGAATGTCCAACTGGACATCGGCCCCTCAACGGACAGCGGATTCTACTACGATTTCGATCTGCCCCACCGTCTGGCCCCCGAAGATTTTCCCCTCATCGAACGCGAAATGGCAAAAATCGTGGCGGATGACGTCCCCTTCGAACGTCTTGAAATGAGCCGCGCCGATGCGAAGACGGCTCTTGAGGCAAAAGGGCAGAGGTATAAACTCCAGCGCCTGGCCGATATTCCGGAAGGGGAGACGATCACCTTTTTCCGGTGCGGCGATTTCATTGATCTGTGCCGGGGGCCGCATGTAGCCCGCACGGGTGAACTGAAGGCTTTCAAACTGTTGTCGGTGGCCGGTTCCTATTTCCGGGGCATCGAGACCAATCCCATGTTGCAGCGTGTCTACGGAATGGTGGCGCCGACGCAGAAAGAACTGGATGCACAGATTCTCCAGATTGAAGAGGCCGCGAAACGGGATCATCGCAAGCTCGGGAAGGAACTGGATCTGTTCAGCGTTCACGAAGAAGTCGGCCCGGGCCTGATCCATTGGCACCCGAAAGGCGCCCGCATCCGCTCGATCATCGAGGATTACTGGCGCCAGGAACATTTCAAGGCCGGGTATGAATTGCTCTATACCCCGCACATCGGCCGGGCCGGACTCTGGGAAACGTCGGGGCATCTCGGGTTCTACGCGGAAAATATGTATGCGCCGATGGAGATTGACGAGGTTTCGTATTATGCGAAGCCGATGAACTGCCCGTTCCACATCCAGATTTACCAGAGCCGCAAGCGGTCCTACCGCGACTTGCCGCTCCGCTGGGCGGAACTTGGCACGGTGTACCGCTACGAAAAAACCGGCGTTCTGCACGGCCTGTTGCGCGTGCGGGGCTTTACCCAGGATGACGCCCATATCTTCTGCACCCCGGACCAGATCGTGGATGAGGTCAAGCGCACGGTGAAGTTCGCGCTGAGCATCTGGCGGTCATTCGGGTTTACCGAGATCACGGCCTATCTGGCGACGAAGCCGGCCAAGGCGGTGGGAGAACCGGCGCGCTGGGAACAGGCTACGGATTCACTCCGGCAGGCGCTCCAGGCCGAATCCATCCCGTTTGTGGTGGATGAGGGGGGCGGCGCTTTCTACGGGCCCAAAATTGACCTGAAGGTCAAGGATGCCATCGGTCGAGAGTGGCAGATGAGCACGATCCAGTTCGATTTCAACCTGCCGGAACGCTTTGAACTGGCCTATAACGGGGATGATGGAAAAGAACACCGCCCGTACATGGTGCATCGCGCTCTTCTGGGAAGCTTGGAGCGCTTTTTCGGGGTACTGGTGGAGCATTATGCCGGCGCCTTTCCGCTGTGGCTGGCGCCAGAGCAGCTTCGCGTGCTCCCGATCAACGAAAAAGTCCTTCCGGCAGCCGAGGCCATCGCCGAATCGTTGCAGACAGAGGGTTTCAGAGTCCGGGTGGATCGCAGTTCCGAAAAGCTCGGAGCGAAGATCCGCGATGCCCAGATTGAGAAGATTCCCTATATGCTGATTCTTGGCGCCCGGGAGGCGGCAGCCGGATTGGTCTCCGTCCGCAGCCGGACGGCGGGGGATCTCGGGACCATGCGTTTGGAAGAATTGATCGGAAAGCTTCGCGAAGAGGTCGCGAGCAAGGCCGTGGGTGGGAATACAGGGGTCTCAGAA
>Ga0118677_10005778_pt1 | contig 21428 bp, 13 predicted proteins | sample AliMusrvi5mmetaG_FD_86154 | JGI IMG/M metagenome (GOLD analysis project Ga0118677, IMG submission 86154)
ATCGAGCCGCCTTTTCTTTGGATACTTTCTTTTGGCGGAGCAAAAGAAAGTATCTCGCCTTCGGGTGCGAATACCCGATTAAAACAACCGTCGCGATAGCGACCTCATTATTTGTTTTTTTTAAACCACTGAATGACTGCGTAACGTCAGTTAAATAACGCGTACCGATAATACGCCATCAATAGCGCGTAGTTGCTCAACTACTGCTTCAGATGCGGCGGCATGAATATCTACCAAAGTATAGGCATAATCACCCCGTGATTTATTCAATAAATCGAGAATATTAAGACCTGCCTCACCTAAAATAGAAGAAATATGACCCACTACACCAGGTTTGTTTTGATTGGCAATACTCAAACGAAAGCCATCTCCACTAGGTGTTACTACGACTTCTGGAAAATTAACTGAATTACGAATCGTGCCATGCTCTAAGAACTCACGCAGTTGGTCTGCAACCATAGCCGCGCAGTTGTCTTCTGCTTCTTCAGTCGAGGCACCTAAATGAGGTAAAGCAATAGCGCGCGGATGATTAATCAAGGCGCCTGTTGGAAAATCACAAACATAAGCTAATAACGCGCCGCTGTCTAATGCAGCTAATACGGCAGCTTCATCAACAACACCTGCACGAGAGAAGTTAAGTAAAATAGCGCCTTTCTTAATACGTTTAATGTGCTCTTCACTAATCAAGTTCTTGGTTTTATCATTCAGCGGAATATGTAGACTGATCAAATCTGAGCGTGAAGTCAGATCATCAATGCTAATGGCTTGTTCTGCTGATGAGGTTAATTTCCAAGCATTTTCTAGCGACATGAAAGGATCAAAACCAATAATATTCATGCCTAAAGCAGCAGATGAATTAGCCACCTTAACGCCGATAGCACCTAAACCCAAAACACCTAGAGTCTTACCAGAAAGTTCGAAACCAGCGAAATGTTTCTTTTCATTTTCAATTTGTTCATTGAGGCTATCATCGCTACCTTTAAGATCTCTAACAAAATTTAATGCAGGTACGATATTTCTAGCGGCCAACAACATACCAACAATGACTAATTCAGCCACTGCATTTGAGTTAGCACCTGGGGCATTAAACACAGGAATACCACGTTGAGTGTATTCAGCAACAGGAATATTATTAACGCCTGCGCCAGCACGACCTACAGCCTTTAAAGTAGCAGGAATGGTTTGTTCATGTAAGTTAAAAGAACGTAACATGACGGCATCAGGGCTATCGACTTGCGCGCCAACTTGATACTGTTCATCAGGAAACTTATCAAGTCCCGCTCGTGAAATGTTGTTGTAAGTCAAGATTTTAAACATCGATTTTCCCTTGTAATTGCTAAAATTTAAAGTGTATAGGTGGTTAAGTGATTCACAGATTAAGGCCTGCTACACTTTTTGGGTAGAGGCTAACTCATTCGTCACTGTTAATATAATGATATTATTAGATGATTATATCTGTTTTACAAATAGAAGAAGTATCGATTATGGCGATACCAGCAGTAATTGCTTGCCGACCATGTTTTTGTAGTCGCAACAATCACTATAAATCTTACATACTAATGCCCAATGAGCGTAAATGCTTTATTATTTGCGCCTTAAAAACAACCTATCTAAAGAGCTATAACAAAAATAATGAGCAAGCCTTCAGTAGACAATTCCGACCGTCGCTTATCCCTAATTATCTTATTTGCAGGAACATTATTTGTCAGTGCCTCACTGATGTTTGTTCTGCAACCCTTATTTGGTAAGTTGTTATTACCCTTATTAGGCGGCTCACCGGCGGTATGGAACACCTGCATGGTGTTTTATCAAAGTCTGTTATTTCTGGGGTATCTTTATGCACATTTGTTGTCCACGCGCTTTGATCAACGCCGCCAAGTTCAGATTCATGCCGTCATCATACTCATCAGTATGTTGGCCCTGCCGGTTGCCTTACCTGAAAATATAGCACCACCAACAGATAGTAATCCTACTTTTTGGTTATGTTGGACTTTATTCTTAGCCATCGGCCTGCCCTTCTTTGTTATTTCTACCACCTCGCCACTGATTCAAAAATGGTTCGCCAATATCGGCCACCATACTAGCCACGACCCTTATTATCTTTATGCCGCTAGCAATGCTGGCAGTCTGCTGGCTTTACTCAGCTATCCTTTTCTACTGGAACCAGCCATAGGCTTGGCTCAGCAGAAAACCAGCTGGAGCTTTGGTTATTTAATACTCTGCGCATTAATCGCCGTTTGTGCAATGGTGCTATGGAAAAGTAGACAAGCCACAGTCATTATCGAAACTAATAGCCCAGAAACAAGTTCGCTAAGTCTACGCCGAAAATGCCACTGGATGGCCTTAGCTTTTGTTCCATCAAGTCTATTGCTAGGCCTGACCAACTTTATTAGCACCGACATTGCCTCGGTGCCCTTATTGTGGATTATTCCCTTAACTTTGTATTTGCTGTCTTTTGTTATAGTGTTTTCTAAGTGGAGCGATGCGATTCATCCACTGATGATTAGGCTACAACCCCTGATTTTAATACCCTTTATCGCCTATGCCTTCATTAATCCGGCTGACTTACCTTATTGGGCCTACCTGATTTTGCATTTACTGGCTTTTTTCTTTGCTGTTATGGTCTGCCATGGCGAGCTAGCCAAAAACAGACCCTCTACCCAACATTTAACCAGCTTTTATTTAATCATGTCTTTTGCCGGCATGTTAGGCGGTATGTTTAATACCTTCGTCGCGCCTTTTATCTTCAATGGCATTTATGAATATCCACTGATGATTGTTGCAGCACTCTTGTTGCGCCCAGGTGTTTCTTTAACACTCAATAAAAGTTTACTGTTACAAATAATAGCGCCTTTGTTGCTGATAATGGCTGGCCTACTTATCTATATCAACTACGCTGATTTATTGCAATATTTTGACGTCATCGTCATCAGCTTAATTGCTTTAACCTTATTATCTTATTTTCTTAGAGCTAAACCAGTAGCCTTCGCTTTTTTAACAGGAGCGATTATTTTTCTATCCTTAGGATTACATGGCTTATCGTCACATACCCTCTATCAAGAACGCACATTCTTTGGAGTGTTAGCGGTGCGTGAAAGTGTGCTGACAGATGAACAACAGCAACCAGAAACTTATCACGAACTTTTTCATGGCACGACTAAACATGGCGCAGAACGTCTAGCGGAACAGGTAGCCACTATTCCCTATACCTATTACAGCCGCCCAGGCCCTATGGGACAATTATTTAAAGCTTTCGATACCGTTAATCAACACTGGAATATCGGTATCGTTGGTTTAGGTGCGGGGGCTTTAACCTGCTATGCCAAAGAACAACAAAGCTGGACACTGTATGAAATCGATCCTTTAGTCGTCGATATCGCCAGCAACCCTGATTATTTCCATTATTTACAACGTTGCAGCCAACATAGCACTCTGCGTATTGGTGATGCTCGCTTATCTTTGGAAAAAGAACCCAACCAGCATTTCGATTTATTAGTCATGGATGCTTTTAGCTCTGATTCTGTACCCACTCACTTACTAACAGAAGAAGCTCTAAAACTATATTTCGACAAATTAAAACCTGATGGCATACTCGCTTTTCATATCACCAATCGTCATTTATTACTGAAGAAAGTATTATCTATACATGCAGAGCATTTGCATTTAGCTGCACTCATACAAGAGTTTAAGCCACCGCAAGCCTCAGAGTTGATTGTGGCAACCGATTGGGTAGTAATCGCTAGAAAGCCAGAAAACCTTACGCCATTAGCAATGAGTCGCTTAGGTAACTGGCAAAAAATGCCTTTATACTTTGATATGAAACCTTGGTCTGATGACTATACCAATATCATTAGTATTTGGAAGTAAATGGTCAACACATACGTCCTATTTAAAGTTTAGATGGCTAAACTAAGCTTTAACCCCTATAATAAGTGCGTTAGTCAGTAATGCTAGGTTTTTAACTTAGCATTACTCTAATAAGTTTTGCAATTAATCAGCACTTTATTTAGAAATTCCATCCGTTTTTCCCGCTTTTGTGCCCGGATATGATTTGCAATAAAAATATTTTCATTCATTTATTGAGACAATTACATGGCAACTGGTACAGTTAAGTGGTTTAACGAATCTAAAGGTTTCGGCTTTATTTCTCCTAGCGACGGTAGCGCAGATGTATTCGTACATTTCTCTGCAATTGCAAGCGACGGCGGTTACCGCACTTTGGCTGAAGGCCAAGCAGTAAAATACGAAGTCGAATCAGGTCCTAAAGGCCCACAAGCTTCAAATGTAACGACCGCATAAACCGTTACTTTCTGACACACAACCTTGCCTAAAACTGGCAAGGTTGTGGCATAGCCAGTAATACACAGGCTAATCATTTCCCTCCCTCCCCCCGAATTTAGGACATGTCTTTTGAAACGACTTTTTGTAGGAAACTTACCTAGCGACGCCACTGAAGAAAGTGTGCAAACCTTATTTTCAGAATATGGCAAAGTACGCTCTATCCAACTTGTTTCTGACATTTTCAGCGGCAAATGCAGAGGCTTCGGCTTTATCGGCATGGAAGGTCACGAAGCCAGAGCTGCTATTGCAGCACTAGATGGCAACTTGTATTGCGGAAAACCTTTAAAAGTTAAATTTGAAGAACCCGCTACCGGAAAAAACGGTAGACGTTAGTAATAACTCTCTCATCTAGCTATTTACCCAAATCCTTCAGCACCAACTTTATACCGGCAGACTGCAGAGATTATGCAATAGCAGAGCTATCTGGGCGACTTTTAGTCGCCCGATACGTTTCCATCACGGCCCTCCCCTAAAAACACAGCATCATTCATCTGCCTTAAATTCAAGCTCATTCATACGCCCCATCTCTTATCAGCTTTTAAATTTCCGTCAAAACCAGCTAGACCCAGTGATTAAATCTCACAACCCCAGCTTATAGATAACTGGCACAATACCTGCTATTGTCATCTTATGTTTATACTCAATCACTGAAGTTAACCACACCATCACTATGAATCAATCTAACGAAAAATTGGATACTTATTTCCAACAAATTCAAGACCTCATTATTAAGCGGCAAGATTGGGTTACAGGCTTATTGCCCGCTAGTACAGCCGTGACTGTGCATGGTAATTACACAGATGCTTGGGTTAGAGACAATGTATACAGCATACTCGCGGCATGGGGTTTAGCACTCGCATACAGGCGTACTGATGAGGATCAAGGACGCACTTATGTACTCGAGCAAAGTGTGGTAAAGCTAATGCGCGGATTGTTAACCGCTATGATGCGACAAGCACCTAAAGTAGAAAAGTTTAAACAATCTCAAAATCCTTTGGATGCTCTTCATGCCAAATACGATACTAAGTCTGGCGCTTGTGTAGTCGGTGATAATGAGTGGGGGCACTTACAGCTTGATGCCACATCTTTATTTCTATTAATGCTAGCGCAAATGACCGCTTCAGGGTTGCGCATCGTCTTTACTATTGATGAAGTTAATTTTGTGCAAAATTTGGTGCACTATATTAGTCGTACATACCGCACACCCGATTATGGTATCTGGGAACGGGGCCACAAAACGAATCAAGGCATTGCCGAATTAAATGCCAGCTCTATTGGTATGGCAAAAGCAGCATTAGAAGCACTGTCGGGTTTTAATTTATTTGGCAAAGACGGCGGACAAGCCTCTATCGTTCATGTCATCAGTGACGACATCGCCAGAACTCGCATTACTTTGGAAGCGCTATTACCTAGAGAATCCATCTCTAAGGCAGTCGACTCTGCTGTACTCAGCATTACTGGATTCCCAGCCTTTGCTGTTGATAATAAGCTATTAAGAGAAAAAACAGAGTCCCTAATTTGTGACAAACTGGAAGGTCGTTATGGCTGTAAACGTTTTCTGTTAGATGGCCATCAAACAGCCATAGAAGACAATCAGCGCCTGCATTATGATGCTCATGAACTTAAACAATTTATGGATATTGAATGTGAATGGCCGCTATTTTTCACTTATTTACTATTGAATAATTTATATGCCGGCAATACCGATGCTGCTTTAAATTATCGCCACAAACTCGAAAGCTTACTTGTAGAGCAAAATGAACAGCATTTATTGCCTGAACTCTATGTAGTACCTATCGACCTAGTCGCCGCAGAAAAAGCCCAGCCCCATAGCCAAGAACGCTTACCCAATGAAAATATTCCTTTAGTCTGGGCACAAAGTCTTTTTATTTTAGGCTGCTTGATTCAAGACGGCTTACTCGATTGTGATGATATAGATCCCTTAGGTCGACATAAAGCCGTTAAAAAAACCAATAACGTGAAACTACAAATTCAGTTACTGGCTCAAGATGAAATAGTCCAAAATACTTTAAAAGAACAGGGTATTAACGCACAAACACGCGCAGAAATAGCCCCTATTCAAATTAGAGACGCTAGCGAATTAGCGGAAGCTTACACTCATGTAGGTCGAAATGACCGTATTGGTATCACTGGCAGACCTTTGCGACAGTTGCGAACCTTAGCAACTTCAAAAATGTATAACTTAGCGGGGGAACCTCTATTATTCTTGCCACAATGTCTTAATCAAAAAGGCTTTTATTTGGCGATGGACAACCATTTACTCATTCAGCGCTTACGTTTAGAAATGTCTTATATCTATCACCATTGGGATAGAGAAGGCAATCCATTGCTGGCTATTTCTATCAAACAGAACATGCTGGATAGTCATCATCGCGACATATTGATTAATTTTATCAAGGAACTACAGCTAGGTGTTTCTCAAGGCTTCGCCATTGAACTAGGCACACTACTCAACTTCACCGAAACATCTAGTCATGAAAAAATCAAAAACTTACATGACTTTCAATTCTCGGAAACTTCATGGGAAGGTGCTGAACGACCTTTTTTGCAGGCATTAGCCAACAGTTCTGAACCTTCAACGCCATTAAATACTTTATTATTAAATGAATGGGATTTATCTAGTGATGAAACCTTAATCGAGCTATTAAAAAGCCAAAGCAATCTTTATGCTCAATTTGAGGCGCTCAGTTTACTCAGCTTACGGCATGACTTAGCCTTCGATACAACATTGACTACTGATAACAAAATTGCAAATGTGGGTGACTTATTAGAAGAAATCTATGAACGAGCAGGAGACCAACACGTTTGGAGTATTGTTAGACGTTGCGCCAGCTTACTCGGCAAATATGACATTAATTTAGAGCAGGCGGCGACTGAAATACTGGTTCGTCAACACGCGCTTACTTTAGGCCGTGCTTACAGTGGCAAAGCCACTTTAACGCGCCCTGCAGATTCTTCAGAAATTTTACATATCATCAATACTTACAATAGCGATGTTAGCGAACGTATTGTTATTCAAGAACTCGTGGTTTATTTGGGTATGTTAATAAAATCTAACTCAGAGCTATTTGCCGATATGCACACCCTGCGTGTCGGCCATATTTTGCAATTGATTATTGTTAGACAAAAACGAGAATCTGGCTGCGGCTCATTAGATGAAGCCTTTAATGAAATTATGGCGTTGCCACCCTATCAATTATCCAACAAGCTCAAAGAAATGCTAGATGACATTAGCAATACCGAAGATCAACTCGAATCAGCAGAAACCCTGCATTTTGAAGGTAGTCATCATAAAATTAATCTAGCCATTTTTTCACAAACCATGGACCCTAAAGACCAAGACGAAACCATCGATTGGTATGAATGGCGAGAACAACAAGGTAGTGTAGGCAGAGAAAATAGCGCCTTTTATGCTGGCATCTGGGATATTCTGCATCATTGCAAAGGCTTAATGATGGGCGAAAAACTTAACAGTAAATACCGCTTAGACAGTGAAACTATCCTGTCACAGATGACCGAAGGAGAACAAAGCTTTAAGATACAAGTCGATCATGTGCTTAATAAAATACAAGCCCCTGTTTATCGTCAATTAACGGTAGAGGCATTAAAAGCCATGACCTCTATTTTTAGAGCGAATAACACACTACAAATTGATGATAATTTATTAACAGACATTATTATTGGTCATTCGGTAAGAATTAGCTGGTTGTATAGTCATCCAGAACAAACAGAGCATTATGAAACTGTGACCGCATTAGCTTGGCAATATTTTTATGGCTTACCTCCACATAAAGTAGCCAACGCCATATTAGATGCCCTCATACATTTACTCGATAACAACTAAAGGAATTCAAAGTGATACTTGCAGGCGACATAGGTGGAACAAAAACAGTATTATCCCTTTTAAGCAAAGATACTAATGGCGTATTAAGCTGTTTAAAAGAACAGTCTTACGCCAGCCAACAGTTTGCTGAATTCGATGATATTTTGACTGACTTTTTACCCAGCCAGCTCCCTATTAAATCCGCCTGCTTCGGTGTTGCCGGCCCTGTAGTTAATCAGCGCTGCCAAACCACTAATTTACCTTGGTTGTTAGATGCCGATGATTTAAAACTAAAGCGCGGTATCGCCAAAGTAAAATTACTTAATGACTTAGAAGCCATGGCTTTGGGTATGTTGCATTTACCCGACCAAGAACTACTAGAACTAAATCCCAATGCAGACATTCAAATGGGAAATTGCGCGGTCATCGCGGCAGGTACTGGCTTAGGTGAAGCTCTACTTTATTGGGACGGAAATCAGCATCATGCCATTGCAACTGAAGGTGGACATTGTGATTTTGCCGCTCAGAACAGCCTACAAGATCAACTGCTAACTTATCTCAGAAAGCGACATCCTGACCATGTCAGTTACGAACGCATACTTTCTGGCATAGGCTTTAGTCATTTATATGATTTTCTTTGTGAACTCAAAATTGCACCACCCTGCTCTGAAGTAGAAAACATCAACTCCAGCATGGATAGAAATGCGTTGATCTCTGAATTAGGGATCACTGATAAAGACCCTTGCTGCGTAGAAGTCTTAAAACTATTTATTGAAATCTATGGTTCAGAAACTGGCAACCTCGCCTTAAAATCTTTCGCGACCGGCGGCGTTTTTATAGGCGGAGGCATAGGCCCTAAAATTTTACCGGCACTGCAAAACGGTCATTTTATAGAGGCCTTTAAAGCTAAAGGTCGCTTTGAACCTTTACTCAATAAAATATCCGTTAAATGTTCACTTAATCCGCGCACGCCCTTAATTGGCGCGATACATTACTTTGATTAACTTATCTTAAACTATGATATCTATAGCCGACATTCCTACTGCTACCTATGCTATTCGAGATGCCGTTACGCCTGTATTTTTAATCACAGGCATAGGCTCTATTCTTGGCGTACTCACCAATCGCTTAGGTAGAGCGATTGATCGCTATCGGAAATTAACTGAACTCAAATATCAGGATCTCTCATACAGTTCACTACAAGAAATCAAAACCATTTCCAAACGCATACAATGGATAAGGAGAGCCGTTAGCTTATGTACCCTATCAATATTGTGCGTTTGCCTTACCATCGCCTTCTTTTTTATTGCCGTAGAGTTTAATATCGATTCACCAAGAACTGTGGCCATTCTATTTATTACAGCGATGTTGACATTAACGTGTGGCTTATTGTGTTTCCTACGTGAAATTTCATTAGCCACTAATGAAACATTTGATATTGATACTTGGATAAAAGCTGAATAGGTAAACAAAATATTAAAGCTCTCAAACTATCTACCCCAACCTTAATCAACACCTAGATTATCCTCCATAAATGCGCCAGATAAGTGCGTGACTCATCTAGTCGCGCACTTATCTAGTGCGCGACTAGCTCCTAAGTTTCTTAATGATAACTTACGCAATACACCCTGTATGATTTTTAAACCTGCTAATATTTTGTGCTTAATAAATATTTTTATTTATTACTTAAAAATAAATAAAACACCATCAAAACATTTCAATTATTCAGGTACAAACTTAACCGCATTGACGGCTTACTTTTAAATTCAAAACAAATAATACGTATCTATACGTAGTTATACCTATATTTTTTAGTGCTTTTCTTTGCTCTAATATCTTGGCGCAACTTAACCCCTGTTAATCATTAACTAGACTCAAAATCTAGCCATCAACATCTATTCTAATCACTATGGCATAGCTATTGCTTTTAATTTGATGTGAATACGAGAAATATTTTAACGAAAGACTTCTTCATAAGATAAAACATGGATACGAAAACTTTAAAGAAATATTTTAACGAAATGTATGCGGACAATGGCGCTGTTCGTGAAATTTACGAGCGCTATGGTCGCTGGTTAAAAGACTTACCTGATGGCACCTTAGAGCGAAGAAATGCCGAAGCAGAACTATTATTCCGTCGACTAGGTATTACCTTTGCCGTTTACGGCGAAGCTGGTGAAGCAGAGCGTCTGATCCCATTTGATATAGTCCCAAGGATTTTCGGTGCCTCAGAATGGCAACGATTAGAACTTGGTCTTAAGCAACGTGTACGGGCACTTAATGCCTTTTTACATGATATTTATCACGACCAAGAGATCATCAAAGCCGGCATTATTAGTGCGCATCAAGTACTTAACAACGCACAGTATCGCCCCGAAATGAAAGGGGTCGATTTACCTAATCAGGTTTATGCACATATTGCCGGAATCGATTTAGTACGGATTTCTGAGAATGATTTTTATGTCTTAGAAGACAATCTGCGCACGCCTTCTGGGGTTTCTTACATGTTGGAAAATCGCAAAACTATGATGCGTTTATTTCCAGAACTGTTCGTAAAACACGCAATTGAGCCAGTCGAACACTATCCACAAATGCTGCTGAATACCCTTCGCGAAGCTGCACCACCGAATGTTGCTTATCCCGTTATTGTAGTGATGACACCTGGTTCTTATAACAGCGCTTATTTCGAACATGCTTATCTAGCCAGTCAAATGGGCGTAGAACTCGTCGAAGGTCAGGACTTATTTGTTAATCAACAAAAAGTTTATATGCACACCACCGAAGGGCCACAACAGGTCCATGTTATTTACCGCCGGGTCGATGATGATTTTATCGATCCTCGCGTATTTCGTCCGGATTCAACATTGGGTGTTCCTGGCTTAATGGATGCTTATTGTAGTGGTAATGTGGCCTTAGCTAATGGCGTAGGTACTGGTGTCGCTGATGACAAATCAACTTATTTATTCGTACCGGAAATGATTCGCTTCTATCTAGGCGAAGCGCCCATATTATCCAATGTTCCTACTTGGCGCTTAAGTGAGCCTGAAGATTTAAGTTATGTACTCGCACATTTACCGGAATTAGTTATTAAAGAAGTACAAGGTTCTGGAGGTTATGGCATGTTAGTCGGCCCTACCAGTTCTAAAGCTGAAATAGAGGCTTATAGATTACGAATTCTTGCAGAACCCGCTAAATTTATAGCTCAACCGACCTTAGCCTTATCTTCCTGCCCAACACTAGTTGAATCGGGTGTTGCGCCACGTCATGTCGATTTAAGACCTTTTGTCTTATCGGGCAAAGACGTGCGTATCGTACCCGGAGGCTTAACGCGGGTGGCACTCACAGAAGGCTCATTGGTGGTTAATTCCTCACAGGGCGGCGGCACCAAAGACACTTGGGTATTGGAGGATTAGTATGTTATCTCGCACCGCTGAAAATTTATTTTGGATGGCTCGTCATATCGAACGCGCCGAAAACACCGCACGCGTCCTCGATGTTGCACACCGAACCTCATTATTGCCTTTAGATATAGAGGGTACTCAAGCCTATTTATGGTATGCGCCACTCAATATAACGGGCTGCGCTGATAGTTACGAAGTCAAATATGGCTTAGCCAAAGCCGAGACTGTTAGCCATTATATGGCGTTAGACCCAGATAACCCTACCAGCATCTATAGCTGTCTTAAACTTGCGAGGGAAAATGCCAGAACGGTACGTGGTGCGATTACCTCAGAAATGTGGGAAGTCATTAATGACACTTGGTTGGAGTTGAATCGCTTACCCAAACAAATGGATTATGAAAATTTTCGTGATTTTTTCGACTGGGTAAAGAATCGTTCACATTTATTCCGCGGAGTGACCTTAGGCACTATTACTAAAGACATTGGGCTTAGTTTTATCAAGCTAGGTACCTTTCTAGAACGTGCTGACAACACCGCACGTATTTTGGATGTTAAATATCACATATTATTGCCTAGCCTTAATCATGTCGGCGGCGCCGCAGATTATTATCAATGGGGGTCATTATTAAAGTCCGTCAGTGCTTTTGAGGCTTACCAAAAAACCTATCGAGATGTTATTTCACCTCAACGCGTCAGTGAATTACTCATATTTAGAGATGATATGCCTCGCTCCCTACATGCCTGCATGGATGAAGTGGAAGATGCTTTAATGGCTATTAATGGACTATCAGGAAAAGAAGCTCGGCGACTGGTCGGCGAACAACACGCCGCGCTGCACTTTGGCCTCACTCAAGATGCTTTTAGCGAAGGTCTACATGAGTTTCTTACTGATTTTTTAAAGAATACAGCGCTATTAAGTCGAGAAATTCGTGAGGCTTATTTATCACGCCAAGATACTACATTGAATCGACAGCTCACGATTTAATCGTTTGTGGCTACATCAGCTATATAAGCATCGGAACTACAACTATTTAATTTTAGATGTTAATCAATACCAGCTTTAACATCAGGCCATTGGAAGAAAAATCATGACCATACGCGTCGCTATTCGTCACAAAACAATATACCGGTTCGATAGACCGGTATCGTTATCACCTCATGTGTTTCGATTACGTCCAGCAGTCCATAGCCGTACGCCGATCAAAGCTTATGCCTTGCGTATTGAACCAAAAAATCATTTTATTAATTGGCAGCAAGACCCCTTTGGTAATCTTGTTGCCCGCGTGGTATTTCCTGATAAATGTCAAAAACTCAGCGTTGAAGTGGAAGTGATCGCTGATATGACCGTCATTAACCCATTCGACTTTTTTGTTGAAGCTTACGCTGAAAACTATCCTTTTAACTACGACGAACTAACAATTAAAGAGCTACAACCTTATTTAGAAATAACTGAAAACGGCCCATTATTAATACAATGGATCAAAGCTTTAGATATTAGCAAACGCTCCATTAATGATTTTATCGTCGACATTAATCGGCATATTTTTTCCACTATCGGATATAACATCCGCATGGAAGTCGGTATACAAAGCTGCGAAGAATCCTTATCTAAATTAACTGGCTCCTGCCGAGATTCCGCTTGGCTACTGGTACAAGTGCTACGTCATCTTGGACTCGCGGCGCGCTTTGTCTCAGGTTATCTGGTGCAACTGACCTCTGATATAAAATCACTAGATGGACCCTCAGGACCTGAACAAGACTTTACTGATTTACATGCTTGGACAGAAGTCTATATTCCTGGAGCTGGCTGGATAGGCTTAGATCCTACCTCTGGTTTATTGGCGGGGGAAGGTCATATTCCCTTAGCTTGCACGCCCGACCCTGCGAGTGCCTCACCAGTAACCGGTGGCACTGACAAATGCAAAGTAGAATTTGAGTTTTCTAATAGCGTCGATCGTTTACACGAAGACCCCAGAGTCACCAAACCTTATACCGATGAACAGTGGTATCACATTGATGCTTTAGGGAAATTCGTCGACCAGCGCTTATCTGAAGATGACGTTCGACTCACTATGGGTGGGGAACCCACATTTGTTTCAGTCGACGATATGGAAGGTGACCAATGGAATACCGAAGCGGATGGCGAAAATAAACGTGAACTCGCGCAACAACTAACCTTACGTTTGCGAGATGCTTTTGCAAAAAAAGCCATGCTGCATTATGGTCAAGGCAAATGGTATCCTGGCGAGCCCTTACCTCGTTGGCAATATGGCATATTTTGGCGGAAAGACGGTTCTGCGCTTTGGCGTAATCCAGCGCTACTCGCTGACATTAATAAAGATTACGGACACACTGTCAAACAAGCACAAAAATTTATTCAGCAAATCAGTCAGCATTTAGATATCCCTACTCGGTATATCAAGACAGCTTTTGAAGATAGCTTCTACTATCTATGGCAAGAAGGTACGCTGCCCGAAAACATTGATCCATTAACCTGCAATCTAAAAGATTCTATCGAACGTAAAACCTTAACTAAATTATTAGATGTCGGTTTAAATCAACCGACCGGTTTTGTTCTGCCCATAAAATGGAACGCACTAGACCTCTGCTGGAAAAGCGGTCCTTGGGATTTTCGACGTGGCGCTTTGTTTTTAATTCCCGGCAATTCACCTATGGGTATGCGCCTACCTTTAGCCAGTTTACCTTGGCTTGCACCAGACAAACGAGACACGTCAGAACCTCAAAGCCTATTTGAAGACTTACCTGAATTAGATGATTATTATGGTGAGGTCACTAGACGCTATAGCCACTTGATTGCAAAAGCTAAAGAACACCCCGAAATCATCGAACAAGAAACAGGAGATACCGTAGCTCAAGAAGTCGAAGTCCCTCATACTGCGCTGTGCGTAGAAGCTCGAGCAGGTCGCTTGTACATCTTTATGCCGCCGTTAACTTCATTAGAACATTACCTTGAATTAATCGCAGCCATTGAAGCGACAGCTGAAAATTTAGCTATGCCCGTGGTATTAGAAGGCTATGAGCCACCCCGTGATTATCGTATCGAACGCTTAATGGTAACCCCAGACCCAGGTGTTATTGAAGTTAACATACATCCCTCTAAAACTTGGCAGGAGTTAGTTGAAAAAACCACGGTACTTTATGATCTGGCCCATCAAACTCGACTCGGCACTGAAAAGTTTATGCAAGATGGTCGCCATACAGGAACAGGTGGCGGCAACCATATTACTATGGGCGCAGAAATGCCCACAGATAGCCCGCTATTACGCCGCCCTGATTTATTGCGCAGCTTAATTACTTATTGGCAACATCATCCCGGCTTATCTTATTTATTTTCGGGCATGTTTATAGGCCCCACCAGCCAAGCACCCCGTGTTGATGAAGGCCGTGATGAAAAACTCTATGAACTCGAAATCGCCTTTCAACAAATGCCCGAAGGTGAAACGCCAGCGCCTTGGTTAGTGGATAGATTATTACGACATTTATTAACCGATATCACTGGCAATACCCATCGCTCTGAATTCTGCATTGATAAACTTTATTCTCCAGACAGTTCAACGGGAAGATTGGGCATACTCGAACTACGCTCTTTTGAAATGCCACCTCATGCTCAGATGTCCCTAGTACAGACTGTATTGCTACGTTCTCTGATTGCTTGGTTTTGGCGCGTACCTTATAAACATGATCTAGTTCGCTGGGGCACAGAACTACATGATCAATTTATGTTGCCCCATTATGTACGCGAAGACATGAAACAAGTCACTCAAGATTTACAAAGAGCGGGCTTCGGTTTTGATATGGAATGGTTAGACCCCTTTTTTGAATTTCGTTTTCCTCGCTATGGCAATACGATGGTCGACGGCATTGATATGGAATTACGTTTCGCTATTGAACCTTGGCATGTACTCGGTGAAGAAATGAGCAGCGCCGGCACCGCTCGTTATGTGGACTCATCGGTTGAGCGAGTACAAGTATTAGTGACAGGATTTAACCACGCACGTTATGTCATCTCCTGTAATGGTAGACGCTTACCCATGCGTAAAACCGCACGACACGGTGAATTTGTCGCTGGCGTACGTTATCGTGCTTGGCAACCGCCTTCTGCCTTGCATCCCACCATCGCACCTCATGTCCCCTTAGTATTTGATGTTATTGATACTTGGAATGGACGCTCTGTGGGAGGTTGTACTTATTATGTCGCTCATCCGGGTGGCCGTAGTTATGATGATTTCCCCGTCAATGATTATGCGGCAGAGACACGACGCATGACGCGCTTTTGGGATTACAACCATACACCTGGCGTTATTATTCGCCCCCCTTTGGCCAGCAGTCAAGTTTCTGCTTCTGAGCTACCTTTATTGACAACTTTTAGTGTGACTAATGCAGTCCCCAGAGCCATGTCACCACCTGCCGAAGAATTAAGTACTGAGTATCCGTTTACACTGGACTTACGTCATCGCAGTTGTTAATTAATCGAGCTTACAGAGACATTATGCCTATCTCTAAGCTAAAATGAGTCATGATTTAGTGCCCATATTGCAATTATCAGCGATGCAATATGCTCTCAGATTTGGCACATGATTGATAAATCATTAACGTAACTTGCATAACCTAAAAGAGAATACAACCATGACCTTGGAGATTTATAACAATGAGCGATAAATTAAAACTCCTGAAGCCAGCTACCTTGATACTAGACGACAAAAGTTATTCATTACCGACTTATATGGGAGTTGAAGGTGAAAGAGCCATTGATATTACTAAGTTACGGAATCAAACAGGCTATGTAACCCTAGATGATGGTTACGGCAATACAGGGGCGTGCGAAAGTGCCATTACTTATATTGATGGCGAAAAAGGCATACTTCGTTACAGAGGTTATCCTATAGAAGAATTGGCTGAACACTCTCGATTTGTCGAAGTCTCCTATTTATTACTATATGGTGAATTACCAAACAGTGAACAATTACTAAAATTTTCTACCCGTCTCAATGAATCCTCGATTATTCATGAGGATGTACATCATTTTTTTAATGGCTTCCCTCGCGGCTCGCACCCTATGGGCATACTAGCAACTATGGTCGCTTCATTATCTACTTTTTATCCCTTGCCAGATCAACTCGATGCGGATACCGAAGTACAAATTGTGGCTAACTTAGTGTCTCAAGTACGTACTATTGCCGCTTTTTCTTATAAGAAGTCGATCGGTGAACCTTTGGTTTATCCTTCGATTAAGTATAAATACACCAGTAATTTCTTAAACATGATGTTTTCTTCGCCAGTACGCGACTATCAACTCGATCATGATATCGTCCGTGCTATTGATATGTTACTCATACTACATGCCGATCATGAGCAAAATTGTAGCACTTCATCAGTGCGTACAGCAGGTTCTAGTATGGCTAATGTCTATGCGGTGATTACCGCCGGTATCGCTGCACTTTGGGGGCCGCGTCATGGCGGTGCAAATCAAGAAGTAATTAAAATGCTGGAACAAATCCATGCTGAAGGTGGCGATGGCACTGAGTTTATTAATCAAGCAAAAGATAAAAACTCTGGACGTAGACTGATGGGCTTTGGTCATCGCGTTTACAAAAACTTTGATCCTCGCGCTCAAGTCTTAAAGAAGCATTGCGACAAATTACTTAACAAGCCAGGCATTAATGATCCGCTACTGGATATCGCCAGACGTATCGAAGAAATTGCCCTCAATGATGATTATTTCATTTCTCGCAAGTTATATCCCAATGTAGATTTCTACTCAGGATTAATACTGCGTGCAGCAGGCATCCCCACTGATATGTTTACCGTATTATTTGCCATCGGTCGTATGCCAGGATGGTTGGCACATTGGCGCGAAATGATCCATGGTGAACAAGTGACCATTTATCGTCCTCGTCAGATTTATGTCGGAGAAACATTGCGTCATTACCAAGATATTAAACAACGAGTATAAGCGCAGCCATTTTGTCGGGTTACGCTATCGCTAACCCGACCTAAATTACTACATTACTGACGATGAGAACAACGCGTGCCGAACAACACTCCAATCCCAGATCATCAGTTAAATAGGCAATATTACGAGACGCAATTAGGCATACATGATGAAATGTATGGTGCTGAAAATAAAGCATTGCCTGATTGGCAGCGCCTTATGTCAACCTTGGAGGCTATGGGCAGTGAAAACCTGGAATTGCGCCGTAGAGAAGCTCAACGCTTATTACGTGAAAATGGCGTCACCTATAATGTCTATGGTGATGAGCAAAATCTGACTAGACCTTGGAAACTCGATCCTGTTCCGTTACTCATCAGCAGTGACGAATGGAGCATTATCGAAGCGGGTCTAAAGCAACGTGCCGAACTTCTCGATTTAATACTTAAAGATATTTACGGCAAACAAACGCTATTAAAGAATGGATTGTTACCGGCTGAGCTTATTTTTGGCCATGAAGGTTTTTTACATCCTTGTGTCGGCACACTTCAGCAGCAAAAACGACTACTGACCTTATATTCGGCAAATCTTGCTCGCGGCCCCAATGGGCGTATGTGGGTCTTAGATGATCGCACCCAAGCACCTTCTGGCTCAGGTTATGCTTTAGAAAATCGTACTGTCATGAGACGGGTATTTCCTGATATCTTTCGCGAAACCCACGTACTGCGCTTATCTGGCTTTTTCAAATCATTACGAAAAGGCTTAGTTGAAATTGCACCACATGGCAAAGAAGATCCTCGCATCGTAATACTGACACCGGGGCCACTCAACGAAACTTATTTTGAACACGCTTATCTAGCCGCTCAGCTAGGCTTTACACTAGTTCAAGGCGCAGATTTAACAGTACGTGATGGCAAAGTCTGGCTTAAATCATTAGCAGGACTACAAGCCGTCGACGTTATTTTACGACGCGTTGATGACTCTTTTTGCGATCCGCTGGAATTACGCAGCGGCTCACAATTAGGCGTTGCAGGTTTATTGGAAGCGGTAAGACGCGGCAATGTTGCCATCGCCAATCCTTTAGGTAGTAGTGTTTTAGAAAACCCCGGTCTACTTGCCTTTTTACCTCAATTATCCCGTTATTTTTTAAATCAAGATCTACAATTATCATCGGTAGCAACTTGGTGGTGTGGGCAACGCCTAGAACGTGACTTTGTGCTACAAAATTTAGATCGCTTAGTTATTAAACCTATCAATCGTAGCCTAGGCAATCATGCTGTATTTGGTGGACTATTAAGCCATCAAGAAAAAGAACAGTTACGTCGCCAAATCATGGCAAAACCTTATAGTTTTATCGGCCAAGAACAGGCTAGCTTTTCTACCTTACCTGCTTTTATCGATCATCAAATTGAACCCAGAAACGCCGTATTACGAAATTTTGTAGTCGCTAGCGACAATGATTATATGGTGATGCCTGGTGGATTAACGAGGGTTGCCCGCCAAAAAGATAACTTTATCGTATCCAATCAAGCCGGTGGTATCAGTAAAGACACGTGGGTATTAGCTTTAGAACCTGATAAACCCGTCAGTTTATGGCTACAACCTCGACGTAATCAATTAATTGATGCCATCATCGAGCCATTAACAAGTCGTTCAGCTGATAATTTATTTTGGGTGGGGCGACACCTTGAGCGCATAGAAGCCACCACTCGATTATTACGCACCATATTAAGCAAGCAACGAGAATCACTAGAATTTAAAGATCCACTTGATAATGATTGTCTAAAGGTATTTCTGCGGGCACTCACACTAGTGACTGTCACTTATCCTGGTTTTATTAAAGATGGAGCTCAACGGCTAAAAGCTCCCAATGAAGAATTGCTGTCATTGATTAAAGACAGTCATCGTAAAGGTTCATTATCGGCCAGTATACTCGCCTTTGTACAAGCGGCTTTTAGCAGTCGTGACTTATGGTCACAAGATACTTGGCGTAGTGTTGATAATATTCAACGGCGCTGGCAACAAAGCATCATTCATAATAAAAATCTTACACTTGAAAAACTACCCAAAGCACTCGATGATTTAATAACAGGCTTAGTCGCTTTTAGTGGCTTAACCAGTGAAAGTATGACTCGTGAAGCCGCTTGGTTAATGCTTGATAGTGGACGCAGACTAGAACGTGCCTTAACGCTCATTACCTTATTGCGCTCAACCGTTGCTTTGCGTCACCAAGTAGCCTTACAAAATCAGATACTAGAAGCCGTTTTAATTACTACCGATAGCTTAAGTATTTATCAGCGTCGTTATCGTTCCTTTATTCAATTACCTATGGTGCTTGCCTTATTGCTACTTGATGAAACTCATCCTCGTTCAGTCGCGTATCAACTGCATGAATTATCAAATCATGTAAACGAATTACCGCGGACAGTGGGGAAAAGTCAGCTTAGTGAGCAAGCTCGTTTACTGCTAAAAGCCTACACAGACTTACGTCTTTGTAATATCTCTGAATTATCACAACTTAATGAAAATGACGGCATCTACACGGCACTCGATCAATTACTCGCCAATACCACGGATTTATTATGGCGATTTGCCGATGTGATTGCTGAGGCTTATTTTAGCCATGCTCAAACCTCACAGCTGATGGTAGCCAATACCACTGAGGACGAACTTTGAAATACAGAATAACCCACACCACAGAATATCACTACAGCCAAGCAGTGGGTCTATGCCAAAATGAAGCACGATTACAACCGCGTAATTTTGGGCGTCAATACTGTGAAAGCAGTCGCTTTGATATATCACCGACACCCTCAGATTTTCGCGAGCGTCTGGATTTTTTCGGTAATCGTGTCGCTTATTTTGCTATTCAACAAGCCCATACGCAATTAAGCCTGACAGTCATCAGTGACGTCACGCTCTTTCCAAAACAAAAGCAATTGGGTTTATTTGACCAAATGAGTTGGGAACAAGTCCGAGATTTATTACAAGAACCGATCCCACCGATGCAAGCGCAAGCCCAAAGTCAACAAGGTCAAAGTCAAAACCAAGTGCAGCACCAAGATCATGCTCCGGACTTTTTTGATGCTCAGCAATATTTATTAGATTCACCTATGGTGGCAACATCACCAGAACTAGCCGATTATGCACGCAGCTCATTTCACCCTAATCGCCCCTTGCTGGAAGTTGTGCACGAATTAATGACGCGGATCTACAAGGATTTTACCTATGACCCAAACTTTACCACCATTGCCACACCGCTTTCAGACGTGTTGCATTTTCGTCGAGGCGTCTGTCAAGATTTTGCACATTTAGCCATTGCTTGCTTACGGGCTTATGGTATCGCTGCGCGTTATGTCAGTGGTTATGTTGAAACCATAGCAGAACCGGGTAAACAAAGGTTAGTAGGCGCGGATGCTTCACACGCTTGGTTTTCAGTTTATAGTCCACGCATCGGCTGGTTGGATTTTGATCCTACCAATAATACTGTCCCCTTAGATCAACATATCACGCTAGCCTGGGGACGTGATTATGCCGATGTAACACCCCTTAAAGGCATTGCTTTCGGTGGTGGTCAGCATACGCTATCGGTGTCAGTGGATGTTTTGAGGCTGGAATAAATTTTGGAGTACTGAGCTTCAGCTATTGCTTTATAACTGACGTTACGTAGTAACGTCGCTTTACTCTCGTTTGCCGCGCTGAGCACCGCAGATTTTGTTGGGATTAGCCCGAAGGGGCGCGGCATGAATGCCGCGCGTCGGTAGGAGGGCAGGATGCCCTCTCTATCGCCCCCCGACAAAACCGAGGAGCGCAGGGAAAATCTGCAATCAAGCCTCCTTTTCTTTGGATACTTTATTTTGGCGGAGCAAAAGAAAGTATCTCGCCTTCGGGT
>Ga0118677_10005779_pt1 | contig 21425 bp, 20 predicted proteins | sample AliMusrvi5mmetaG_FD_86154 | JGI IMG/M metagenome (GOLD analysis project Ga0118677, IMG submission 86154)
CCCTGCATTGGGACGACCCTTGGCGCAATACTTACCCTGGGAATGAGCCAACAGTCGGCATTCCAGGGAATGATTTTATCCAGCGGTTATGCTTTGGGGTTAGGACTGCCTTTTTTGGCCATTGGCATTGGAATGAGCCAGGCTGTTCGTTTTATCGCCCGTTTTCGGCGATATGTTCGCATGATTGAGATTGTCAGCGGGGTGTTATTGATTTTTGTGGGACTGCTGATGGTGTTTGACCGGATGTCTTTGATTGCCATCTGGGCCTTGCAGCACGGTTATTTTATCGATCTGCCCCTGGGGGGCGAGGTCACATCCACTTACATGATTGCTGTTTTCGCCGGCCTGCTTTCCTTTCTTTCGCCATGTGTCCTTCCGCTTGTCCCGGCTTATGTGGGTTATTTAAGCGGACAGGCGGTGAGGGGTATTCCTGCGGCCGGGAATTAAGATTGCCGCTCTTGAGCATTCGCAGGCATCTGAGCCCAGGCACGCATCAGGATCAACAAACCCGCCAGAACCAGCAGGCCAACTACCTGCGCTGCGCGAAAGCCGCCGGCTAATATGACACTGTCTGCGCGAAAGGCTTCAATGAAGACTCGGGCTGCGGTTGAAAAGAAAATCACCCATAAAAAATTAAGGCCATTTCCGCGCTTCTCTGGTGGAAAATAAAATGCGATGAATGTCACACCCGCTGCCAGCAGCATTTCATAGATCTGGGTTGGGTGACGATAATCGCCCGTCAAAAAGACAGCCCAGGGCAAATTGGTTGGTGCTCCGTAGGCATCCCCACTCAGCAAATGCGCCAATCCCAGAAAGACCATAAAAACTGCCAGACCTGGTGCAAGCGCATCCAACAGCGGTCGAAGATTTAATCCCTTTCGCTGCATATACATAAAAGCAGCCAGAAGCCCAAATACTATCCCTCCGGCTGGAGAAAGGGTATTGGTGTTTATTTCCAACAGATTGAGCGGGTTGGCCAGATAGGCGTTCAGGTAAGTGAGTGCATAAGTTAACCTGGCGCCGACCACACCGCAGGCCAGGCCAATAAATATCAGGTTATTGACCCAATCTGGCTTGATATTTAACTTCCCAGCCTCTTTTTCTGCCGACCATGAGCCTGCCCAGATCCCAAGCAGCAGAGCCAGACCGGTGGTTTGTAAGAGCAATGGACCCAGGTGCAGGTAGGGCAGCATATCATTCTCCTTCTTTCAGTAACGCTTCAATTTTGGATTGAATCAAAGCCTCACTCATCGGCCCGCCTACGATTACCGAACGAATAATTCCCTTTCGGTCGATGAAAAAGGAACTGGGTAAACCTGCCAAGGTATAACGAGAGCTGACTACCCCACCTCGGTCCAGAACAACCGGGAAGGTGAGGCCAAAATCCTTTATGAATGCGGCTACAGCGCTCTCGCTATCCTGGTTGGTCACATTGACTGACAGAACCTCGAACCCTTGAGGTTTGAAAGATTGATATCTTTAGTGCAAAAACTGCTGATTTCCAGTCTGTAATCATCAAGAGGATGTGAAGAGAGGTAGATCCCGATCAGGTTCTTCTCTTTTTCAAGCGCCATGATCTTAGGCCATTCAGGAACTAGTGGAATAGAGGGCAATTTAACTTCAATGGTCTGAAATCCACCGAAAAGTGAGGCCATTGAAGATTGTCGGTCGCTTTGTATGCGGTTTCCATACTTGATTAAGGCTTCAATAAATGAATTTCCATCCCCGGTGTCTCCAAAATATTGTGACCGATAGATATTTTCGAAACTGTCGAAGGCGCCTGCCATTGCCAACGCTTCCAGATTTTTCTTATTGATGGTCTGCAAATTTACCCTTTCCACAAAATTGAAAATGGAACTGAAATCGCCATTAGCATCCCGCTCCTTAATGATATCAGAGACAGCCCCGGCACCAACCCCTTTAATAGCTGATAAGCCAAACCGTAATCCTCCGTTTTTATTAATAAAGAAATTTGAGCGTGACTCATTGACATCCGGCCCCATCACTGCCAATCCCATATGTTTACTCTCATCCATAAAGATGGAGATCTTGTCGGCATTGGTTAAATTGCTGCTTAAAACGGCCGCCATAAATTCAGAAGGGTAGTTGGCTTTTAAAAAACCGGTTTGGTAAGCAATGTAGGCATAACATACCGAATGTGATTTGTTGAATGCATACTGTGCAAAGGCTTCCCAGTCTTTCCAGATTTTATCGATGACATTATCCGGTGTTTTCCCGACAGTCTTACAACCATCCATAAATTCTGGATTGCTTTTGCATCCCTCCGTAAATTTGGCCTTCAGCTTCTCCATCAGAGGGAGATTTTTTTTCCCCATCGCCTTACGCAGTGAGTCAGATTCACCACGGGTAAATAACCCCAAAGCCCGAGACTGAAGCATCACCTGTTCCTGATAAACTGTAATCCCGTAGGTGTCCCCCAGATATTGCTCCATAATCGGGTGATCATAAGCGATCTCTTCCCGTCCCATCTTCCGGTTGACATAATTTGGGATATAATCCATCGGACCCGGGCGGTAGAGGGCATTCATTGCAACAAGATCCTCAAACCGGCTAGGTTGCAGTAACCGCAGCCATTTTTTCATCCCAGGTGATTCGAACTGGAAAATTGCAGTTGTATTTCCGTTGCTGAACAGTTCGAATGTTTTAGGATCATCGAATGGAATCTTGTCGATATCAAGGGTGATTTTTTTGGATAGTTGAATATTCTCGAGGCACTCTTTTATAATCGAAAGGGTTTTCAATCCCAGAAAATCCATCTTTAGCAGTCCAATCGATTCCACAAAATGACCATCATATTGCGTTGTCAGCAGGTCTTCATCTTTTGTAGGCATCAAAGGAATATGGTTGTCGAGCTTATCCCGTCCGATTAGAATCCCACAGGCATGTACGCCAAATTGACGAATACACCCTTCGAGGGTCTCGGCATACTTTAATGTTTTAATGATCAGTGGATTACTCGACTTCTTCTCTGCTTCGAGCAATGGATTCTCCGAATAGGCCTTTGCAAGGGTTATTTTTGGGGTATCTGGAACCATTTTGGCCAACCGATCGGCTTCAGAGAGTGGTAATTTCAATACCCGTGAAACGTCTCTGATCGCCATTTTTGCAGCCATGGTTCCGAATGTGCAGATATGAGCAACGTTTTCGCGGCTATATTTTTCTTTTACCCAGTTAAGGACCAATTGGCGCCCGTCGTCATCAAAATCGATATCAATATCGGGCATTGAAACCCGGTCAGGATTTAGAAACCGTTCAAACAGGAGATTGTGTTTGATCGGGTCAACATTAGTGATTCCCGTTGTATAGGCAACCACAGAACCTGCGGCAGAGCCCCTGCCGGGTCCAACAATGACCTTCATCTCACGTGCTGCAGCGATGAAATCCTGAACAATAAGAAAATAACCCGGAAATCCCATTGTCTTTATCGTGTCAAGCTCGAACTCTATCCGTTCAGCCACTTCGGACGAGAGTGACTCTCCATATCGTGAAGCAGCCCCCTGATAGACAAGATATTTAAGGTAGTCTGATTCAAATTTTACCCTTAGCGCATTCTCATAGCCACCCGTCCGGGTTGGAATATCCTTAAATTCATTGATCAGGATCTCAGCGGGATACTGCTCCCTATACTCCTCAATGGTTCCAAAACTCGCGGGAATAGGAAATTCCGGCATAATGGGATCGGAATCCAATTCGAAGAATTCAACTTTTTCGGTTACCTCCTGTGTGTTGGCAAGGGTATTTGGCATATCTCCAAATAACTTGTTCATCTCTGCGGTGGTTTTGAGCCACTCCTGTTTGGTATAACGCATCCGGGACGGATCATCCAGATCTTTACCGGTATTCAAACAGATAAGCAGATCATGCGCATCAGCATCCTCATCATTGGTAAAATGACTGTCATTTGTGGCAATGACTTTAACATCAAATTTTTCACCCAGTCGGATTAATTCCTTGTTTACGATCACCTGACTGTCATAGACATCAGTCGGAAGCTGAGGTTCAGTTGTCTTGTGACGCTGGATCTCAAGGTAAAAATCGTCTTTGAAGATATTCTTAAACCATTTTATTGCATCTTCGGCACCAGCGATATCCCCTTTTAAAATACACTGGGGAATTTCACCTCCAATGCAGGCCGAAGAGACTATTAGTCCTTCACTATGCTTCTCCAGCAGATTCTTGTCTATGCGTGGCTTATAATAGAACCCTTCAGTATTGGCGACGGTGACTAATTTCAGCAGATTGCGATACCCTTTCTCATTTTTGGCAAGTAAAATCAAATGGTCGCCGGAGCGATCTTCTTTTTCACTCTTATCTTTGAAATGAATTCCCCGTGAGGCGACATAGGTTTCAACCCCTAAAATAGGCTTTATTTCGAATTTCTTACACGTTTCATGAAACTCTTTTATCCCAAACATACTGCCATGATCAGTCAGCGCAATGGCTGTCATCCCATCTTTTTTTGCTTTTTTTACCAGATCGGCCACCGCTGCCGCTCCATCGAGAATTGAATATTGGCTGTGGACATGAAGATGGGTAAATAATTCCATAGTATAACCTTTAGAAAATAGGGGAATATCGATTTCACGGAGTGCATTTAGTTGCACGTTAAAAACTAAAATTTAATGTTTCGCGAGGCAGTGCCGATCGCCTGGAGGTACGTGCTTGTGCTATTCTCAAATAAGAGGGCATCTAACTGAACCGAATAAGTTTCCGTATTATTTAACAACAATGAGAAATATGACCTTGGGAGTGAAAAATACAATTTTGCTTTTTTGGGTGTGCTGGAATCTGTGAATGGCTGAATGTATTTAAGCTGCGTAACAACTTTTGTAATGGTATCAAGTTTCGTTATTTTTATCTGGTAACCATCGGCATTTGCAACAGCATTCCATTTCAAGTAGATCGTATCGGCTACCGCTTTTACAAGTGATGTAATTGTTGGTGCAGTAATATACGAGGAAGACAAGGAATTGGAGTAGGTGATGACCTCCTTGTCTTTAAAGGCTACCGTATAATTATAAGTCCCCGGAGTGGGAGGAGTGGGAGAATAGAGTGAATCTGCAACAAGGTTATAAAAGGAGTTCCCCAATTTGTCATAGTCAACCAGTTGCGAGGTGACACCATTTGGTGCCACTACGCTTACATTTGCCATAAGGTCATAGGAGATAACAGTATGAACAACTGAATAAACCGAAATACTGGTATCTTTGGGACTTTTAATCGATCTGATAAAGACGTCAGCCGTTGCTGTACTTACTACAGTTGCTTTTTCGCAGCCAGTAAAACCAATCACAACGGCAATTCCAAGGGCAAATAAAATTAATTTGTTCATATTTAATATTTTAGAATAAATTGTACATCGAAACTGAACGCCACTTAAACTTCTGTTCAGTAGAGTCAAAAGTAGCAAATTTCGCTGTTTTCATTCTCTGATATTCAACATTTAATAAGTTTAAAGGGGATTTTTTTATAACGATTTAAAGTGTATCTTTGTCCCGCAATTTTAAATAAAAATTTCAACGTAAAACGTTATGTCAGTAAAGATTCGTTTGGCAAGGCATGGCCGTAAACAACATGCCTATTACCACATTGTGGTAGCAAACAGCAGGTCACCACGAGATGGTAGGTTTATTGAGAGGATTGGTTCATACAATCCGAATACTAATCCTGCCACCATCGATCTTGACTTTGATAAGGCCATTGCATGGCTAACTAATGGCGCGCAGCCTACCGATACAGCTCGTACAATCTTGTCCCACAAGGGGGTTATGATGAAGAAACACCTTCTTGAAGGAGTTAAAAAGGGTGCCTTTGACCTTGCCGAAGCTGAAGTGCGATTTGATGCATGGGTAAAAGAAAAGGAAAATGCAGTTCAGGCGAAGAAAGATGCCCTGGCTACCGGTTTCAGCGATGAGATGAAAAAACGTCTTAAAGCTGAAGTTAAAGTTAACGAGGCTCGTCTTGCTGAGATTGCAAAGAAAAATGCAGCTGCTGCCGCTGCTGCAGTAAAACCTGTTGCAGAAGAAGCTGAACCAGTTGTCGCTGTTGAAGAATCAGTGGAAGATGCATCTCCTTCAGCAGAAATTACTGAACCAACTGCAGAAGTATAATACTGAAAAAGTTTTTTCAATATTTAAAATGAATTTTAAAGGGCGATGGTTATTTCAACCATCGCCCTTTTTTATAATTTCATCCTTGTTATGAATCATTTAAGTAAGAGTGACTGCGTTGAGGTTGGATATATTCAGAAACCGCATGGCCTCAAAGGTGAGGTGGTATTGGCTTTTGAGCAGGAGTATGGTGAAACCTTTGATGACCTTGATCTCCTATTTGTTGAAGTTGATGGAGGGCTGGTCCCTTTCTTTATTGAAGAAGAAAGTTTGCGGTTGCGAAACGACCAGAGTGCAATTTGTAAACTCAACTTTATTGATACACTTTCACAGGCTAAGGAGCTTGTTGGATGTAAAGTTCATGTTTTCGAATACGAATTAATTGAATCAGAGGATCAGGGAGTCGCCTCAACACTCATTGGAATGATCGCCTTTGATGCAAAATTCGGTGAGATCGGAATGATTGAAAGGGTAGATGATTTTTCAGGTAACCTTGTCATAACCGTCAATCATCCCAGGGCAGAGATTATGATTCCCCTTTCGGATAATGTGATAACCTCTATTGATGAACAAAAACGTGAAATCTACCTCGATTGTCCTAATGGACTTATAGATATTTACCTTGAATGAAAATTGTTTGTCAGGGATGCAACTTTCTTGCATAATGTGCATCTTTAGATAAACATTAAAAACTTTAAATATGAAATCAAGAGTTTTCACCTTATTAGTTATATTAATCTTTGCCGGATCACAGTCGCTCGTCGCACAATCGACCCAGACCCGGACAGTTTCTGCTTTTACCGAAATATCGCTCAAAATCGGAGCCAATGTCTTTCTGAAACAAGGGAATACTCAATCGGTGGAGGTTAAAGGAGATGAAGCGACACTTAACCGGTTGATGACAACAGTCAATGACCGGAAGTTAGTAATCAAATACCCAAGTGATACTTGGTTCAGTAGCTGGAATCCCGGAAAGGTGGATGTTTATATTACGATTCCGCAAATTGATGAGCTTGTAATTTCCGGTTCCGGATCAATTGTTGCAGAGGGAAAAATTAATTCCAGGATTTTGAATCTGCTTCTAAGCGGAAGTGGCGATATGAAGCTCCCAGATCTTGAAGCTGAAAAGGTTATTGCTACCCTCTCCGGTTCCGGAAATATTCAAATTTCAGGAAATGGTACTGCAGCTGAATTCAAAGGTACTATCTCTGGATCCGGAAATATTAAGGCTATTGATTTCCCTGCCAACGATGTGAATGTGAAAATTGGGGGATCCGGAAATTGTTGGGTCAATTCGATTAAAAACCTGGTTGCAAAAATTGGCGGATCGGGTAATGTTATTTACCGTGGAAACCCATTGGTTGATACTGCAATTTTAGGATCAGGAAATGTTAAAAAAGAGTAGTTCTATTTTCTGATTACTTCAATCTGACCCCCAACCCCAAGTTTTATTATCCCGGAAGGGTTTGACCGTGACTGGTCATCCTGTCTGTATTCAACAACATAATCCATTAACCTCAGAATTTCTCCGCTGATTTCGGAGAAATTCTGAGGAGATTTTTGACCACTGATATTGGCGGATGTGGATACCACAGGCTTTCTAAACCGTTGAATCAACTGCTGCGTAAATGGTTCACTGGTTATTCGGATTCCAATACTTCCATCAGCTGCAAACAAATTGGTTGCAAGATTTTTAGCCCCTGGATAGATGATCGTGAGCGGGGTGTCCGCAACTTCTATTAAATCCCATGCAATTTCAGGTACCTCTGAAATATAGGAGTTGAGTAAATTGGGATTTTCCATCAAAATAAGCATACTCTTAGCGTCAACGCGCTGCTTTATTTCATAGATGCGACTTACTGCTTCCGGATTTGTGGCGTCACAACCTATTCCCCAGATTGTATCAGTCGGATAAAGGATGATTCCTCCCGAACGAAGGACCTCAACTGCCTTAACAATATCGTCGTTAAAACTATTACTCATAATTCCCGGTTTTCAATAAATCCTGATGTATACTTTTACTGCAATTAAACCTTAAAATCGGGTACTCCACCAAAATCAAGCGTGGCAAAATAATCATCAAGGGTCTCAGCTCTGCGAATCTCAATCACCGCTCCATCTTCGCGAAGCAATAATTCTGCAGATCGAAGCTTTCCGTTATAATTGAATCCCATCGAGTGGCCATGAGCCCCTGTATCATGAATTACAATGATATCTCCGGAAGCTAGTTTGGGTAAAACCCGGTTAATTGCAAATTTATCGTTGTTTTCACAAAGTGACCCTGTAACATCATACATAATCTTAGTTGTAACTTCCTCCTTTCCCGGAACTGAGATGTGATGGTACGATCCATAAAGGGCCGGCCTCATCAGGTTTGCCATACTGGAATCGAGTCCGGCATATTTTTTATAGGTATTCTTTATATGCAGAACTTTGCTTACCAGATACCCATAAGGACCGGTTATGGCACGGCCGGCTTCAAAGTAAAGTTTAATTGGATTAAGGCCGTTTCCCAAAATGTATTTATCATAGTTAGCCTTGATCCCTGCACTCATACGCTCAAGGTCAACCTCTTTTTGATCTGGTTTATAAGGAATTCCGATTCCACCACCCAGATTGGCAAATTCAAAACTGATATTTAGTTTTTTTGAAAGATCGGCAATTAGTTCAAAAAGGATCTGTGCCGTTCCTGCGAAATAGTCGGAATCAAGTTCATTGGAGGCAACCATTGTATGTATTCCGAACCGTTTTACCCCTTTGTCAATCAGCATCTGGTAACCTTCGAAAAGCTGACTCCGTGTAAAACCGTATTTAGCCTCTTCGGGATGACCAATAATCGCATTACCCTCTTTAAGTGCCCCTGGATTATACCTGAAACAAACCAACTCAGGAAGGCCTATGTTTTCATCGAGGTATTGAATATGGGCAATGTCATCGAGATTGATAATTGCACCCATTGCAACGGCTTTTTGATATTCATAGGCTGGAGTATCGTTGGAGGTAAACATGATTTCCTCTCCACGCATGCCAACTCTTTCGGCAAGTTCAAGTTCTGCAATTGAACTGCAATCAATTCCAAAACCCTCCTGCCGAAGAATTTTCATCAGGTAAGGATTTGGTGCAGCTTTAATTGCATAATATTCCTTGAACCCTGGATTCCAGGAGAAGGCATCAACAAAGCGCTTGGCATATGATCTCATCCCTTTCTCATCATAAATATGAAAAGGTGTAGGGTAATTTTCTATTATTTTTTCTAACGTCTCTTTTGTAAACGGAAGTTTCTTATCAGTCATAAAATTTTAAAATTTAAGAACCACAAAATTAGGAAAAAATTCTGTTTTGAGCCTGAATGGATTCTTGAAACCATCCTGAAATGGCAAAAAAGTATAAAAAAATAAGGTTGTCCCCAATTTCGAGACAACCCCATTTTTTAATTCCCATAATTAAATTCACCGTGGAAAATTCTTGAATATCTGCTGAACTACGCTGTTTAATTTATCTTCGCGGGTATTAGTCCTAGGATTTACCAAACCTTCAGCGACCCCTTCCCAAACCATCTTCTTTTCTGAAACATCAATTACATCAATAAAAAGTGTCCCATCTATTGATTTATCAACGTCAACATAAGTGTTGGAGGAACCCCATCCACGCATATAACCAAAAGGACCACCAAAAGAGGTAGTGTTCGCAGTTGCTGTGTAATGGGTCTTCCCTTTTACAAAGGCATTAACCAAAACATCAGGGGTTGTTGATATCTGATATCCCTTGGTTTCCATCTCTTTAGTGATTGCATCTTTGAGCCTGCGACGATTTAATTCGTTCAATGATACCTTATCAACTTCTTTGCTGAAATTGAATGTTTTATATTTCGCAAAATCTGCTTTACGATCAAAATCAGTGCTTACCCTAATACTGGTGCACGATGCAATCACAACCATCAGAATGATTGGTAGAAATACTTTAACGTAACTAGTCTTCATGGCATTATAATTTATATGATTCATTAATAATTGATTGTTTTATTTATCATTTTGTTATTGCTCTCGTCATCTCTCTTTTTCAGGTTTGGATCGATCTGACGACCCGGATGATTTTGCAGGAGCACTCTGAGGAACAACTCTGTTTTGCTGGGCCGGTGCTTGCCTGCTATTATTTTGTTGAACCGGTGCTGCCCTGTTATAATTTTGGGGTGCCGGCGCTGGTCTGCTGTAATTTTGCTGAGCAGGCGCTGGTCTGCTATAATTCTGTTGAGCTGGTGCAGGCCTGTTGTAATTTTGCTGAGCAGGAGCCGGTCTGTTATAATTTTGAGGTGCAGGAGCTGCATTGTTGTTATTTTGAGATGCAGGAGCTGCAACATTATTTTGTTGACCTGGGACAAACCGGACATCCCTGCGTGGCGGATTATTTCCAGGATTAACAACATTCCCTTCTGATCTGGTTGGACTTGCTGTATTAAACTGACGCTGATTTGCAGGAGCTCCAAATACCCCGTTCTGCCTTTGTGTATTTTGGGGAATTGTTGTACCTCCGTTATTTAATCCTTGTCCGGCATTATAATTTCTCCCCGACCTGATTATTGCAGATGATCCCCCTTGTGGAGCAGACGATTCTATCACATTTGGTCTGTGGACAAAATTACTCCCCCGCTGACGATCGATTCGCTCCAATGACCGGTTATTGACCCTCGGATTATTTATGACATTATTTTCGATGGAGCGGTAAAATCCCTGACGAGGAAATGAGCGGGGGGATTCGTTGAACCGCTTCATGTAATGATTTTCGTAGAAATTATAGTAATTATAGGTAAGATGAGGGTACATCCTTGGATGGTATTCCGAATGCCAATGGAGGAAAAAACCAGAAGGAAGACCCACTATCTCAATATTTCCATATTGATTTCTGTATATTCCGGTATGATAATAAACCGGCCTTGGGCGCCAGTAGGGATCAGAATACCAATAAGGATAACCAAACCAATAAGGATAACTATTGACCATTTGCGCCTCGACAACCGAACCTTGATAATTATTTAAATATCTTACCTCATTGTTTTCACTCGAGAATTTATCTGACGCGTCCAGCATCTCATTATAAGCCTCAGGATCTTTCTGAATCTGATTCCTATAGGCCTCAAGATCTTCACGGTTACGGTTCGAAAGTTGGTTTGAGATCTGAGCAATCTGATTGTTGAGCCAGGCAGGATCTTCGCGATAAACCTCACCCAAAACTGTAGTAAACGGTTTATCATTAACAAGTGCCGAGACTATCTCAGGATATGCCAGCAGAACATTCACACTCTCTTGCGTTTGGACGGGATAAGGAGCCAATGCATTCCGGAAGGCCCTGTCAATCTCATTATTTAACCGCTCAATCTGCAATAAAATATCGAAATATCGAATTGCATTCTTCTTGGTTACGTCGCGAATCTCCTGTGGATAATTCAGAACAATACGATCAACTTCAGATTCGGAGGGCCTCCCATGATTTACCAAATCGCTGATCATATTGGGATAACGCGCTATATCATAAAATGCTGCCTGAGCATCACGGTCGTACCTCTCTATGATATTCTTGAATTGATCCTGTGATCTTTTTTGCAACTCCTCAATCTTATTTAGCAATTCCGGTGTTTGGGAAACCAATAAAAGATGGGGCTGTATTTTTTTTTCACAACCGGCAATCGCATCAATGGTTGTGCGGTCCTCATCAATCATTTGCAGCAATGTATTTTTGCTTGGCGATTGAGACTTGCCAGGCAATGCCAAAACAAGTAATATTGCAATGATTACCAGGTGCAACCGATTTTTCAGAAAAGGATTCAATAGATTTATAGTTCTCATGGTTTGTATCTTCGATGTCCTCAAAAATACAATCAAAAAGTCTGCCAAAAAATTATTATTTAGCGAAGTTTAACATTTAATTTTGAAAATATTAAAATGTAACGATTTTGAGTGGAAAGAAAATTACTATTCTTAATGATTTTTATTCCTGACGATTAATTTTCATTGTACCCTGAATAGGTATGATCCACGGTTTTTGAGCGCGGTCCATACAGGATTACTCTGAATGTCAGGATCGAAACCAGATTTGGCGGCAATTACTACCTGGTCCCAATAGGGGGCCAGCACCTCACCTTAATGCGCCTCGCTGGTGGTTTTAACCGATTTTCCACTACTTTTGCAAAATATTTTTAGATTGATTTATGAGACTGCTATTAATTTTCTTCTCTTTTATGATCCTGGGTTCAGTAATAAGTTCCCCTTCATTCAGAGAGAAGCAGATGAATTTTACCCGGGTGAGGGAAGCCTATGCCGCTAAAGAGAAGATCGTTGATAAAACCCTGTTGGGGAATTCAATTTCACGCGATAGCCTGAGGATATATCTTCAGGCTTTTAAATCTGAAAAGATTATTGAGTTGTGGGCAAAAAATATTCGGGACTCTGTTTTTATTCCAGTTAAGGAATTTTCAATTTGCGATATTTCCGGTTACGAAGGACCTAAAAGGCGTTATCGGGACTTACAGGTTCCTGAAGGATTTTATCATATCTCCAAACTCAATCCTTACAGCAGGTACTATTTGTCCATGGAGATAAACTATCCAAATAGCTCCGACAGCATAAGAGGCGTTCATGGCCACCTTGGAAATCAGATTTACATTCATGGTTCCTGCATCTCTTCGGGATGTCTGGCAATGACAGATGACCGTATTCGGGAACTCTTTGTCTATTGTATAGAAGCCTACAACAGCGGACAGGAAGAGATTGCCCTGACCATCTACCCGGCCAGACTTACCGGGGATAATTATTCAGGATTAATAGCCGATTACAAAAAAGATAAGGATAAACTCAGTTTATGGGCTGATCTTAAAAAGAGTTATGATCAGTTCATACGAACACGGGTGCAGCCTAAAGTAAAGTTTCTGCCTGATGGAACCCATGAACTGAAATGACTAATAAATAAATAGGTTAGACTCGATATTTACCAGTTGTCCAATTGTCAAACGCTTATTAGTTTTCATGAAAAAGTTTATACGATATTTTTGCGTGATACCATTGATCACACTGTTTTCATTTGCGAATGGACAGAATGAACTTCGTGGAAAAATCATTGAAAGTACAAAGGATAGTAGCGCCCTTGCTGAGGTTTATCTTTATGTACCTGATTTAAAACTGGGTGCAATAACAAAAACAGACGGAACCTATATCCTTAAAAATATTCCAAACGGCACTTACCTCTTAGTCGTTAATAGAATTGGTTATGCATCTCAAAATAAGGAAGTTACCATAAAAGGAAAAGCGATTGCCAATTTTGTATTAAAACCTTCAACAATGGAAGTCCAGGAGGTAATTGTTACTGGAGTATCATCTGCAACTGAAAAACAGAACGATCCGATTCCTCTTGGTATCGTTTCACAAAATGAGATGCTGCAAAACAATCAAACAAATATAATTGATGCCATTTCTGTAACGCCCGGGGTTTCTCAGATGACTGTTGGACCGAATATTTCCAAACCTTTTATTCGGGGACTGGGCTATAACCGCGTGGTAACAATAAATGACGGTGTTCGTCAGGAAGGGCAGCAATGGTTTGATGAATTTGGCATTGAGGTGGATGAGTTTTCTGTCGATAAAGCGGAAATATTAAAAGGACCTTCCAGTTTAAGCTATGGCTCCGATGCAATGGCAGGCGTGATAAATATGCTTGCAGCTCCTCCTGTACCCGAAGGTGTGATTAAAGGAACACATTTATCTAATTACCAGAGCAATAACGGACTTTTTGCACAATCACTCAACCTGGCCGGAAACATTGGCGGGTATATCTTCGATTTTCGGTACAGTAATAAAATGGCTCACGATTACCGAAATAATTATGATGGATACGTTGCTAATTCAGCCTACTCTGAGAGTAATTTAAAAGCCTTAGTCGGCATTAACAAACAATGGGGGTTTTCTCATCTTACACTTTCCACATTCGATTTACGAATGGGTATAATTGAAGGGGCAAGAGACAGCGCTACAGGTAAGTTCACGAAGCATTTTCCCGGAACTGGACAAACTGATAGCGTTGGCATTGCACCCGAAAGTGATTTTAAAAAATACAATAGCTTCCCCGTTATACATCAGCACGTTCGACATTACAAGGCTGTCCTGGATAACAGCTTTACTTTTGGGGAAGGAAGGTTAAATCTTCGTATCGGGTTTCAACAAAACCACCGGCAGGAGGCAAATGATCTCACACAGGGGGATATATTCAATAACTATTTTTTCTTAAACACATTCAATTACGACCTCCTTTACATTTTCGCTGAGAAAAATCACCTTGAGCTGTCTGTCGGAGTAAATGGGATGAAACAAAATTCGGAGAACAGAGGAACAGCATTTGTTATCCCTGAATATTCCCTGTTTGATATCGGCGGCTTTGCAATCGCAAAAAAATCGTTTGGTAAACTTTCAATCAGTGGCGGATTACGATATGACACACGTATTCTAAAGGGAAAAGCGTTGTGGGTTGATTCAAACGGAAAACGATTGACCGGTTCCGAACCAGGTGCTGTTGCCAATTTCACCCCATATACTTCTGATTTTTCCGGTCTTTCAGGAAGCATAGGCGTTACTTATGAGGTAACTGATAATTTATATGGAAAAGCCAATATAGCAAGAGGTTATCGCGCCCCCACTGCAGCTGAAACCGGCGCAAACGGAATACATGACGGAACTCCGTTTTACGAAATTGGCGACCATAATCTAAAGACAGAGAGCAGTTTGCAATTTGATGGTACGCTCGGAATAAATGCAGAGGATTTATCTGCAGAGTTGAACGGCTTCGTGAACAGGATAAATAATTACATTTTTGCCACAAAACTTCAAAGTGTATTGGGTGGTGACTCGATCAGAGAAGATCCTGCACTCGCCCTCACTCCTGGACCTGCCTTCAAATATGTGCAGGGTGATGCGATCCTTTCCGGGGGAGAAGTAGTCTTGAATTTTCACCCCCATTCACTTAAATGGTTGCATTTTGACAATAGTTTTGCGATGGTAAATGCGATACAGAAGAACCAGGGTGATTCAACAAAATATTTACCTTATACTCCTCCGTACAAATTTCGTTCAGAGTTAAAGTTCATGTTCAACAAAAATGGTAAGCGACTTAAAGATTCATACTTCAAGGTGGGAATCGATTGCTATTTCAAACAGGATAAAGTCTATTATAAGTTCGGGAACGAAACCGTTACACCAGGATATACATTGGTTAATGCAGGGTTTGGGACTAATTTTAACTCAAAAAAAAGAGTTGTATGTTCGGTTTTTATTTATTGCAGTAATCTGATGGATGTTGCTTACCAGTAAGCATCCGGTCTGATACATCTTTCTTCTGTTGTTTGGTCTGATTAATTTTCGGCCAAAACACTGACAAATGATTAATGATGCAAAAATCCGGGATCTCATCCAGAGACAAGAAGAGACAGGTCTTACTATTACTGACTTCTGTGCCAATGAAGGTATTGCGAAGTCCAGCTTTTATTGTTGGCGCAAAAAGATCAGGAAGGAAAAAGCTGTAAATTTTATCCCGTTACTGGTTAAACCTGCTCCAGCTCCGGTCAAAGAGCGACTAAAGAACTTCCCCAGAGAGCAAAACAATCAAGCCGGATCCGATGATGATTTTCTCCTGGAACTGATCTATCCCAACGGCACAAGGCTCAGGATAAAAAATGTTCACGATCTTGAACATATCCGTAACCTTGTCACACTTTTTGGTTAAGGTCATGTTCCACCTGAACGGTTCACATAAATATTATCTGTATCCTCTAGCAGTGGATATGCGAAAAAGTTTTTATACCCTCAGCGGTATTGTGACATCGTCAATGAATCAGAATGTCCTTGGTGGCGGGGTCTTTATATTTGTAAACCGCAACCAGACCATCATGAAGATTCTGCACATGGAATACGCCGGACTGGTTATCTACCATAAAAAACTCGATTCAGGCCGGTTCAGATTGCCCGGTTTTGACGAAAATACCGTCTCGCTCACCCTTCGATGGGAAGATCTGATGGTGATGGTACAAAGCGTAAAACCAAGACAAAAAAAACTTAAAAAATATCAATAAAATTCAATCAATCTGATAATTAACCAACTATTTTCTTTGCAGTTCCAACTCTTTTTATTATCTTCAAACCGTGAAAACGGAAACCAACTGTGGATAATAAGACAAACCAAAAAGATCATTTAATCGAGGCCTTACTTCAGGAGCGCGATCTTCTCTACCAGGAAGTATCAAGGCTCCGGCAGATTGACAATGGTGCCCTTGAACGTGCAGAGAATAAGAATACCCACTATGAAGGTGTTATCAAAGAGAAAGACGATCGGATCAAAGAGAAAGACGATCGGATCAAAAAGCTTACCGATCAGCTTTCCTGGTACCGTCGCAAGTTCTGGAAACCTACCAGCGAGAAGTTCATTCCACAGGATCCGGCCCAGAGAAAGATCGATTTTGACGGTCTTGATGCTTTGCCGGAAGAAGAGATTGTAACCCAGGCCGCAAAAGAGATCATCACATACGAGCGCAAAAAACCGGAAAAGATTAAAAATCAGCCTGTTCGTATGCCTCTTCCTGAACATCTTCGCCGTGAGGATGAAGTGATTGAACCAGAGGGGATCGGTGAAAACTGGATCCGCATCGGGGAAGAGATTACAGAAATACTTGCATTCGTGCCTGGTGAGCTGTTTGTTCGCCGTATCATCCGTCCGAAGTATGTATTGAGTAAGGAACTACAGAAATTACAGGAGACAAACCAGAAGGAGCCACAGCAGAAGGTGGTAAAGATAGCACAGATGCCTTTTTTACCTATTCCGCGCAGTTATGCCGACCCAAGCCTGCTGGCAGAACTGTTGATGGGCAAATACTTATACCATATGCCTTTTCACCGGCAAATCAGCATTTTTAAACTTGCCGGGGTCTCCATACCGACATCAACGGTAAATGATTGGTTCGCCGGAGGTAGTGACTTGCTCAGGGCATTGTATTACCGTCTTCGGGAACTGGTTTTGCAATCGGACTACATTCAGGTTGATGAGAGCACGGTGCCGGTAATCAATGATGAGAAGCACAGAGCGGTTAAGGCATATCTTTGGGTCGTGCGTTCGGTAACGGACAAACTGATGTTTTTCCATTACGACCAAGGTTCACGGGCACAGAAAGTGGTGATCGACCTGCTGAAGGATTTCCAGGGGGCGGTCCAGACCGATGGTTATGAAGCTTATTCGATTTACGAAAAAAAGAAAGGAGTATTGCTGCTGGGTTGCTGGGCACATGCCAGGCGCAAATTCAACGAGGCTTTGAAAGAGGACAAAGCCGGGGCAGAATATGCACTTGAACAGATTGGCCTGGTCTATCGTGTCGAGACCATGGCAGATGAACAGGGCCTCGATGCGGATCAGCGTGCAGAACTTCGCAGCCGACTGGCCTATCCCATCTTGTGTGCGTTTGAAAAATGGATTTATGGCTACTTTCCAAAAACAATACCCGGTGGAAGAATGTACAAAGCACTTCGATATACTTACTCTTTGTTCCACAGACTGACAAGATATCACCTTGATGGTCGTTACAGGATAGATAACAATGTCATCGAGAATGATATTAGGCCATTAGCATTGGGTAGAAAGAACTACCTGTTTTGTGGCAACCACGATGCAGCCGAAAATATGGCAATCATGTACTCCCTCTTTGGCTGTTGCAAAGCAGCCGATGTGAACCCGCGGGAATGGTTGACCGATGTGCTGACCCGGATACCGCAATACAATCAGGATTACAGTAAGGATCTTGCTGAACTGCTCCCTCATAACTGGAAAGCGTCTAATAAATTCCAGAAATTTCCAAAAGAACTGGAAACTATCTGAAATTCCTTCGGCAGATCCAATCAATGTCAACTTTTTCCAATTAATTTCAAAGAACCCGGTTTATTCCAACTGAATTCCAACGATCGTGCAAAATTGTTAGAATAAATTAGACGGTCAATATGTACCTGACCGGATGCTTACGCTTACCAAAGTAATATGAGCCGCTTGAAATATGCAGATATAAATAATGTTACCGGAAGAATCGGAGTATTCAACTTGGGCAGGAACATTAGTTTTAAATTGGTTATTCCGATTGGCATAAGATTAAGCGCTTAAATGTGTATTATTTCCTGACTTCAGCCGTTGGGTTCTTTAATCGAATTCCATTTTTCAAGTATGTTCTCTTCCCCTTTGAAATAGCTTACCCTGGAGTCCTTTTCGAAAACATGCATAGATGGAATGAGGAGTGTCTTGCCGCTGTCCGGGTATTCGCAGATGTCAGTACCGGTAAAGGTCCGGATATCGAGATAAGTACAAGATTCCTTACCATGATTATAAAGCTGGTGAGCTCCGGTTTCACCCATTTCAAAGAATGCAAGGTCGCCGGTTGATAGAATCTCAAGACCATATGGCGTTCTCACAGTTACTGTGCCCGATACAATCATAAACAGTTCTTCAGCATTTCTATGAAAGTGATAGGGGGATGAGAATTGTCCGGGATTTAGTAATCTCAGATCAAAGTTCAGGTTTTGGGGATCTAATCCCCTTTTCACCCTTGATACATCCGATAACAACCTGAAGTTGTCGATTCTTCCCGGATTCTCTTTGAATTCCCTGTTTTCACTTTTTAAAATTGTTGCCATAATTTAAAATATTACTGTTAATCATGAATATAAATCGCAGGAAGCAATTGACATAACTTGCTTGCCTGGATCAGATTTAGGAGTAAGAGTTTAGATAACGGAGTCAACCATTCTTCCCTTGGATCATATTTCCTTAAACTTGCAACTTCCTCAGTTTTGACCTTAGGTAGAATAATTAATAGATCCAGGGAATAAGCCTTTTAGTCTTATTCTGATAATCCAAATATTTTTGTCCCCATTGCCGGATCATAAACCGCTCCTCTATCCGGATGCGGTAAAGATATCCGAATAAAACCGGAATAATCATTAGAGTCATCGATAGCCAGTTTGAAAGGGAGGTCGCTGTTCCAAGAAAGATAAGTACCTGTCCCAGATACCCCGGGTGCCGGATAACTTTATAGAATCCAGTTTCGATCAGTTCATGATCTTCTATTTCTGTTACGGTATAGGTGAAGTGTTGTTTAAGAGTCGAAATTGAAGTAATTCTTATAATCAGTCCTACGATCGATAAAATGGAGCCGATTGCGAAGAAGGCGCTCCAATGGTAGATCCGGCCAATTGTGGTCATTCCTATCCGGAAGGCAAGAAAGTAGCCGACTGCAATGAATATGATCAGAAGCCAGATACTTGCCTTATCTCCCGATTTAACAATTTCCTTTTTCCTCTTCAACCGTTGTCTTATGCTCATTACGATCTCAAAGAATCCATACAAATAGGAGAAGGCGATGATGATGATTAGTTTTATATCCATAGCAACTAAATTTCAGTTTTGATGCTCCTAATATTTTAAATGTACTGAAAATTATTTTTGATTTTTTATTTCTTGATATAAATATGAGAGTAAAAGCCGCATCCAACAGAAGCATCACGCATAATTATTGAATCTTTTCCGGTATAATTAACATACCAGTAGTTATTTGTATTTACATTACTTGTGTCTGGACGAAAACTAATTTCAAAGTAGTTACTATCTTGGTTCACAATCACAATCCTCCCTGATTCAATCAATCTGTTGTTTTTAATTTTCCCGTATATTCCGTACTTTTTAAATTCTAAAACATCATAAGTCGGATCTTCTTTTCCTGGTCCCCCTGCTATTCCAACATCATCATAAATATTTACAAATATTAACTGGCCATAAAGTTTCAGATTTGCACCCGAAAAAATTTCCGACGTATAATATTTATTGGTTGAAATAGAATCTAGCGGCGATGTTGAGATTTTATCAGACTCTTTTCTGCAAGAAAGTAGTGATATTATGGTTATGATATAAATAATTATTTTCATGATATGGACAATCTTACCAGATTAGTATTACAAATATACATTCATTCTTCTTTTTATTTCATTGAATGTTAATATCGTTGATCGTTTTCTGATTTTATATCCATCCCATTTTGCAGGATTTTTTCAAACAGTTCTGCGGCAGTTGCAACTACGAAAGTAACAATAGTAGTTACAAAACACACGGTAAGAAAACCGGCAGGGTCGTCATCTTTATGATGAAATATCCTTATGTATATTCCTGCTGTCACAATTAAGACGCTCAGTACGATTGCGCAATATTTTATGCTCCTTAAAGTCTTCACGGAGTTTAGTGAGAATGCTTTATTTTGTCCGATATATCTTAGTAATTCGAACGCCTTATACAGCGCAATAAAAAATGGGACAGACGAGGCATACCCATACAAGATAAACGGATCAGTATAAATGCTGAACAGATCCAAGTTTGCGGCCCTCCCCTCGAGTAGGGGAAACCGAATCATTACGACTAGTGCCATAATACCAATAAGTACAATGACTACCTGAAGAAATATTGTTGAACTTTGTTTCATTAAAGAGTCTAATTTATTTGATTTTATCACTGCCGCTTAGTAATTGCAGGCAACTTCACGCACCTACCCGCAGGAGGGGCATTTTATACTAATCTCCTTTTTATCAATATTTTGAACCTTTTATTTTCTTTAATTATGGGCAACATCAACCTTCCTTACTGGTAAGTTGATGTTATGTGGGGTTATTCTGACGTTTTTTTTTAATAATAGTTACGAACTCTGTTTTTCATCGAAATATTGTTTTTCTCAATTACCCTGGCCAGCAGGAACTGAGCTTGCAAATCGCACCGAAACCGCTTTGATTTATGCCTGCATATTGGTAGTCGTTGTTTTGTCTAAAGTTGTCCTTTGTATTTTGGGTCAAAGTCCACCATCCACTCTATACCAAATTTATCTCTAAACATTCCAAAATAGGTACCCCAAGGACTGTCTTCTATTGGCATCTCGATTTGTCCACCTTTAGAAAGCCCATTAAATATATTGTTGGCTTCTTCCCTGCTTTCGGCACTTATAGAAATCTTACTTCGAGTTTCCATTTCGTTATGTTTTCCCAATTGCTCTGGTGTATCGCTTCCCATTAAAACACTGTGTTTGCCAATAGGTAAAGCGATATGCATAATTTTTTCTGCTTCCTTTTCAAAGTTGGGAGCCCCTTCAAAATTCATATCTTTAAAGCGAACGATTGTAGCAAAGTCGCTACCAAAGACTGATTTGTAAAATGTAAATGCTTCTTCTGCATTTCCATTAAAATGAATGTAAGG
>Ga0118677_10005780_pt1 | contig 21418 bp, 18 predicted proteins | sample AliMusrvi5mmetaG_FD_86154 | JGI IMG/M metagenome (GOLD analysis project Ga0118677, IMG submission 86154)
ATTGAACGATAAGCGTGTTGAGGTAAATCTACCCTAAAATAACCATAAGGCCGTGGTATAGGAGTTTCACCACAAGAACAAAGAAAACATATAAAACTAAAAATTAATATCTTTCTCATTTTAAAATACGCCATTTATCATTAAATTTATCAGTCATCAATTTGTTTCCGACTTTTTAAAATCATCTTTAATATACAACTTCACCTTTTTAATCCGACGGTTATCCACAGCCATAATTTCAAACACGTATCTTCCATAATCAAGGCGTTCACCTTTTGCTGGAATATCACCTTTTAGTTCCAGAATAAGTCCTGCAAGTGTCTCTACTTCTTCAGTTACTTTCACAAAATCTTCTTCTTCTATCTCAGCTATTTTGAAAAAATCATTCAATAGTATTTTGGCTTCAAAAATAAACGTATGATTATCTATTTTTGTAAATAATTGTTCTTCATCATCATATTCATCGCTGATGTCACCTACAATTTCTTCCAGAATATCTTCCAGCGTAACTAATCCCGAAGTACCACCATATTCGTCGACAACCATTGCTAAATGTATTCTATTCTCTTGAAATTCAAGCAGCAAATCATCAATCATCTTAGTTTCGGGCACATAATAAGCCTGACGTATAAGACTTTGCCAACGAAAATTAGCCGGTTTATCAAGGTGAGCTAAGAGATCCTTACTATACAGCAGTCCTTTGATATTATCGCGGGTACCGGCAAAAACAGGAATCCGTGAATAACCCGATTCAATAATAACATTAAGCAATTGATTGTAATTTGACTTAATGTCAACCACCACCATATCCACCCGTGAAGTCATAATATCCACCACCTGAATATTCCCAAATTTAATAATGCCTTCAAGAATTTCAGTATCTTCATCTTTACTGTTCGAAGTCAGTTCCAATGCATGTGATAATTCATCCAACGAAATATTGGAACGATTGTGTTTGGCAAGACGATTATTTACAATAGAAGTGGAATTTACCAGAATGCTGACAAAAGGACCAAGTAACTTTTCTAATCCTGATAGGATTGGAACAGTATAGAATGACGTTTTTTTTGCATACTGGGTAGCGTAAACTTTGGGAATAATTTCGCCAAAAAGCAAAATGGCAAAAGTGATAATGATCGTTTGAAAAACAAAACCCAATATCGGTGCACTATCAAAATTTAGAATAGTAGTTGTAAAATATGTTAGCAACATAATTACTGCCACATTCAGAAAATTTTGTGCAATAAGAATGGTTGCCAGCAGTCGTTGGGGAGTTTTCAACAACCGCAGTATATTTCGTTCACCTTTACGCTCACTTTCTTCAAGTTCGTTCATTGTTTGTGGATCAAGCGAAAACAATGCAACCTCAGACGCTGAGATAACGGCCGAAAAACCTAATAATAAAGCGCTTGTAAGAAGTGAAACAATGGCAGATAATGTTACCGGATGGACTGTTATGCCTCCAAATATTGAATAAAAAGCGTCCGTTTCCAATGAATCAGGTTTTAGTAAATAAAGATACAGAAACAAAGTTTCTGTATCTGCAAAAGTAGTTATTTTTTTTAATTGATTTAAGATGGAAGTCAAAGATACTGAGATTTGTCGCCCAGAATCTGGATTAACGACAAAAAACCTATTACTTTAACAAACATTTTTGTGCGTTGTTATTTCACTGAAACAATTTTATCAACAACAAATTTGTTGACACCTCGCCAGGGCAGAACACCCAAATACTCTTTGTAATGCAATTCCACCTGTTTTCCGCTGCAACGCATAAGTGAATCAGCTACAACCTTATCATTAACAGAAAAGGCAAACTCATAAGATTGAATGGTTCCGGCGGATTGCGAGCGAAACCCAGACTGTATCATTTTTCCCTCGTAAGTTTTAAAGATATAGCCTTTGTGCACGAAGTAATTCAGCTCACCTGCTTTTACTCCCTCACCAAACACAAAATAGAATTTGAAAAACACCCAGCATGCGAACACAAGTACTCCCAGAATTGTTCCAATAGTGAGTCCTTTTTTTAATTTTGGGTTCATAACTTTAGATTTAAGAATTATTTGAATGCAAATATAAAGTAAATTTTCTATTTGGGGTTAATTTTTTTCTCTAAAATGAAGTATTGAGTCTCTATAATAGTTATCTTTACCACGTAAAAGAAAAATACACATCAACACATGTATTCTCTCAATTATTAATTTATAAATCAATCAAATTTATAATATTATGGAAGACAAATTAGTTACCCTCGCCATTCGTACCTACCAACGGGCACAAATGATTAAAACCGTTTTGGAAGAAAATGGAATAGAAACGGTAATACACAATCTTAATCTGGAACACCCCGAAATGGCAGTAGGTGTACGTGTCAGAATTAAAGAAAGTGATTTACCACGCGCATTGAAAATTGTTGAAGAAATGGAAAGTGCATGGGAGAAACAAACGATAACCGAAACCACTTCGGTGCAAAAAATATTAATTCCCATTGATTTCGCTGACATCGTCACCAAAGCAACCGATTTTGGATTTCATTTTGCTGAAATTCTATCTGCTGAAGTCGTATTTATGTATGTGTATTTTAGTCCCACTTTTACTATTTCATCAAACAATGACATGAGCACTTACAGTTTAAGTGACATCGAATTGCTTCGACGGATTATAAGTTCGGCGAATGCAGATGTGGCAAACATGACCAATCTGATTCATGCACGTATTGAAAAAGGAGAACTTCCAAACATTCCATTTAGTTTCGAGCTAAAAGAAGGAGTGCCTGAAGATCAGATACTTGATTATTGCAAGAAAAACAAACCGGCTTTAGTTGTAATGGGAACTCACGGTAAAAAAGTCAACAATGAGTTAATAGGAAGCGTGACTGCCGAAGTCATGGAATCTTGCGTATCACCGGTATTTGCTATACCGATTAACATGACCATGGAGTCGACAGATGAAATAAAAAGAGTGGCTTTCCTAACAAATTTCGATCAGAAAGATTTGATTGCCATTGACCGGACTATTTCACTTCTTGCTTCAAAGAATCTGGAAGTATTTTTCATTCATGCATCTGAGAAAAAAGAGGCTTGGGACGAAGTAATGCTGGCTGGAATAAAAGCATATTTTTCAACTCATTACCCAAATCTAACCACAAACTATGCATTGCTTGGTGCAATAAATTCACCCGAAATACTTGATCATTATTTAGTTGATCAAAAAATTAACGTACTGGCATTCAACACACGTCGCCGCAATATTTTTGCAAGGTTATTTAACCCCGGCTTAGTTTACAAAATGGTAATGTATTCTGATACGCCATTGTTTGTAACACATGTTTAATAAAAAGAAGAAAGACCATATTAACTATGGTCTTTCTTCTTTTTTATTTCAGTTTTTCTCGGATTAATGCAGCAATTTGATTCATTTCATCAGGGCTTAATTTCAACTTCGGATTTTTGAAATTCATATCCGATTCTGAATTAATAGGAATAAGATGAATATGGGCATGAGGAACCTCCAATCCTATCACAGCTAAACCTATACGAACACACGAAACACTTTTTTCAATTGCTAAACCTACTTTCTTGGCAAATACAATCATATCAGCGAGCATATTATCTTCCAGATTAAAAATGTAATCTTCTTCCTTTTTGGGGATTACGAGCGTATGACCTTTAGTCAATGGGCTGATATCCAGAAAAGCAAAAAAATTATCATCCTCTGCAATTTTGTAACAAGGAATTTCACCCGCTACTATTCGACTAAAAATTGTTGCCATAAATCAGTATAATTTAAAGAGTTACAATTTCATACAGTTGAAGAAAGTATAATTATAGTGAAATTTCCACGACTTCAAATTCCAAAGTTCCGGATGGAACTGCTACAGAAGCCTTTTCGCCTACTTTTTTTCCAAGTAAACCTTTGGCAATTGGAGTTGTAACCGACAGTTTTCCTTCCTTAAAGTTAGCTTCACTTTCGGAAACAATCATATAAGTCATTATCTGATTTGTTTTCGTATTTTTAATTTTAACACGGGTAAGAATCTGGACTTCTTTAGTATTTATTTTCGATTCGTCAATCATACGTGCAGAAGCAACCATATCTTTCAGATTCGAGATTCTCATTTCCAGCATACCCTGAGCTTCTTTAGCTGCATCGTATTCTGCATTTTCAGATAAATCGCCTTTATCGCGAGCCTCACCAATTTGTTTTGAGATGGCAGGACGTTGCACTCTTTCCAATTCATTAAGTTCTTCTACCAATTTTTTGTAACCTTCGGCGGTCATATAATTTATTGCCATGTTATAGTTTCTTTTTAGGTTTTTAATGTATATAACAAAAAAGAATTCCGACAATACCGCCGGAACTCTAGTTTTTAAGTTTTTGTTTTATGATTACGCAGCAAATATACAAGCTTTTTTTTAGATGCGAACTAATACATTTGTGTTTAATAGCATTTTTAGTCGATTTTATTTCCGATTATCCTCTATTATACTGTTATTATGTATATTATTTGATTTTAAACTGAAAATTAAGCAGAAATAATACAGAATACAGAAATCAGATACAGGAGTAGGTACAAAAAACAATGGGTAACTTCACAGCCACCCATTGCACATTTTAACCTAAACCTTAACTATGAAAAATTTATCTGTTTGTTTACTCTACAAAAGTGAGAATTATTTTCTGAACATCCAAATGTTTTTCAAAGAAAAATTCAAAATATTTTCAAAGAAACATTCTATTTCATTTTCAATTTACATATTCTATTAATTATCTGATAGTTAAGTGATACGAAATAAGTGGTTAAAAAATGCAAAAACCATCCTTCTTTTTTATTTTGAGAATAAGACGTACCTTTGTACAACATAATATACCAAATTAAAATGAACACAAACGAACAACCTGTCGTTTCAACGGACTTTAAATCCGCTTTGAACGACAAAAAACTTTTTATTGAAACATACGGCTGTCAAATGAATGTGGCCGATAGTGAAGTTGTTGCTTCTATTATGCAAATGGATGGATTTGCTCTGACAGACAAAATCACAGAAGCCGATGCCATTTTTGTAAACACTTGCTCTATACGCGACAATGCAGAACAAAAGGTAATAAACCGACTAAAGTACTTTGAAACGCTCAAGCGAAAAAACAAAAAACTTATCGTTGGAGTAGTTGGTTGCATGGCTGAAAGAGTAAAAGATGAGCTGATAAATAATTATGGTGTAAACATAGTTGTTGGTCCTGATGCTTATATGGATATCCCTAATCTGATTGGAAGCGTGGAACAAGGTAACAAAGCCATTAATGTTGACCTTTCAACAACTGAGACTTACAGTGAGATTTTGCCGACACGTATCAGCAAATCTATTTCCGGTTTTATTTCTATCATGCGTGGTTGTAATAATTTTTGCTCATATTGCATCGTGCCTTATACACGTGGACGGGAACGCAGCCGCGAAGTGGAAAGCATATTAACTGAGCTCCGCGATTTACAAGCCAAGAATTACAAAGAAGTTACACTGCTTGGGCAAAATGTAAATTCGTATCGTATTGAGAAAGAAGGTGAAACAATTGAATTCCCGGATTTGCTCAGAATCGTTGCGGAGGCTGCTCCGGAAATTCGGTTCCGATTTTCAACCTCACATCCAAAAGATATGAGCGACCGTACTCTCGAAACGATTGCACAATATCACAATTTATGCAAATCTATCCACCTGCCTGTACAATCAGGAAGTGATAAAATATTGGCTTTAATGAAGCGGAAATATACCCGTGAGTGGTATTTAGATCGAATAGCAGCTATCCGTCGCATTTTGCCGGATGCCTCTATTAGTACTGATGTATTTTGTGGTTTCCATAATGAAACAGAAGAAAATCATCAGGAAACGCTTTCTCTGTTACGCGAAGTAAATTTCGATCTGGCATTTATGTTTAAATACTCAGAACGTCCGGGAACATTCGCAGCCAAGAATTTGCCTGATAATATTTCCGAGGAAGAAAAATTACGACGATTAGCCGAAATAATTGAAATACAACGTGAACTTACCAATCAAGGCAATCAGCGTGACATTGGCAAAACTTTTGAAGTATTGGTAGAAGGTTTTTCCAAAAAGTCGAAAGAGCAACTATTCGGACGTACCTCACAAAACAAAGTGGTTATTTTCCCACGTTTGGGTCGGCGAATTGGTGAAACAATCCACGTTCGCGTTTTGAGTGCATCTTCGGCAGCACTTATTGGGGAGGTTGTAGAATACTAATTTACACGAATAATCAGTTTTTTCCTTTGAATTGACCAAAATAACTTATAACTTATTCAGGTCATTTCTTTTTATGATTTTTTATTACGGAAATTTTTCCGTAATAACATTTTTTCAATTACCTTTGCACCTTAAAAGTTGATCCAAAAAATCTGCTTTTATTTTATCTTCAAAAACAAATACACACAAATTTTTCATTAATGACGCTTTAGAGTAGACCCCATAAGGGTTTCGACAATAAACGATTGGTTTTTATCGCAGGATAGGGAGTATGATTTTTATTTTTTAAATATTAAAAAAAATAAAATAATATATACATCTATATTTCAACATATTAAGGTTTATAATAATTTCATTTTTACAAATGCAATTATCAAATAATAAAGTCTAACCACAAGAATTATGACAAAAATTAAAACGCTGGTAGAGCTTTCTCAATTAAAGGAAACGCTTATTGCTGACAGAGCTAAATTCACAAAACATCTTCATGTATGCGGAGGAACCGGTTGCCACGCTGCTCAAAGCAAGTCGTTGGATGAAAAGCTCAAGGAAATAATCATCGATAAAGGCCTCGACCAAAAAGTGCGCGTAACCCCCACCGGTTGTTTCGGTTTCTGTGAAAAAGGACCAATTGTAAAGGTATTGCCCGACAACACTTTTTATACTGAAGTAGAACCTACTGACGCTCGCGAAATTATTGATGAACATGTTGTAAAAGGCAACAAAGTGAATCGTTTGTTTTACACCGACCCAGCGACTAACGAACAAGTCAGCGACTCTGACAAAATGGGATTCTATAAAAAACAGCTTCGTATTGCTTTACGTAATTGCGGTGCTATTAATCCCGAAGACGTAACCGACTATTTAGTAAACGATGGATATCAGGCATTAGGCAAAGTGCTTACTCAACTTGATGCACAGCAAACTATCGACATTATAAAAAAATCAGGTCTCCGCGGTCGTGGTGGAGGCGGATTCCCTACTGGTCTTAAATGGGAAATCACGAGCAAATCGCAATCCGACCAAAAATATGTTGTTTGTAATGCTGACGAAGGTGATCCCGGTGCATTTATGGACCGTGCCATTTTGGAAGGTGACCCACACTCGGTAATCGAAGCCATGGCTATTTGCGGTTATTCCATCGGTGCAACCAAAGGCTTGGTGTATATTCGTGCTGAGTATCCGCTGGCCATCTCACGCCTGAAGAAGGCTATCAGTCAGGCACGCGAACTCGGATTGCTGGGAAAAGATATTATGGGAACAGGTTTCGAATTCGATATTCAACTCCGCTACGGTGCAGGAGCATTTGTTTGTGGTGAAGAAACAGCACTTATCCACTCGATGGAAGGAATGCGTGGCGAACCTACATTTAAACCACCATTCCCCTCAGTATCTGGCTATTTAGGCAAACCGACAAACGTGAACAACGTCGAAACATTTGCCAATATCCCTATGATTATTAATAATGGAGCCGAATGGTTTGCTGCAATCGGGACCGAGAAATCTAAAGGAACAAAAGTATTTGCACTAGCCGGAAAAATCAACAACGTGGGACTGATTGAAGTGCCTATGGGTATCACACTGCGCGAAATCATTTTCGAAATTGGCGGTGGTATTAAAGACGGTAAAAAATTCAAAGCCGTGCAAACCGGTGGCCCTTCAGGCGGATGCCTTACTGAGCAACACTTAGATACGCCTATTGACTACGACAATCTTGTAGAAGTGGGCTCTATGATGGGTTCGGGTGGTATGATTGTGCTCGACGAAGACGATTGTATGGTATCGGTAGCCAAATTTTACCTCGACTTTATCGTGGAAGAATCGTGCGGAAAATGTACTCCTTGCCGTATCGGAAACAAACGATTGTATGAAGTTCTTGAAAGAATTACCCAGGGCAAAGGTACCATGGAAGATTTGGAAAGATTAAAAAACCTGAGTTCAGTAATTAAAGACACATCGTTGTGCGGATTAGGACAGACTTCACCAAATCCAGTACTATCTACCATTCTTAATTTCAAAGAAGAATATCTGGAACATATTATTGATAAAAAATGTCGCGCAGGTCAATGTAAAGCACTATTATATTATGTAATTGAAGACAGCCTTTGTGTGGGTTGTACAGCTTGTAAACGTAGTTGTCCGGTTAACGCCATAAGTGGAGATAAAAAACAAGTACATTATATCAATCAGGATATTTGTATTAAATGTGGTGCTTGCGAAGAAAAATGTGCATTCGATGCGATTAGTATTAAATTAGAACACAAAGTTAAAGTTGAACATGGAAACGATTAAGCTCACTATAGATAATAAAAATGTAGAAGTTGAGAAAGGAACTTCGATTCTGAAAGCGGCTAAAAAGATTGGAATTGAAATTCCGACACTATGCCACTTTGAACTTTGCAACATGAACATTGAAAACAAACCGGGTGGTTGTCGTGTATGTGTGGTTGAAGTTGAAGGACGTAAAAATCTGGCTCCTTCATGTGCTACCGAGGCAACTGAAGGAATGGTTATTAATACGCACAATATCAGAGTATTGAATGCACGTCGCACCATTGCAAAGTTGATTATTTCCGACCACCCGTTCGATTGCTTGGTTTGTGCTAAATCTGGTAGTTGCGAATTGCAGGATATCGCCATAAAATTTGGAATTCGTGAAATTCCATATCAGGGCGAAAAGTCAACCTACCGTAAAGATACATCACCATCTATTATCCGTGATGTGGATAAATGTATTATGTGTCGTCGTTGCGAAATGATGTGCAACGAAGTGCAAACCGTAGGTGCTCTTTCAGCAGTAAACCGTGGTTTCAAAGCCGTTGTTGCTCCGGCTTTTGAAATGGACCTTGAAAAATCGCCTTGTACTTATTGTGGTCAATGCGTTTCGGTATGTCCTACAGGTGCTTTGACTGAAGTTGACCACACCATAAATGTAATTCGTGCACTTTCCGACAAAACAAAAACCGTGATTGTACAAACAGCTCCAGCAGTTCGTGCTGCTTTGGGTGAAGAATTCGGACTAGAGCCAGGCACTTCCGTAACCGGAAAAATGGCTGCTGCTTTGCGTCGTTTAGGTTTTAAATATGTATTTGACACTGACTTTGCCGCCGACCTTACCATCATGGAGGAAGGTACCGAATTGTTAGATCGTCTGAATCGTCACATACAAGGCGATGAATCAGTAAAATTACCAATGTTGACTTCCTGCTGTCCGGGTTGGGTAAATTTCTTTGAATACAATTTTCCAGATTTACTGGACATTCCATCAACAGCCAAATCGCCACAACAAATGTTCGGCGCTATTGCCAAATCGTATTTTGCCGAAAAAATTGGCGTGAACCGCAAAGATTTAATCGTGGTTTCAATAATGCCTTGTCTGGCAAAAAAATATGAGTGTCAGCGTGATGAGTTTAAGGTAGATGGTAATCCTGATGTGGATTTTTCAATTTCTACCCGCGAGCTTGCATCGTTTATTAAACAAGCTAATATCGACTTTATGGATCTGCCGGAAGAACCTTTCGACAACCCACTTGGCGAATCATCGGGAGCCGGAGTTATTTTTGCTAATACAGGTGGTGTAATTGAAGCTGCTTGCCGTACTGCTTACGAAGTGCATACCGGAAAATCGCTTGACAAAGTTGATTTTGAAGAACTTCGTGGCATGGACGGAATTCGTTCTGCCACAATTGATTTTGACGGACTACCTATCAACATTGGTATAGCACATGGTTTGGCTAATGCACGTAAACTGCTGAACGAAGTTCGTGCAGGTAAATCGAAATACCATGCCATTGAAATCATGGCTTGTCCGGGTGGATGTATCGGCGGTGGAGGTCAACCATATCATCACGGCAATAGCGAAATTTTGCAAAAACGTGCTTCGTCAATTTATGCTGAAGATGCAGGTAAATCTATTCGCAAATCGCATCAGAATCCACAGATTATCAAATTATACGAAGAGTTTTTGGGCAAACCCTGCGGACACAAATCGCACGAATTACTCCATACTCAATACTTTGATAAGAGCAATGATGTGACAATTGAATAACCTTCGAATTAAATAAATAAGCAGATAAATCATAAAACCAACTATATGATTAGCAAAATATTAGCTGATACTCCTGTACAGAAAACGGGAGAGCAGAAAACCGTAAAACCGGTAACCGAAATACAAAAGCCGGAAGCATTGAACGCATACAGCAGTGCTGAAAAGAGCAAGAAAAAAGTTAAACTGAAATTGTCGGAAGATAAAGTTCACAAGATTCTGGATATATGTAATTCATACGATAACGAGCCTGGCGAACTTATCAATGTATTGCACGAGACACAAAGTCTGTACGGATATCTTCCAGCTGAAGTGCAGGAAGTGATTGCCGGCGGACTGAACATTTCCACTGCACATGTATATGGTGTGGTAACGTTCTATTCATATTTCACCATGATTCCGAAAGGTCGTTTCCCAATTTCGGTTTGTACTGGAACTGCCTGCTACGTACGTGGTGCGGAAAAAGTGCTGGAAGAGTTCAAAAAAGAGCTGAATATGGCTGTTGGTGAAACCAGTGAAGATGGCAAATTCTCCATCAATTGCCTGCGTTGTGTAGGTGCCTGCGGACTTGCTCCGGTAGTATTAGTTGGCGAAAAAGTATATGGTCGCGTTTCGCCTGATGGTGTAAAAGCTATTCTGGAGAACTACAAGGATAAATAATAAAACTTGCTTTTGCATATCAATGAAAAAGGCTGCGAACTCAACATTCACAGCCTTTTATACTTTCAGACTTTCTGCATTCATACCGCTTCGAATCTCCCCAAGCCGCATAACCCACCTTGTGATTGACCAAATGTACCCGCACGTCAATACAGTTTTTGCAATCATCGGCATTTTCATCGGTGCATGGCTTATTCTCGTATAAAGCGTAACTGTCGCGGTATTTGCCGGGTGTAATGTTTGGCATAAGAATATTGGCACCCAGCTGAATGGCCTTTTCACGGCCAATTTTATCAATTGTTTGCAATGCAGTAGTGGCAGCTATATTAATATCCGGCATCATTATACGCAGAATAGCAATCATCCGCAAAGTAAGACGAAATCTTTCCTGCAAGGGAATCAGAATATCTTTATGCTCATAAAGCGGAGTATCTTTATGCTCAATATACGGTCCCATACCGCACATATCAATATCGAAATTCTTCATAAACAAAAGGTCATTAGCCAAATGTTCTATGGTTTGAAAAGGCAATCCCACCATCACACCCGTACCAACCTGATAACCAATTTTTTTGAGGGTTTTCAGGGCATTCAGCCTTTTTGTAAAACTGTGATTGTCATCTTTTGGGTGAATCTGGTAGTAAAGCTCTTCGGTTGATGACTCAATACGCAACAAATATCGGTGCGCCCCACTTTCAAACCACCGGCGAAAGGTCTCTTCAGTTTGTTCGCCACACGAAAGCGTAATGCCGATTTCGCCTTTGGTCTGCTGATTAGATAGTTGAATTATACGGTTAATTTTATCGGTAAAACCTTTTCCGTTTAGTTCCCCCGATTGAATTGCGACTGAACCATAGCGGTTTTCGTGAGCAAAGCGGATGGCTTTCAGCACCTCATCTTCTGTAAGTGAATATCGATTTGTATGCGAATTTGAATAACGGATTCCACAATACAAGCAATCTTTTGCGCACACATTCGACATCTCAATCAAACCCCGCAAATATACTGTATTGCCAATGCTTTCTTCTTTTATTTTTGCAGCATGTTTGAAGAGTATTTTCTCTTCTGCCCCATTCACTTTTAAAAGTTGAATAATATCCTTTTCTGTGAATTCAGGCTTTTTTAAAATCTCAGTTATTGACATTCAGGTTTTTTAAAAAATAATGTAAACTTTGGCATAAATTAATGGTGCTTTTACTTCCTGAAAGGTGCAGTGGCTCTGTCGAAAATTCCATGCATATAGGCAATTGCCAAACCGTAATTTGTCACCGGAACACCAGCTTCAATGGCTGATCTCAAACGATTCTGCATTTGCTTTCTTGTCACCATACAACCACCACACTGTATTACCATCGCAAAATTTTCAATATCTTCATTGATTTCAGAAAGCCCTGAAATAACTGTAAATTCCAATTTTTTTCCGGTGAAATTAAACAACCAGTTTGGGATTTTAAACCGACCAATATCATCGCAGCTAACCTGATGCGCACAAGATTCAAGAATGAGTATTTTATCACCATCTTGCAGTTTCGAGATGTGCGTAGTTCCTTCAAGATATTTTTCAAAATCACCTTTAAGTCTGGCGAAAATGATGCTAAATCCAGTTAATGGCACATCTTCCGGAATGAGTTTAGAGACCATAACAAAAGCCTGGCTATCGGTAACTGCTAATGCCGGTTTAATTCCTAGTTTGAGAAAGTCCTCAATTTCCGTTTCTTTTACAGTCACACAAATACAATCATTATCCAGCACATCGCGAATAGCCATATTTTGAGGCAAAATCATTCTACCATCAGGTGCTTCGCTATCAACAGGTGTAATGAGCAATACCACGTCTTTGGGTTTTACCAAATCACCGAATAATGAGGGTTTCTGGTAAGCCGTTTGTGGAATTGTATTTTTGATAAGTTCAATCAACTCTTCTAAATTAGAAGTATCTACCGTACTAAAATCCAGAATTTCTTTTCCTGTTATGGAATGAATTGTATCGATGGTGATTTTGTTTATTTTTTCCAGATCACATTTGTTATGTACGATAACATAGGGTACGTCATATTCGTTGAAACGCTGAATTAGATCAAGTTCATATACTTTAAACTCATTATTTGCTATTAACAAAATAGCACAATCCACGTTTTTAATAACTTCGTGAGTTTTCTTTACGCGTTTTTCACCCAGCTCACCACTATCGTCAATTCCGGCTGTATCAATAAGAATAGCCGGACCTATTCCAAAAATCTCCACCGACTTTTTTACCGGATCGGTAGTTGTTCCGGCTTGATTTGACACAATGGCTAGATCTTGTCCTACCAACAAGTTTATAAAGGAACTCTTGCCGTTATTTCTGCGACCAAAAATTCCGATATGCGGTTTTACATCTTTTCCTTTGCTCATATCTGTATAGTTAAGGTTTGACAGGTTTCTTGTTTTAGCTTTTTAGTAATACAAATCCCGTTGACCGGCTTTAATTTTCTCAATTCTATTCCTTACCGACATTTTTATTTTGTCATCATCAAGGGTTTCAATATTTTTCTCAATTGCTTTCCACCCTTTTTCGGCAGTTTTCTCACTCGCATAATCTTCAATATATTCTGCTAACGTTAAAATTGCATTGGGGCTACAAAATCGTTTAATAAAACCTGGAACAGAAAACTCCATAAAATGTTCGCCGGTACGCCCACGCCTGTAACACGATGTGCAAAATGAAGGAAGCATATCCTGCTCCAGTAGTTCGTCAATTATTTCACTCAGCGATCTGTCATCGTTAATTTTAAATTGTCCTTTATTCAGATTTTCATTTTTTTCTTCCTGCGAATAGCTCCCAAGTTCAATTTTGGTTCCACCATCAATTTGCGAAACACCGTACTGAATAATTTCATTGCGCAATTTCTCCGGTTCGCGGGCTGTAAGAATCATTCCGGTATATGGCACAGCAAGTCGAAGTATGGCAATCAACTTAGCAAAGTCTTCATCCGTAACAAAATACTTGTTCCCAAAGTTTAATGACGAGGCATCTTTAATACGGGGAAATGAAATAGTATGTGGACCAACATTATAACAAGCTTCAAGATGGTTGGTGTGTCTGACCAAACTCAACACTTCGAATCGCCAGTCGTACAATCCAAACAAGGCTCCGATTCCCACATCGTCGAGGCCCGCCTCCTGAGCCCGGTCGAGCGATGTCAACCGATAGTTGTAATCTGATTTTTTGCCACTCAGATGATACGTTTTATATTCTTCGGGGTGGTATGTTTCCTGAAAAACCTGAAAAGTTCCAATCCCTGATTCTTTTACAACTTTAAATCCCTCAATATCCATAGGTGCAGCATTGATGTTCACTCTGCGGATTTCGCCATTTCCTTTTTTTACACTGTAAGCTATTTTTACAGTTTCAGCAATATATTCAGGAGTGTAATGAGCATGCTCGCCATAAACAAGGATTAGTCTTTTTTGACCTTTTTCTTCCAACGCTTCAATCTCATTTACTAACTCCTGATCGGTGAGGGTCTTTCTGACAGCATTTTTGTTCGATGCCCTAAATCCACAATATGTGCAATTGTTTGCACATTTACTTCCTACATAAAGCGGTGCAAAAAGCACAATTCGATTGCCATACACATTCTTTTTCAACGTCTTAGCACCATCTTTAATTTCCTGAACCAGCTCAGGATCAGTGGCATTAATCAGTATTGCAACCTCCTCCAGATTGAGTCGTTGCTTCGAAAGCGATTTTGCAATTATTTCCCTAATTCTTTTTTTTGTAGAGATAGTGTTATTGATATAACTCCATATTTCATCACTATCTATGAATGGAGTCATTGGTTGATCAATAATTTTGTAGGTTTCAGGTGTAAATTTCATTTTATTGTTTAGTATTCTTCATACACTTCTACCCTATTAAAAGAATATATTTTGTTTTAACCGTTTAAAAATATTTATTATATATCTATAGTATAGCACTTAAACTAAGATAAGTCTGTACAAAAGATTTCATTTTTAGGGACTACAAAAGTACAACATAAAATCTAAACCTGTAATTATTACAAATAATATAATACAATCTCAGTATATTTACTGCTTGTCGAACACCACAACAAACCAGCACAAACACAACACATACAATACATTAGTGCCAGAATAAAAATAATAAAAACAATATTTAATTGTTTCTTTTTAAATTTCTACAACCTATGCCAAGACAATAATAACACTTAAAAAAACCTCATTATTAACACAATAAACTAATTAAAGAATTTTTTCTTCATTTTTGGTATTTCAAAATCAAATGACTAATTTTGTGGAACTTTTTCAAAAACGACGAATATTATATAACAATATGTTATACAACGACTTGCAATAACAAACTACTAAATATTACAAACTAAAACAAAAATCTATGTGGTTAATTGATTCCTCTATTGGGCGAAAGCTTATTATGAGTATCACGGGAGTATTTCTCGTGTTGTTTTTGCTTTTTCACAGTTGCATGAACATCGTGGTGATTATTTCGCCCGAAGCATACAATGCAATTTGTGCATTTCTGGGAGCTAACTGGTATGCTGTAGCAGGTACATCTATGTTGGCAGCAGGCTTCGTGATTCACATTTTGTATGCCTTATTTTTGTCGTATCAAAATTGGGTAGCTCGTGGACCTCAACGTTATACAATGAAGAAAAATCAGAAAGGTATTTCATGGGCTTCACGCAACATGTTGATCCTCGGTACAGTTGTATTTGGATTCTTGGCATTGCACATGTATAATTTTTGGTTCAAAATGCAATTTGCAGAATTATCGGGTATTCATACCGGTAACTTCGAACCATCAAAAGGGGCAGAGTACGTGAAAGAATTGTTCAGCAACAAAGTGTATTGCACCATTTACATTGTATGGCTTTCAGCACTTTGGCTACACTTAACCCATGGCGTTTGGAGTGCATTACAATCAGTTGGGGTGAACAACAAAACCTGGTTACCACGAGTGAAAGTAATTGCAAACATTATTTCCACCATTGTGATCTTGATGTTTATGTCAATTCCAGTTTATTTTCTGTTAGGCTGCGGTGCATACTGCTAAATCGTACATTCTAAATCCCAAAATTGTAAAATCAAATTATGGCAAAGAAAGAACAATCTACTGCGGTAGATGCAACTAAAATAGAAGCCCGCATTCCTGAAGGACCGTTGGCCGAAAAATGGAGTAACTATAAAGCACATCAAAAACTGGTTAATCCAGCCAACAAACGTCGATTGGACGTAATTGTTGTTGGAACAGGATTAGCCGGAGCTTCTGCTGCAGCGTCCATGGCTGAGCTTGGTTTCAATGTTTTAAACTTCTGTATCCAGGATTCACCTCGCCGTGCACATTCAATTGCTGCACAAGGTGGTATTAATGCTGCTAAAAACTATCAAAATGATGGCGACTCTGTTTACCGTCTTTTCTACGATACTATTAAAGGTGGTGACTATCGTGCCCGTGAAGCCAATGTTTATCGTTTGGCCGAAGTATCAAATAGCATTATCGACCAATGTGTGGCTCAAGGCGTTCCTTTTGCACGTGAATACGGCGGCTTGTTAGACAACCGTTCATTTGGTGGAGCACAGGTTTCACGTACGTTCTACGCCAAAGGACAAACGGGTCAACAATTGTTGTTGGGTGCTTATTCTGCGTTAAGCCGTCAGATTGGTAAAGGTGCCGTGAAATTATATTCACGCTATGAAATGTTAGATGTGGTTGTAATTGAAGGCCGCGCCCGTGGTATCATTGCACGCAACCTTGTTTCTGGTAAAATCGAGCGTTTCTTCGCTCATGCAGTAGTTGTTGGAACAGGTGGTTACGGAAACACATTCTTCCTTTCAACTAATGCAATGGGCTCAAACGGATCGGCTGCTGTTCAAATGTATAAAAAAGGAGCTTATTTTGCAAATCCTGCTTATGCTCAGATTCACCCCACTTGTATTCCTGTTCACGGCGATTATCAATCAAAACTGACGTTGATGTCAGAATCATTGCGTAACGATGGTCGTATCTGGGTTCCAAAGAAAAAAGAAGATGCTGAAGCTATCCGTGCAGGAAAGAAAAAAGCAACAGGTTTGAGCGAAGACGAACGCGATTATTACCTGGAGCGTCGTTATCCTGCTTTCGGTAACTTAGTTCCTCGTGACGTAGCTTCACGTGCTGCCAAAGAACGTTGCGATGCCGGTTACGGTGTTGGAAATACTGGTTTGGCTGTATATCTTGATTTCTCAGCAGCTATCGAACGCTTGGGTGAAAACGTGGTTCGTGCCCGTTACGGTAACCTTTTCCAAATGTACGAAAAGATCGTTGATGACAATCCATACAAAACTCCAATGATGATTTACCCTGCTATCCACTACACAATGGGTGGAATCTGGGTTGATTATGAACTACAAACTTCTGTAAAAGGATTGTTCTGTATAGGTGAAGCTAATTTCTCCGATCACGGTGCCAACCGTTTGGGTGCTTCGGCATTAATGCAAGGTTTGGCCGATGGATATTTTGTATTGCCATACACTATTCAGAACTACTTGGCAGACCAGATTCAAACTCCTCGCATGAGCACTGAATTACCTGAATTCGAACAAGCTGAAAAAGACATTCATGCAAAAATCGAAAAAATCATGAAAATTCAGGGAACTAAAACGGTTGATTCTATTCACCGTGAACTTGGCTTAATCATGTGGGATTTTGTAGGTATGGGTCGTAACAAAGTCGGATTGGAAACAGCATTGGAAAAAATCAAAGCTGTACGCCACGAATTCTGGACCAAAGTGTATGTTCCGGGTGTAAGCACCGATGTAAACGTTGAATTGGAAAAAGCACTTCGCGTTGCCGACTTTATCGAAATTGGCGAATTGATGGCACGCGACGCATTAATGCGCGAAGAATCATGTGGTGGTCACTTCCGTGAAGAGTACCAAACTCCCGAAGGTGAAGCATTACGTAACGATGACGAATTCTCATTTGCTTCATGTTGGAAATTTGCAGGCGAAGGAAAAGAACCGGAATTGCTTAAAGAAATATTGGATTATGAATTTATCCACCGTCAACAACGTAATTACAAATCATAAATAGTAAACAAGTTGACGAGTATACAAGTACACAACTCATTGATAAATTCACGCATAAAAATTATGACAACACATAAAGATTTGAATGTTTGGAAAAAGTCAATGAATTTGGGTGTACTAATTTATAAACTAACAGGTCAATTTCCTAAAGAAGAATTGTTTGGTTTGGCTTCTCAAATGAGAAGAGCATCCGTTTCAATTCCCTCAAACATTGCCGAAGGGCACGGTAGAAATTCGGAAAAAGAGTTGATTCGTTTCTTGTATATTTCGTTAGGTTCAGCTTCAGAATTAGAAACTCAACTTTTACTTTCATATAAGTTAGGTTTTTTGAATGAAGACAGTTTTAATCACTTGAATGATAATAATAATGAAGTAATTAAAATGCTTACATCGTTGATTCGTTCAAAAAGTGTCAAACAATCTGAAAATCAAATTATAAATAATAACGACTTTAATAATAAATAATTTTGAGCGAGCAATTATCTTGGGTTATGATGTTAACTCGTTTACTTGTTTACTCGTTTACTTAAAATTATATGGAAAAAAATATTAATTTAACGCTAAAAGTTTGGCGTCAATCCGGTCCGAAAGTTAAAGGCGAATTCGAGACCTATAAAGTGGAAAACGTATCCACAGACAGTTCATTTCTTGAAATGTTGGACGTTTTAAACGAAAAATTAATCAAAGAACGCAAAGAGCCAATCGTGTTTGACCACGACTGTCGCGAAGGAATTTGCGGTATGTGTAGCTTGTATATCAATGGACACCCACACGGACCGGATGGTGAAATCACCACTTGTCAGTTACACATGCGTAATTTTAAAGATGGTCAAACCATTACTGTTGAACCTTGGCGATCGGCCGCATTCCCTGTTATCAAAGACTTAATGGTAAATCGCGGTGCATTCGACAAGATTATTCAGGCAGGTGGTTATGTTTCGGTAAATACGGGTGGTATTCCCGATGGAAATGCAATTCCAATCGGAAAAGTTGATGCTGACGAAGCTATGGATGCTGCTTCATGTATCGGCTGTGGCGCTTGTGTAGCCGCATGTAAAAACGGTTCGGCTATGTTGTTCGTTTCGGCTAAAGTAAGCCAGTTGGCACTGCTTCCACAAGGAAGAGTAGAAGCTGCTCACCGCGCCAAAATGATGGTAGCTAAAATGGATGAGCTTGGTTTTGGTAACTGTACGAATACCGGTGCTTGCGAAGCTGAATGTCCTAAAAATGTTTCTATTTCACATATTGCCCGTATGAACCGCGAGTTTATTGGTGCAAAACTAAAAGACTAAACCTCTTTTTCCCAAATAAGAAAAGGCTGGATTTCAAAATTGAAATTCAGCCTTTTCTATAAAGTTTCTTGAAAATTTATTTTTTCTCCCACTCCAACATATTTTTTTTACACTCCAAACCCCAGCGAAAACTGCCAAGACTGCCATCAGTACGAATAACTCGATGACACGGAATCAGGAAACCAATCGGGTTAGCACCAACTGCTGTTCCAACTGCACGGACGGCTTTTGGGCGACCAATAGCTTCAGCAATTAGCGCATAGGTTGTTGTTTTGCCAGCAGGAATACGTTGTAAAGCATGCCAGACAGAAAGTTGAAAATCTGTTCCAATAAGATGAAGCACTTGTTTTTCGCCTTTTTCAAAAATCTGATGTACCAAGTTGCTCGCTTTTTCATCATTTTGTCGAAAATCAGTTTGAGGAAAACGACGATCCAAATCGGCATAAGCAACTTCTCTGCTTTCAGGAAAAATCAGAGCACAAATTCCAAAAGTTGAAAAAGCGATGCAACATTCACCAAAAGGTGAATTAGCAAAACCGAAAGAAGGATTAGATTGGGGAGGTAACTGTCTCATTCAGATTAAAGCCATTATTTGTTCGTGAAATAGATTTTTATCACCCTCAAATGTAAACATTTATTCTCGATTTATCAGATATTTGAGCTAAAGATTTGGTCTTTCGTTTCTTTTCTTAGAATCTTATTGCCGGAAGAGTAAACAAACGACTTCAGGTAGAAGATTTCTTTTGGAAATTCATAATTAGGCAAGACAAGGCGCATTTGAGACAACAATTCATTTTCAACCAAGCCAGTGTATTTTTCAGATTCAATAAGCAAAACAACCTTATTTTCAAGTAAGTCATTGGGCAAAGACGCAATATAAAAGTTAGAAGAAATAATTTTTTCAAGCTTTTTTTCTACTTGTTCGGGAAAGATTTTCACGCCACCGGAGTTAATGACCGAATCAGCCCGCCCCAACCAACGAAAATCATGAGTTCCATGTAACTCAACAATATCATTTGTAATAATCTCGTTTGTAAGTAAAAGTGGCGCCGAAATAACCAGACAACCACGCTCGTCCTGATCAATGGTTACGCCCTCAAGAGATGTAAAATAGACAGACTTTTTCGCTCCATTAAAACAGCGCAACGCAATGTGTGAGCATGTTTCGGTCATACCATAGGTTTCGTACATCGAAGCAGGAATTTCAGCTGCCAGCTCTTCCAGTTTTGAGTTTACATGTCCACCACCAACGATGATATTTTGAACCGGTTTTGTTTTCAACGTTTCAGCAGAATAACTTAATTGATAAGGAGTTATAGCAGTGAAATAAATTGGAAAATCAAGTGTTTTAAACGGATTGGCTTTTGGTTCGACAGTTATAAGATTGAAACCGCCAACAATGGTCCGAACCAACATCATTTTACCGGCAATATACGAAGCAGGAAGACAAAGTAAAGCAGTTTTGGTTTCATCAAGCCCGAAAAAAGTATTTGTCATTCGAGCTGAATTTCGCATCGCCGTTTTCAAAAGCCGAATTTCTTTGGGCGCACCTGTAGAACCAGAAGTATGTGAAATAATAAAATCCGAATCGTCGAACCAATTCTGTAAGAAATAATAAATGGCATTCCGCCACGAGTCAGTTGGTTCATCGCTTGCGAGTAATTTATCTAAATTACCCTGATTAAAAACCTCTCCGTTAAGTCTTATATTCTTTTCCATCATGGCAAAATTGAACTTAAATCCCAATGATTTGAAGCTTGGTAAAACAATTTAGCATCCTTAATTTCCAACGGCGAAGGAATATTATTATGGTACAATTGTCCTGTGCCTAAACCTTGAGGAAGTGGCGAACCAAGGGTGGCAGTCCATTGCGCAATAGCATTTAGTCCTATATTTGATTCTAGTGCCGAAGTAATCCACCAACGGATATTATGTTTTTTAGCCATTGATATCCATTCTTCCGATTCCCGAAAGCCGCCAAGCAGACTTGGTTTCAAAATAATATAAGCAGGTTTAATTTTTTCTAAAAGAAGCCCTTTATCAGTCGATTTTACACCTATCAATTCTTCGTCAAGCAC